>JAABUZ0100000952.1_pt1 | contig 60617 bp, 16 predicted proteins | sample 5562091 | NCBI WGS metagenome assembly JAABUZ01 (sample SAMN12813069, study PRJNA571459) | rock metagenome | isolation source: Antarctica rocks | place: Antarctica: Victoria Land, Linnaeus Terrace sud | collected 2015-12-21 | reverse complement strand
ATTTGTTTATAATATTATATAGTAATGCATTTAGATAATGCATTTGTACGTTATTTGTGCGTTATTATTTTTAAACTATTTTTAGTAATTCAAATAATGCGAATTTTTTTAAAAATAGAAAATCTTAGCATTTTGACGTCATTTTCGATTGCTTGGCGAGTTGATTGAGTCGAGTTAAGAAATCGTTGACTCGAGTCGATTTCGAGTTGAGTCAAGAGATTAATACCAAGTATTTGGGTTAGGTTAAAATGTTGGTATCGAAACCTAACTCGACGATAGACTGATCGCGCTGACCCGGAAATGTCACGTGCAAATGCCAAGACTCGGGTCAAAAAAAATTCGAGGAATCGAATCGCTCAAAGTAGTTTAGTCGATTACTATAAGTAGTTTAGCGCGCTTCGCGCTAAACTAATTTGAGCGATTCGATTCCAAAAAATCGTCGCGACCCGGTCTTGGCGCCAGGTCGGGCCAGAGGGGTGATATCATAACCTGGCCCGACGATTAGTCTACTCGACGATCAATCTATTTTCAACTAATATACTAATATTTTGCAATAGAAAAGACGAAAATAAAAGTCTAAAACTATTGTATTTCAAGAAATTAAAAGATATTAAAAATTGATTAACTTTCTTATTTTTAAACGTTTATTTTAATATCTAATTTGCAAAATACTATATAACAAAACTAAGAATTATAATTGTTAAAAGAACAAATATTGTATTTAAAATTTAATCTTAGACGCACTTTAAGAAGTTGTAAAAGCGTCTATATATATCTTCTTCTTTAGTAAGTATATTATCTTGTTGTATTATTATTGTAATTATAGAATTTAATTAATATTTTACTTTATAAAGACTCGAATCTTGCAACAATTTATATTAAGCGTATAATAATTTAGCTTAAGAATTGTTAGTTTATTAAGTATTTAATAGAGCAATTCGATCTTTTTTAGTAATAAGAATTCTAGAATAGTTCTATGTTTTTTGTCAAACAATTATAATATATTTCTTGTATTAACTATAAGTCGAATCTTTGAGATTCAATTATTCATAACTTTCTTCTAGCAATCGAAGTTATTAAATATATTATCTTTTTGCATTACTAATAATAAGATTTGTTTGTTTATATTGTGGTTGTAGATACAATATCTTTAATAGTACAATATATTTATTAATAAATCTAATTTAAAACAATCTTAAATTTGATTCGAAAAAAATTCTCTTTTTTGTTTATCGCTTAATTATTATTTTTTTCTTTGTAATATATATTTTATAATTTGATAACAATCTTTTTTAAGTTTAAATCTATAGTATAATTATAGTACTTAATTATTATAATTTGCTTAATTGTTTGCAAATTTATTTAAAATCAAATTTATTAATATATTTTTCGAACAAAATTAAAAGTTTATTTAATATCTATTAATAATATTAAGTATAAAAGTATATTTCGAGTTATTTGCGTTAGTTTAAGAAAGTTCGAAGCATTGTCTCTTTAATACTCTTAAGTTAAATATTTATTCTTTATAATATTAGGTCGAAGATATTAATTGTTTTTATTTTGAGTCGAACAAAAGTATTAGAATTGTCGAAATAAAAATCTTGCAATATTCGCAATAAATTATAAAAGTATTAGCAAAAAATTATATGCATTATTATATTATATTATCTCTTTAGCAATATTTGCTCTTTATACTTTTGCTTTTAAATTTAATTTTATATTTTGTTTTGTAATTAATAGTTTTATTGTTATTGTTCTTATTTTATATTTTGTAAAAACTTGATTTTTGCATAGAATTTAAGATATTAATAAGATTGTATAATATATTATTAAGTTCTTTTGTTTTCGAATAATATTTTGCAAACTTTGTTGAAATTTTATTGCAAGCTCTTGTTACAATTTCTATTAAAAAACAAATATTAATATTAATTGTTTTCTCTAGATATTTGAGATAATTAAATATTGTATCCAATATTCGAAATTTTAAATAAATATTTATATTAATTGTTTGTAAAACTATAAGATTATATTTGTAAAAAGAATTTAATATATTGTTAATAAGTAAAATTAATTGCTACTTATTTTTGTCTAGTTTAATTTGTTATATTTGTTAATTTTAAGAGTATTTCTTTACTTAAAGATTAATAAAATCGCGTAATTAATATATATAACAAAGCATTAAATAGATAGAGTTTTAACAAATACGAATATTTTGTACTAGTTTTTGTAATTTTTTTTAATTTGCTTCTAAAAAACTTTAAAGCAAAGCAAATATTAAGCTAAGCTATTAATAGCAATGGTAAGAGCGCAAATCTAGATAGAATTTAGCAAATATATTATTTTTTTATATTATTATAAAAAGAAATATCTTTTTAATTATATTAAACTAATTTATACTTCTTGCAATATTCTAAATTTGTATATTTTTCATTGTATAACAATATTGTTAGTTATTGCTTTAAATTCTAAAATTGCAATAAAATTTTAAGTTACTAGATTAATAATATAAGTTAAACAAAAAATAAAGTTTTGTTGTTTGTTCTATTAAAATTCTTGTCAATTTAGAGCTCTTTTAAGTTTGTTTTTTAAAGTATTATTATTGCTTGCGTTATTAGTAACAATATTAAGAAATTCATCTTTAATTTTAAAAAACTTTAAGATCTTTATAAGTTTTAATATTAATTAACAATCTATATATTTAATATTAAAAATGAAAATTTAATAAAATATTTGCAAAATTAAAATACATTATTAATTCAATATATTAACACTTCTAAGTAAACAACTTTTTAAGAACTAGATTATGCATTTAAAGCAATAGAGATACGCTAAATATTTCTAAGATCTATCTTAATTTTCTTATAAATTTAATTGGAATTCGAGAGAACTATTTTTAATAATTTCGTTCAATCTAGAAATACTAGCTTTGGTCGAAGCATTTTTAATAGCTTTCAAAATTAAAAATTATCAATAGTTTAAAAGAATAGATTTAAATTAACAAAAATCTTATATAGTTAATTTTTTCAATTATCTTAAACAAAGAAGAACGATAGATTAATATGATTTTTCTTCTAATAATATATTAGTTTTGCATTATTTATTTGTATTATTAATTGTAACTTACGCAATTAAAAACTAGATTAATTGCAATTTGTATAGCGTAATTGTTAGATCGAGTTTCGACTCGATCGAATTAACTTGCTCAATCTTAACTCTAGGATTAGGCAAATTTCCTAGTCCAACAAAATAGAACGAGCGAAGAATACGCGTCGAGTATTTAACTTAATTTATTCGATTATATAATGTTACGTAACGCGCTAATTATATGCGATTAGTATAAACTCTGCGCTAGCTTAATCGAGTTAGCGTATAGATAAAATAAGAGAAGATAAGCGAATGCTAACGCGACAAAGTTAGCTTAAATTCTTATCTAACTCGATAGAATTCGATCTTAAAATTGAGTTTGCGTCTTAATTCTAATTTAATTTTACAAGATTTAAGAAAATAGCTCGAGTTAAGAAAAAAGTTTTTAATTAAATCTAATAGTTACACTAGATTTGCAATCTAGATCTTTTTAGTTTTAAGTAAAAAATAAATTAAAGATGTTTCTTTATATTTGTTGTGCTTAAATAATTTTAAGCAATAAAATAATTTAAAAGCTTGTAACAACTTCTACAAATAATCTTAGAGAAATTTTCTACAATTAAAGTTACTTAAACAAATTTGTTTTAAAGCTTAGATTGTATTTCTATATTAATTTTTTTTATTTAATGTAAATTAACAAGATTTAATTAAATTTTGTTTAAAATATTCTTGTTAATTACAATTTGTAACTACTATTCTTAAAATTAAATATTAGTATTTGAACTTTACTTAATATATTTGTTTTTCTCTCTTAATATAAGCAATAAAAAATTGTTTCTAATTTTGTTTAATACTTTGTAAAGAATTCTTTTTCTATTGTCGAAAGTAGAATTGAGAAAATTTTAATCAAATTGATTCGCAAATTAATTAGAATATAAATTACTAGATAGCAAATTGCGCAAAATAGATTTGCAAGAACTATCTTCGATTAAAGATAGTAGTTAATTTGAAGCTCTTAAAAAATTAGATATATTGCAAACAAAAATAATAGAAACAATTTCTTTAAATAATATATAAAGAATCTCTTCGAAATAAAAGAGTAATACAAAATAACAATGCAAGTAACAATTAAATTAAACAGATTATTATAGAATAAAGTATAGTTATAAACTCAAAAATATTAAGAGAATCTCTCTAAAATAGAAGAGTAATGCAAAATAATAATATAAGCAACAATTATTTCGAGTAGATTATTATATAATAATATAAACAAGTCTAATTATAATCTCGAAGTATATCAAACTATACTTTAGTCAAAATTCCAAAGTTATAATAACATAAGTCTAAAAATAGTAATTCTTAATATCATAATATAATTTTCGACTTTTTTAACAATTCGATTCGATTTTAATGTTTAAAATCAAAAATCGACTCAATTTGATTTGAATCGATTTTAAAATAGTTGAAATTAAATCGATTTTCGATTTGATTTCTAAAGTTCAATTGTCGATTTAAGTCAAATTTAGAAGTTGAAGCCAAAAATTAAATCAACAATTAATCTATTAGTAGATTTGTATAAACAATATATGTATTTATCTTTGTCTTGTTGTTGAAAACTTCTTTAGTTCTCTTAATTTTCTCTTGTTGTTGTTACTATAAGCAAGTCTATTAGAATTAAAAAAGTCTTTAAGAAGATTATTGTTATTATCTTTAATAACTTCTTGCTATTTGCAAAGTCTAAAGTTACTAAGTTGAAACTTAAAATTAAAAATATATCGACAACAAGTTTTTTTATTTTTGTAAAAAAACTCGCAAACAAGATTTTCTTATTTATTGTTATATTTTTCGATTTCAATATAGACTCTACTATTAGTAACAATCAAATCTTCGATAATAATATAAATAATAAGATGTTTATTAATATAGCAATTATAACGAAGATTTCTTTAAATAAGAAAGATAAATTTATTATTAATAAAACTATAAATTGTTACAAACATTGTTTGTTAAACAAGAGATTCAAAGTTATATAAAAAATGAAAAAATGAAAAAGAATAAAAAGAATAAATTGCTTGTTTTAAAAAATTATATATTAATTTATATTATTATCTTCGACAATAATGTTCTCTTTAAATAAAATAATAAATTTGTTGTTATTTATAAAATATTAAAAGTAAAAATTATATAATAATTTAAATTTGTATTTAAGATAAAGTATTACTATCTATTAAAAACAATGCTATTTATATTATTAATTAGAATTAAAGACAATAATTTTTTAAAAAAAATAAAAATCTAATTAAAGACTAGTTATAAATTTAAAAAAAAAATAGATTTTCTACTTAATATAATTCTATATATTAAATAGTACTTTCTTTTGTAATCTAAAAAGTAAAAGATAATAATTTGTATATTTTTTCTATATAGTGAAATTAAATCAAATATACTTTTATTGTATTTAAAAAAATCTTTTTTTCAAAAAAATTGCATATTGTATCTATACTTAAAACAAAGATTGCAAAAAATAAAATAATTAATAAAATAAAGATTATAAATCTACTTAAAAACAACAAGATTACAATAAGAAAAAAAAATGTAAATATATACAAATATAAAAATTGTAAATATATAAATAAAAACAAAGAAAAATACTATTTAAATAATAATAAGTATTATAAATTTAATTAAAAGAATATTAATAACTAAGTTAAAAAATATACAATTAATTAATATGTTTTTACTAAGTTTTCTAAATTTGTTAAATATTAATATAAAATAATCAATCTTAATAACAGTTTATATAATAGAAGAGATATATTAAGAGCAAGAAAGTATATATGTTTGAAGATTTTTATCTTTATATTGATATCTAGTTTAACAACTAGTTCTATTATTAATTTTATTAAAATAATACTCGATCTATATTTTATAAATATAATAGAGAATTGCAAACGCAAGTAGAAAATTAGAACTTACAAAAATAAGTAAAAGTATTAAATAAAATTTAATTTCGAATAGAAATATATTAAGAATTGTTGTTGCAAATAATAGACAACTAATAATATAAATAAAGAATATTCTTGCAACAAAACTAGAACTTATATACGTTTGTTTAATATAAATAATAATCTTTTTATTACTTTATTAAGCAATTTTGTTAAAATATTCTTTAATAAACTTGTTATAATAGACTTTGTTAATTAAATTATTTGCAAAAAAGATTTTGCTTCTAATAATACTCTTTGCAATACAATATTAGAGATAAGTAATATTCTAAATAAGTAACTCTTTATATTGCAAATAGTTTAAAATTAGAAAACAAATACTAAATAATAATTATTAATTAATATACTATCTAAAACTAATACTACTCTTATATATAAGATTAAATTTTATAAAAACTATTTAAGAACTAAACAATTTAATAGAAAAACAATTAATAAAAGCTTAAATAAAGTTGTATAAAAGATTAATAATAAGTTAAATCTTCTATTCTCTTATCTATATTATTGTTTGTCTCTATAAGATATTTGCAATAATAAAAAATATCTCTATTAAATCTAGTATTGCTTAGAGAAAGATTTTTAATAATTAAAACTTATTAGCAATATTGCAAATCGACAAAGTTTAATTATATAAAATCTAATATTGTAAAAACTAAATCTTAAATTAATATTAATACAAATTTAGATAAAATTGTATACAAATTTAGAATTTTATTCTTAAGTATATGTTTGCTAATTAATTATTATTGTTGTTGCAAAATCTTAATTTATATCTATTTATTAATTAATAAAGCTAATACTATTTACAAACAATAAATTTACAAAATATAAAAATCTTATGATTTGTTAAAACAATATTTTATTTATTATATCGTAATTGTTCTCGAAAAAACTTATAAACAAAATTTTAGTAAAATTTTCTTTCTAAATACAATAAGAAACGTAAATATAAGTACAAATATTAATAATTTATTTACAATTATCTATCTTTTTGTCGATTAATAAGAACAAGATTTAAGTTAAAATATTGAAGTATAAAGATACAAATAATAATAATAATTTAAACAATAATTATTTTAAACTATATAAAAGAGAAGAAATTAACGCAAAAGATATAAGAACAATTAGAAAATTACAAATTATAAAACTCTTGTTTAAATAACTAATTATATATAAAATAAGAAGAATTTATTATCTTAAAGTTAGACTTTTTAGTTATAGTTTTATTCTTTGTATTATTGTTAAAGTTTTCTTTAATAATAGTATTTTATTAGACTCGATAATGTTGCTATTCTCTTTTTCAATATTAAATATATTAATTATTAATAACTAATTTAAAATATAGAAAAGATTGAAGTCTATAAATTCTATTATTAGAATCTATCTATTTATCTAAGCAGAAACTAAGAAAGACTATCAATTACAATGTTCGCAACTTATTCGACTAATAAAGAGAAAAAGATTGTAATTAACGCAATATCGACAAGTAAATAGAAAGTCTACAAAACATCTTTGCAAAGAATTTAATTAAGCAAGAAAACTATAATTACAAAGATAAGAAAAATAAGAATACTCTATAAGTTCGAGAAAAAAATTGCTAAGAATATAATTTTTTAAAATAAAATAAAAATTGCGTTTAATATAATCGATAAATATATATATTAACGCAACGTTGCGTTAAGCTTGCTCTAAAATAGAGACAATTTATTGCTAGAAAAACTCGAAAAGATAATAAATAAAATAGAAAAAATAACTAGAGACAAAAAATAAACAAGATCTTAGATAAAAAATAACTAAACGAAAATAATTAAAGGTGTATCTTTAATTACAATATATTTATTATTACGCAAAGACATTATTATTGCGTTATCGAAACAAAAACTTACCAAAAATATAAAGATAATAATATAAATTAAGAGAAACTTAAAGATCGAAAAAGTGCAAAAGATAAATGCGAAAAAAATTATAAATTTAACACGAAATTTAACTATTGCAAATATACTATTAACGCGTTGAGATATAATAACAATTAGATAATATAAAAAAAAAATCTTTTAAATAATATACGAAGACAATAAGAAAATATTAAAGCAAAACAATTTTAAGATAAAGAAGATCTTAATAATGGTAGTTTTGCGTTAAGAACGCGTCGATATAATAGTGCACAAAATAAGAATAAAAAATATATTTGAAAATATAGAAAAAGAGAGATCAAAAGCGCTCTAGAACGCTTGCGCAAGAACATATTTAAATCTAAAGATAAACAAAATATAGTAATTTACTAAAGATAATTATAAGCAAGAGTACGTCTTAATAATAGTTTGAATAGTTAACGAGAAAATAACAAATTGTCTAATTTAATTCAAAACTATATATAAATCTTAGATTAAAACAATTTAATATTACAATAAAGAATACAAAATATAATAATATCTAAAGTATTAAAAGTATAAATATATTATATACAATTGCAAAAACAAACAAAGATATAAATATTGCGCAAAAAAATATTGTATAATCGAATACATAATTAATAAAAAGTAAACAAAGTAACAATATAACTTATACGAAGAGAATTAGTAAATATTTATTTGAAATACTTTAAGAAATAGACAAAAAAACAAAAAACTAAAATAATAAAACAAGCTTAATTAATTTATTACGCAATAAGAATAAACAATAGAAATAAGCTTAGAAATCTTATTATAATACTAGAAGTTGTTACAATATCTATAACAATAGCAAACAAAAATATTAAACACAAGCTAATAAGAAACAAATTATTAAAGATTTCGATTTCTTTAAATGTTAACGTTGTATTAACAAAGAGCATTATAAAATAACTAAACAAGAAAAGTTATTTACAAAAACTTTCTACTTAGTTGTTTGTTTCTTAGAAGTTAAAGTAGCGCTAGTAAAGTAATAAAAGCTAATATAGAAACAATGTTGTTCTAGAAGACAAAAATTATATTAATACAAAAAATATTAATTAAGAAGAAACTTTAATAATAGAACAACTAGAATTTCGAATACTACAATATAACGTTTACAAATCTAGAAATAAAGTAATAATAACATTATTACAAGAAAAGAAGATACAAAAATACAATATATTAATAATACAAAAATTGTAACGCTTTTGCAAGAGAGCGAAAACTTATAATTTAAGTTGCGTTAACTTTGCGCTAGAGAATAACAATAGAAAATTATACTTCTATATTAATAAATATATTAATAGTAACAATTAATATACAATCTAATAGTCTAAGAATATAAACAAATAATACTTTAAAGAAATAAGAGAAAAAACAATAAAACTATTAGTGCGTTATTTATAAATATATATAAAGTATACAACTTGTTCTTTAGAACTTATAACAAAATATACAATAAAGAAACTTATTATAAGTACAACAAGCAATAATAATTTTTAAAAAGAACGTAATTGTAAACAACTTTAACTTGCATTATTTCTCTTAAACAAGTTTATTCTACTCTTAACAATATATTTTGTCTAATAATTTACTAAGTATTATAAGATATACTAACGCGACATTAGCGCTTTTACGAAATATTATTACAAGAAATTATTAAAAGATAAGAATTATAATAGATTTAATCTTTACAACAATCGATTTAGTTAACAAATTAATATATTGCGAAATTAATAACGTAATTGTTAGATCGAGTTTCAATTTAATTAAGTTAACTTGTTCAATCTTAATTCTAAGATCAAGCAAATTTCCTAGTTTAATAGAGTGAAGCGAACGAAGAATGCGTGTCAAGTGTTTAATTCGATTTATTCGATTACATAATGTTACGTAATACGCTAATTATATGCGATTAGCGTAGATTTTGCGCTAATTATATGTGATTAACATAAATCTTGCGCTAGTTTAATCGAATTAGAATATAGATAAGATAAAATAAAATAAGCAAATGCTAACGCGACGAAGTTAGCTTAAATTCTTGACATTAGCTCGACAAAATCTAATTCTAGAATTAGGTTTGCGTCTTTACTTTGGCCCAATCCTACGAGATTCAAGAGAATAGATCAAGTTAAGAAAAAAGTATTCGATTCGACCCAACGATTACCCTAGAAATTAACAACAAGATAGAAAACTTCTTGAATTATTTTTTGATAAAAATAGTATTAAACTTCGACGCATAATAAGAGTTATCAAGACGCTCTTAAAAAGAGTAAAAGAGCATAAATACAAAAAAAATCTATAATATATTAAGCAAATATCTATTAATATTTTTGTTATATAAGTTGATAGAATATCGATATATTAATAAATTTACAATAAAGCTATTTAATATTTTAGAAAAAACAGCAAAGAAATTTATATTATAAGCGAAATTTTACAAAATAGTTAAGTATAAGTAATTTAAGAATTGTACGTAAACAATAAAAGAGACAAGATGTTTGTAACAACAATATTGAACGTTAATTAACTAAATAAGATATATTAAGATATACAATAAAAAAGACAAGATATTAAGAAAATACAAAAGAAACAAATTTTACTTAACAATATAAAACTTAAAAGACTTTAGTAAGAAGCTCTTTAAAAACGAAAAATAAATTAGAAGTATTATTAATAAAATATTAATATAAGTTGCAATTCTATTTTTAAAAGAACGCAAAGAAATTGCGATTACAATTAAAGAAAAGATCGAAATAATATTTGAAACTTATTTTCTATTGCTATCGAAGATATTGATAAACAATATTTGAAATTATAATTATATATTATCTATAAAGAACAACGTCTTAATTACGAAGCAAGAAATTAGACAAATAATATACAAGATTGTTTTAAATAAGATTTTAAGATTTAATAAGATTACAAATTAAGTATTGCAATATCTAGTAAATATTGCGTTAATATAAATGCAATCTTTTTTTATAAAATATATTAAGAAGAGAATATAATCAATATACTTTAAGAGAGTTGTTACAATAGTATTGCGCAAATTAGACAAAAAGAATTATTTAAAGTTATTTGTCTTTAAATTAATAGCGTTGCTAGATATTCTAGAAAGATACTAGAGTTAATAATATCAAAACGCTTGCGTTACGTTGTTAAAGAAACAAAAATTCTATTAAGTATATAGATAAAAGTTAGACGACAAAGATTAATAGATACAATTTTATAACTTATAATAGAAAAGATGCACACAATATAAAGCAAGCAAAAAAAGAAAGTTGCCACTTTACTAAATTTAAATATAACAAGAGCGTTTGATAATATAATGCATTGTTAACTCGAATATTGCATGCAAAAAGAATAAGTATTTACTTAATTTCTTACTTAAGTAAATAATCTTTTTAAGAATAGATACACTATATTAATTATAGACAACTATATAATAATAAAGCGCAAGATAACAATCGAAATATTTTAGAAATCTTCTTTATTATTAATTTTGTACTTGTTTTATAACGCAAATGTATTAAAGATATACAACAATATTAAACTACAAGTTAACGTTACAAACTTTGTGAATAATATTAATATTTTAATCTATAGTAAGTTAATAATACGAAATTGTTAAATTTTGTTAAAGATATATAAAAGATATAAATAATAAGCGCAAAAATATAAGCTAATTTACTTTTCGAAAATATCGAAAAGATACAATATAATTGCAAGTATTATATTAACGAGTTACAATATAGAAGTTAAACAAGATATAAGAATACTAGAAATTTAATTAAATAATAAGTTACAATTTAGATTGTATTTGCAACAAATTAAGATAAAGCTAACAATAAAATAGCAAGCGTTACAAATAATAATAAGAAGCTCTTAGGATTTCTTATTAACAATAAGAAAGTATATACATTTGACAATTTCGAAATCGATGCTTTTACATAGAGCAATTGTATAATATATGTTGATAGAACTAAAAAAAGATAGAAAAACAATTATAATTAAGTTAAGATTAATACAAGAATAAGCGTTTAAATAGATTGCAAATATATATAAGACAATTTTAACAAAGAAATTGCAAGTAGAAATTAACACAATCTCTATTAATCTTTATCTAAATAAGTTAAATTAAAAGTTAATAACAAATATAAACGCAAAAGAGTTAAGTCTAATTATAGAGACAACAAAAACGCGCATTCGACGCAATATAAAAAAAAGAATCGAAAATTTAAGCTTAAATTAACCTTTTTATAGCTAAAAAGAAAAGAAATAACTTAAAATATAAACGTTTTAACAATTGCGCAAGCGCAATTCTATATTGTCTTATTATAAATAAAGTTATTAGTAATAGTAATAATATTCTTCAAAAAATTAATTGATAAAATGTATAATAACAATTAAACAAATTTGCGTCTAAGAGTATATTTAAATAGAAGCAACAAAAACAACAATATTATAACAATTGTTGTCGAAGCAAAATAGATATAGGCCAAGCGTCTAAAGAGTGTCGACGTAGCGCTTATACATTATAAAGAATTAAAAGAACTAACAATTAAAGCAAAGCAACTAGTTAAGCTATATAGAGCGAAGATCGACAAGATAAGCAAGATATACAAAGTTACTTAGATAGTTAGACGTCGCTTAAGATAGTAAACGCTATATATATAACTTTGAATTAGAATTGTTTTCGACAAATACAAGAGATAAAACAAGTTATATATAGACTAGAATCAAGTCTAGAGTTATATTAAATACTTAGCTATATAAGAAACAAGATAATTAACAAAATAGTTAACAATGTTTACAAACTAGCACTTTTATCAAAGCAACAACAAATATACAAATTAATTGTTCGAACAACACTTATAAATAATTGCGTTCAAAGCGCTTAAAAAAAGATATAAATAGAAAACACAAATAAAGTTTATTATCGAAAATTAATTCTTGAAGTTTTAATTAATTATTTAACTTTATATTGCAATTGCTTTAAGATATATAATATATTGCTAATATAACTTAAAATAAATTAGATTAAATTTAATTAATTTGTTTACAAGCAAAGCATATTTAAAGTATTAGATTCTTGTTGCGTTTACAATTGCAAACATATAACAATAAAATATATATTACTAATATATCTTAATTAAAGATAGAAAAAAATAGAATTACAAAGAACAACAAATACAACAAATATAAAAAAATTGCTAAGTATATACAATAATGCTATTGCAACGTTGCGTATAATTCTAGTTATTAAGCTATTAGATTAGTTTCAAGTTATAATATTGTTAGAGTTCGAAAAGAACAAGATAAAAGATAAAAACTTAAACTTATAAAGCTTTCGAATAAAGAATTTTCTTAGTATAATAAACAATTAATAAGAAGCAATTAATAAGATAAAACAAATGCTATATTAGCGTTGCGTCGACGTAGCATTAATATTAATAATATAGAGCTTGCATAAATCTCTTAGAGTAATAAGTTAAGTAAGAAAAAAAAATATTAAATATATTAATTAAGATAAACTTGTTATCTTTATCTAGCAAAAAAATCGAATAATTAAACAAATATTTTTAGTTTAGTATTTACTATTTTTCTTTAAAAATAATATTAGATATTATTATATTTTATTTATTTTTAACTTTTAAGTATTTAAATATAATATAAATAGTTTATTTCTAATATTTTAAAAAGTTTGTCTAAATTATATTTTTGTTTTTATATTAAAATAATCTTTTACAAAAACTTCGCAAATTAATTATAATTCTTTATATATTATTTATATTGTTGTATTTATTTTTTAAGTATTACTATAATGCTAGCGATCAATGATTTACTAGATACGTTAGTGTCAAGTTCTTGTAATAGCAACTTGACGTTATACAAAGTTTTCTTTCTAAGAATTTTCTCCAAGAATTCTTACGAATTAATGTCTTTCTAAACTATAGTTTTACATATTATGTAATCTTGTCTTGTGTGCGTCAATATAACGACGTCTTGTTATACGTTTATATATAATTTTACAATATTAATTCGTCTTAATCTATAAAAACGATTGTTCGATAAAATGATTAATACGATACGTAATACAAGATAAAATCTAAACAATAACAACGATGTTGCGACGTTTTAACAATCGAAAAACGAAAACAATGCGAAAATCTAACTTGCGTTAAATACAAATTTTAAAATTACATTACAAAAAGAATTTTCGCAAAACAACGACGCTATTTTATCGTTATCGTTCGATAAAAATACTAATTATAAAAAGTTATTCGTTAAGAAGCAAATAAAGAAACGTAAACTTTAAATGAAACGAGATTTTTGTATCGCTTAAGCAAGAAACAAACATCTTAAAAAATTCTTTTGTTAAGACGAAATTAAAGCGTCTAATTCGCGTCGCTTTTGCGAAAACAATTTTAACAACAAAAACGACAAATTGACGCTTAAGAAGTAGCGCTTTGTACAGTTTATAAAATTGATTAATTTAAATCTATATTATAAAAAGAATTTTAAAAAATGAAAAAATTAAATTTGAAATGCTAGAAATTTTTTCGAAATTAATGAAAAATAATTCTTAAAAGAAATCACAAAAATTTGTTAAATTTAGTAATTTCTTCGCAATGCGTTTGCGTTGCGATAAAAGAATTACAAAAACAAAAATAAGAACGAAATTAAAAAATAAAACTAAAAGCAATTTACTAAGTATTTAATTAATTTTATTAAGAATTCGAAGAATTGTCGTTTCGCTTTCTCTTAAAAATACAAGAACGCCAAACAATAATCGTCGCAAAGCGTCAACAATTTCGTAACATATTTTGAAACTTTAAAGCGAATTTCGACAAATATATTAAACGTTAACGACGTAATTATCTCTTACATGAATTAAGAAAAGATTTTCGAAAAAAGATTAACAATATGATTTAAATTTCTAAGATAAGAGATACGTTTGTCGCGTTAACGCAACGTATAAAAAGCACAATATTCTTAAGATTCAAGATATTAAATAAAATTTTTAAGAAAAAATCATTTTTTGAATCTCGCAACTCTAAAGGAAGTTCTTATAGTTAAAGACAAAAAAAAATTGTGTTAACGAATGAAACTTGCGACGTCTTTACGATTGCAAGTTGTTAAGAAAACACAAACAAACTTTCTCTTTATAACTTAAAAAAAGCTAGCGATATTGCGCAAGATAAGCGCATTTATTATAATTGTAAAAAGAAAAAACACATCGCAAGAGATTGTTTCAAATCTTTTAAAAAAACGCAAATAAATATAGTAGAAAACTTCTAATTAAGCTTTGCGATAAGCGCTTAAAAGACGCTTTTGTCGCAATTTATTATTAAGAAAGTCTTTAATAAGTTAAGAAACTAGATGAACTCGCAACAATCGTAATCGTTATTGCGAGTTAAAAGCACAAAACAAAAATACTTTTCGTAGAGCTATTAATATTTGTTGACACAAAGTAACATAAATAAAGAAATTTTTTTAATGAAGACGTTTACGTTAATTGCATTAGCGAACGACTAACGAAGTCGTAACACTTCGAAAAAATTAAGTGTTTTATTATTGAAGCGAAAGTATTTACGATTTAGAAGATTCGATTTATAGAATTTTATATCGCAAAAATCAAGATTTGCGATAACGATAAACATAAGTACGTTTCGAAGCAAATCTTTTACGTCTTCGACAACGTCGTATACGATATTATTATTGATTTTTCTTAAATAATGAAGACAAATTTATATGTTAATTAATATACGTTAATTTAGCGCTACTAAGTTATTTAAAAAATAATTGTGCTAGAATTTCTATAAAGATTTCTTAAAGCTTAAGAAATCTATTTTTGTGTTTGCTTTTATTTGTTGTAGTTTTAATGCGAACAAGAAGTCTTAATTGCGCGACATTCTTAAAAAAAATGCAATGCATTAAAAACTATAATAACGTTTTTAACTTAAAGAACGCATCTACTTTTTCTAACTATAAGAAAGAAAATTATGATATTAATTTATTATTAAATAAAGAGTTTCTCTACGAATTATTATACTTGTTCTTCAAGAAAGAATTAAGTATTTTATAAGAGTATCTTTTAAAAAATTTGACGCTAAATAGAATTAATAAGTTTATTAATCTTGTTAATGTATCAATGTTATTTATATTAAAAAGCAATAATAGCTTAAAATTATATGTTAATTATCGTAATTTTAATGTTATAATTATTAAGAACAAATATTCTTTGTCTTTAATTAAGAAGACGCTAAATCGTTTAATTGACGTTGTTTACTTCACAAAGTTAAATTTTAAAAACGCTTATTATTGAATTCGCATTCGTTAAGATAATAAATGAAAAATCGCTTTTTAAATACAATATAATTATTTTAAATATATAATAATGTTATTTAAATTAACGAATGTATTAACTATTTTTTAATCTTAAATTAATAAAGCATTGCGAAAATTAATTGATCACATTTGTGTAATATATCTTAACAATATCTTGATTTACTTGAAGACACAAAAGAAATACTAGAATTGTGTTTGTTAGATTCTTAAACGTTTGCAATTATATAAGCTTTATGTTAAGCTATCGAAATGCTTCTTCATAATAATTTTAATTAAATTCTTAAAATACATTATAAGCAATTACGATGTGTTAATGAACTTGCGTTGTATAAACTTTATTACAACATAATTTAAATTAATTACTCTTTATAAGCTTCAAGTGTTTTTAGAATTTACAAACTTTTATAAACGATTTGTTCAATATTATGCAAAGATTACTTAAGCATTGACGAAACTATTAAAAAACAATAAGCAAAATAAACAAAATAAATCTTTCGTATTTAACAAGAACGCTATAATAGCGTTTAAAAAATTTATTTTTATCTTTATGCGAACATCTATGTTAATGTACTTTGATCTCAAGAATCACATTTATGTCAAAACAAACGTCTTAGAATTTATTATTATTATTATTTTCTCTTAATTAGTGTATTTCGTAAACGAGATTAAATAAACGACGTAACATCTAATTGCATTGTATTCGAAAAAAATAATTTTCACAAAAATACAATACAAAACTTATGATCAAAAGTTGTTCGCAATTGTTATAAGATTCAAGTAATAAAAACACTATTTTAAGAGAAGTTATTATTCAATTATTGTGCTAACGAATTCTAACAATTTGCGCTACTTTATAAAAATAACGACGCTAAATCGTCGTTAAATGCGATAAATTTTTATTTTAGCGAAATATAATTTCGAAATTAAATATTGCACAAGAAATATCAATCTCGTAAATAAATCGTTTTGACAATTTAATTATAAGAGCAATGCGAATAACAAGATTTACTTGTTTATTTTTTAAAATAAACTAAAAAACATTACGATCGCAATTATTAAAATAATTTTAATGCTAATCTAGAGCGTTGTTAAAGCGTTGTTTTCGCACTTCTAGAACGAAATTAAGACTTTCGTAATTAAGAAGCTTAACGATAAATTATTTGAAAAATTCTCTCGCAATGTATTTACAAATAAGAAGATCACAAACACTAAAATAACAAAAAAAAAATCGTAAAAATTGTTTAAAGCATTGTGACACAACAATTGCGTCAATGTGACGTTCGTTTAACATACAAAGAGAAAAATTATTTAGAAAGTTTCTTCTTCTTATTGCTAACTAAGATTAAAAAGTTTTAGAATAAGAATTTAACAATTTTTAAAATTAGAAAACAATTAATGTCAAACAACATGCGTGATGTTTGCGCTAAACAAAAATAATTAATTTATAAAAAAATGTTATTTTTCTTTTACGTAATTCTTATTTTAAATGAAGCATTTTTTAGAAAGAAGTTTCTTAAATTACATTACGACGACTCGTTAACAAAACATTTCGAAATTAAGAAAACAAGAACTCTAATAAGTAGAAAGTTCTATTAATTTAAAATAACGTTAAATATTGACGTATATATTAAAGAATATAATATATATTAACGTAATAAAACATTGCGTCATCGTTTATATAATAAGTTGACGTCGTTATTAGTTCTAGTTCAACTTTAGATAAAAATCTTTATAAACTTTATTATTAAACTATTTGTTAATTGTTGCGACAACGACATCTACGACGTTATCTTAGTAGTCGTTAATTAATATTTAAAGATGTCGTTATATATATTTGCGAAATCTATATAAATTGCGAAAGATTTAGCAAACACATTGTTCGAAAAAATGCTACTTGTATATCTTGAAATTTAAGAAATCGTTTTCGATCAAGAATTACTCTTTACTAATAATTATTAATTCGCAATATATTATCGCATTCGTATTAAATAAAAGTTAAGCACAACTTTTTATTCTTAAACTAATGATTAAATCGAACGATAAAATTAAACATTGAAACATTATTTGCGATGCTATTACAATTATAAACAAAATAATTAGAATTTGCTTCTAACTTTAATCTAGTATACGTACAATAGCGTCTTATATACATTTATTAAATTATTGTTCTTTAAAACAATATTTAATGTCGTCGCAAATTTTAGATTTAACTAGAATAACAAAAATTGTTTTAACGTTTTAATTGTTCGAAAACAAGTTTAATTTTTATAAAACGAACAAAATTAACTTGTAAATCGTTTTTAGTTCGCACAATAGACGCAAGCTCGCAATTATAATAAATCAATTATTTCGAAAAAGTATTAAGTAAGCGATAAAATTATGCTTTTAACGAAAAATCTCTTAGATGTTCGTTTAAAAAAAAACTATTTTATAAATTTATAAAGTCGTTCGAAGTTAAAGACATTATTAAAGAGCAAACGTATTATCTTCGTCTTTTTAAAAAGTAACAAATTTATTTTGTTTTTTACGTTTTATTGTTAAAACTGTATTATTGAAATGCGAACACAATTGCATTGAAAAACATAATATTTGTTAACAAAAATTAAAAATAAAAAGTCGAAAATATTTTTAATAACAAACAAAGATATTATAAATTATAATATCTTGTTCGATAAAAATAATTTTTATTATATAAAAATAATTAAATTTTAAGAAGTTATTTAGCGCATGCGTAGCGAAAGCTTAAAAAGTACAAAACGAAAAAATCTTTTAACGAGAAAATATTAAAGGCGAGAAAGTTAAAGCTTCGCGTTCGCAAAAAAAACTTCGACGAAAATAAATAATGTTAATGAACAACATAAAATTGCGCAATTAATGCGAATAAGTAACGCAAATGACGCGTAAATTAAATTGATGCTCTCTTAATAAATTTATTAAAATATTAGAAAGCTATGAAAAGATTGCATAAAATGCGCTCAAATCTAGTTATTTTTCTCACTTTACTTTATTAGTAAAGATCTTCGCATGCATATTATATAGTGCGAATAAATTACGTTAATTAATTGTTTCGTTTCTTTTTAATAATTTATTACTTTTATTTTTATTTTTTCTTCGTTATTGTTTATAAAAGATGCGAAGATGCAACGTTAATAAAATGTGTAATTAAATCGATATTCTTCATTTAAGAAATTTATCGAATCGATTTAATAAATTGAAGAAACAATATATTTTAAAGCTTTTGAAGTAACTAAATAATTTAACAAAGATTTTAGCGTTAACGATGCGACAAAAGCTTAACATAATAAGATTCGCAATATAATAGATTTGTTAAACTCTTTACGAATTAGCAATTGCATTTCTTATTTTAAGAGCAACTTATTTTAATCGTTAATCTTATTAATATGTAATTCGTATTGCAAGAAAATTTAAATCGTATAAACTATAGAAACAACTTATAATATATAAGAAGAGTCTCGCCTAAACATTTACGTCGCTCTTTTTCATAAAAGCTTAATTTAATAATTAGAAACGAAACGAATAATGTTGTTCTTAACGAGTTCTTCGAATTACGCGAGATCTACGAAGTCTTCTCGTTAAAAGCAACGTTATCTTTCGCAATAATCGAATTAAATTCGAATTCTTCGTTCTTATTTAACTCTTTTAAAGAAAAACTATTAAAATTAATGCAATAACGCATTATGTCTAACATTTTTTGCTAGACTTCGTAAAGACGTTGCAAGTTCGTATTGATACAAATTAATAAATTCTTTTAACTTAAATGCGAAGTTAAGTTGTTTTGTTTAATTTATGTGTATATAAATCGTAGATAGCGTCGAACTCGCAAAGCGAATCTAAATTAATTAATTTCGATATTTTTGTCATTAAGAATACATGCGCAAAAAACTAGTAAAATGTTGATTCGCTTAACGAATTGTTAAGAAATCGTAACGCATTAAATCGTAAATTAAATATGTAATTAAAAAATAAAACGTATAGTTTTGCGCCTTTTAGCGCAATAATTGCAACGACAGTTCTTCGTCTTGCGACATTAAGAACGTAAGCAATTATAAAAAATTAAGAGCAAATGTTTACAATATAATTAAGCTTCTTTTTAAAATAAGAGAGACAACGAAAATAAAAAAAATAAAAGAGCTTGCAAGAAGTAACGAAAACGCAAACGAGAAAACTTGACAAAGATATATTTGTAATAAAATGTTATATCGTTAATCTTGTATGCAACGAAATCGAAGCATTCGCATGTAACAATGTTTACATTAGTTAAGTCGCAATTTATAAAACGTTAAATACAATAATGTTATTTTAAGTTATCGACAAATGCAAAGAAAAGCTTAAGAATACTTACTTAAATTTGTTTTATTGTGCGTATTATTGTTGTTAGTAGTACAAGCAATAGAAGAGACGTTTGCAATCATTTATTGCTTCGTCATAGAAATTAATATGCGAAAAAAAAAAATTAAAGATTGTAAGTAAATATTATTAGTGCGTTAACAACGCTAATTAAATTAAGTAAAACAAAGAAATTTCGATCGATTTATCAAAATAGTGAACAACACTAAAAAAGAAATTCTAAAATTAATAGCGTTAAAGATTGTCGCATTGTTGTAACATTAAAATAACAATATAGTAACAAAAATAAAGTTAAATATTTTTGCTAAAAACTTAAATGTTTTTTCTTTTGTTAATCTATAATTAATTTATAATAAAACTTTATTAAAGAGAACAAGACGCTTCACAATAATACACAAGAAAAGTTAAAATTGTTGTTTAATCTCTCTCGCATAAAATGTTAAACAAAGATAAAAAAAAGAAATGCAAGAAATCTTTTTATAAATACAACTAAACGATTAAGATAAATGCTTAAATTCATTGCGACAAACAACATTTATCAAAAGAGTAAAAAAAGTTTATAAAAAGATTTTTTCGACAATTTAAATTTTTTTCTTCTTTTATATAACGATAAATTGAAACGAATTATTGTCGCACATTTCGCGAAAGTATGCGTTCACAAGAAGTAAAAAAGCAAAACATTGTTATTGTAACGTTTAAAAAGTTATTGACGTCGTTAAGAAAACGAAGTTGTAGCGCAATCGCAACGTCAAATATACATTCTAAAGACTAAAATTCTAAAGAAAAGAACAATTGTAATGCTAGCGATTAATAATTTAATAAATACGTTAATGTTAAGTTCTTGTAGTAGCGACTTGACGTCGTACAAAGTTTTCTTTCTAAAAATTCTCTCTTGAAATTCTTACGAATTAATGTCTCTTTAAATTATAGTTTTACATGTTATGTAATCTTGTCTTGTGTGCGTCGATGTAGCGACGTCTTGTTACACATTCGTACATAGTCTCACAATCACAAAGAAGATTTTAATAAAATTAAAATTGCAAAAGTATAAAGAAAGAAATATTAATATAATATCTATATTATTATATATTTTCTAAAATTTATTACTTTTATAGATAAAAATATTGTTTAAATAAAGTACTAAATTAAAATTTCTATTAATTGTTAATATAATAAGTAAAAAAATATAATAATAAATAAAGTTATTAAAAATTATTTATATAATTAAATTATAATATATAATTTAAATAATATATTCTTTAATTGTAAATACAAACAATATTAATTATTTTTATAATTATTTATATTTTTTATTATTAATTCTTTTGTAAATAATAAATTTATTTAAAAATATTAATTAATATATTTTTTATTAATATAAATATACTTGTTAAATATTATATTATATTTAACTTTTTTGCAAAATATAACAAAAGATTTACAAAATATAACAAAAGATTTACAAAATATCTATTAATATATAATTACAAAAAATTTTGTATATTAACTTTTTTATATATATATTGTTTTTTTTTGAAATATTTTTGCAATTGTTTAGATATTAATAATAATATTAAATTTGTTATATAAATAAAAATATATCCTGTTAAGATAAATAAGAAAATAAAAATTAACATATTTAAAAAAACTATTTTTTATTATCTTGTTAATTAATTTGACAAAATTTCTTTAATATTAAATAATAATAATAAAGATATACAAATAAATATTATAATTTATTTTATTTACTTGTTGTTTAAATATATTCTTTTAACACAATATACAAGTAGTATTTTTATTAATTTTAAGATAATTAATAATTGCAACTTTTTAATAGTTAATTAAAGTAAAAAATATAATAAGAAAAGAATTTAAAGATATTTAAAGTATATAATTATACTAAAAACTTTAATTACTATCTAATTAATATAGTAATAAAATAGATAGAAGAAATGCTAATTTAATTGCGCAAAAAACTATTATTTGTATAATAAAATTATTAAAAGATTAATATCTTCTTAATTGCGATATGTAAATCTACTTAATATATTATTAAAGATATTATTTTTTACTATTGTTTAAAGTTAAATTGCAAATACTACTAATTAAATAATAACAAATATTGCAATAATAATATTATAATTAATATATTTCTGTAGTTTGTTAACTAAAATATATAAGATACAAATAATATTATTGATATTCGAAAGTTTTTAAGTTGTTTTATTGTGTCGAGCAAATTTCTATATTGCAATCGAAAAGATATTAATCTTTTAATAATCTTATTATACAAATAATAGTTTTTCGCACAATTAAATTAAAATTGCTTTTATCTATTTAATTAATATATTATTTAAATAGTTCTTAAATTCTTTAGTATAATTATATAATCTATATATCTTTTAATTCTTCTCTTGTTATATTATTTACTTTAATTAATTATTAAAAAATTGCGATTATTAATTGTATTAAAATTAATAAAGATACTACTTATATATTGTATTTAGAAAATATATTTAAACAACAAATAAGCAAGATAAAATATAATATTTATTTATATATTTTTGTTATTGTTTTTTAATATTAAAGAAATTTTATTAAATTAATTAACAAAACAATAAAGAATTATCTTCTTAAATATATTAATCTTTGTTTTATTATTTACTTTAATAAAATATATCTTTATTTATTTAATAAATTTAATACTATTATTAATATCTAAATAATTGCAAAAATACTTCGAAGAAAAAAATAAATATATAAAAAAGTTAATATATAAATATTTTTATAATTGTATATTAATAGATATTTTGCAAATTTTTTATTATATTTTATAAAAAAATCAAATACAATATAATATTTAACAAGTATATCTATATTAATAAAAAATATATTAATTAATATTTTTAAATTTTACAAAAGAATTAATAATAAAAAATATAAATAATTGTTATAAAATTGTAAAGCTAAAATATATATAATAATTAAATAATTAAAGAGATAATTAATATTGTTTATATTTATAATTAAAGAATATATTGTTTAAATTATATATTATAATTTAATTATATAAATAGTTTTTAATAACTTTATTTGTTATTATATTTTTTTACTTATTATATTAATAATTAATAAAGACTCTAATTTAATACTTTGTTTAAACAATATCTTTATTTACGAAAATAAGAAGCTTTAGAAAATATAATATAATATAAATATTATATTAATGTTTTTTTTTGTACTTTTTCAATTTTAATTTTATCGAAATCTTCTTTGTAATATTTAAAAAATAAATAAAATAATATAACGAATATATAAAGAATTACAATTAATTTGCGAAATTTTTGCAAAAGATTATTCTAGTATAAGAACAAAAATATAATTTAAACAAGTTTTTTACAATATTAGAAATAGACTATCTATATTGTATTTAAATACTTAAAAGTTAGAAATAAACAAAATATAATAATATTTAATTTTAATTTTAAAGAAAAAACAATAAATATTAAAATAAAGATATTTGTTTAATTATTTAATTTTGCTAAATAAAGATAGCAAATTTATTTTAATTAATATATTTAATATTGTAAAAAAGAATAGCAATATTATTGAGTCCAATAAAATATTATTATCGAAGAAAGCTTTAGTAATAATACAAAGAATAAAGCTATAACTAGAAAGTTTAACTCTAAGATAATAAATTCTTCTTGCTTTATATATAGTTAATTATCTAAATAAAAGCTTTGTAACTTGTAATTTTCTAGTTGTTCTTATATCTTTTGCGTTAATTTCTTCTCTTCTATATAGTTTAACAAATTGTTGTTCGAATTCTTGTTTTTGTTTGTTTCTTTATACTTTAATATTTTAACTTAAGTTTTGTTCTTGTTAATTAATAGAAAAATAGATAATTATAAATAATTTATTAATATTTATATCTACGTTTGCATTTCTAATTGTATTTAGAAAAAAAAATTACTAAAATTTTAATTATAAGATTCTTTAAAAGCAATTGCAATATAATAAGTAAAATATTGTTTAAATAAATCGAAAGATTTTTATATTTTGTAAATCTATTATTTGTAAATAGTACTAGCTTTATCGATTAATAAATAGACGAGAATTAAGATTTTGCAACAACAACAATAATAATAAACTAGCAAATATATATTCGAAAATAAGATTTTAAATTTGTATGCAATTCTATCTAATATTATATTAATATTAATTTAAAATCTAGTTCTTATAATATTAGATTTTATACAATTAAACTTTGTTAATTTGTAATATTGTTAGCAAATTTTAATTATTAAATATTTTTCTCTAAATAACGTTAGATTTAATAGAAATATTTTTTGTTATTGTAAATATCTTATAGAGATAAACAATAATATAGATAAAAAAATAGAAGATTAAACTTATTATTAATCTTTTATACAACTAGTTTGATCGTTGGTAGTGTGATCGTTGGGTCGGGTCGAATACTTTTTTCTCAACTCGACCCACCCTCTTGGACCTCGTAGGGTTGGGCCAGGGTCAAGGCGCGAACCCGACCCTAGGGTTGGGTTTCGTCGAGTCAATGCCAAGAATTCAAGCTAACTTCGTCGCGTTAGCATTCGCTTATCTTATCTTATCTTATCTTATCTATGCGTTGACTCGATTAAGCTAGCGCAAGATTCACGCTAATCACATATGGTTAGCGCGTCACGTGACGTTACGTGATTGGATAAATTAGGTTAAACACTTGACGCACATTCTTCGTTTGTCTCACCTTGTTGAGCTAGGAAATTTGTCTAATTCTAGAATCAAGGTTGAGCGAATTAACTCGATTGGATTGAAACTCGACCCAACGATCACGCTAATCGTTGGGCTCGCTTTCGCGAGAGAATTGCTAAGTAATTAAACTCAAGAATCTTAACTTTAAAAAATCTTAAATTTTAAAAAATTTATAACTTTCTTGTATTTTATACGTATTTTATTAAAATTACGTTGTTCTATAAAGAGTTTAGCGTGCTTTTAAACAATAAAAGAATTACTTAATTTAAACTAGTTTGCGTAGCGCAATCAATTAATTTAGCTTCAAGTTAAAAAAAGAAGTCTATTCGAATTCTTAGATGAAACAAAGAAAAATGTATTCGACTTAATCTAACAATTATACTATATACAACTTTATTAAAGCTTTTATCAATTGCTTTTCTATTAAATTTTTTGACTCTTAAATAGTTTTTGTAAATATAATCTTATATATAAGAGTAATATTAATTTTAGATAGTATATTAATTAATAATTATTATTTAGTATTTATTTTCTAATTCTAAACTATTTGCAATATAAAGAATTGCTTATTTAGAATATTTCTTGTCTCTAATATTGTATTGCAAAGAGTATTATTAGAAGCAAAATCTTTTTTACAAACAACTTAATTGTGAGATTGTGTACAAACGTGTAACAAGACGTCGTTACATCGACGCACACAAGACGAGACTACATAACATGTAGAATTATAGTCTAAAAAAACATTAATTCGTAAGAATTCTAAAAAAGAATTCTTAGAAAAAAAACTTTGTACGACGCTAAGTCGCTACTACAAGAACTTAACATTAACGTATTTACTAAATTATTAATCGCTAGCATTACAATTGTTTTTCTCTTTAAAATTTTGATCTTTAAAATGTGTATTCGACGTTGCAACTATGTTGCGACTTCGCTTTCTTAATGACATCAATAACTTTTTAAACGTTATAATAATAATGCTTTGCTTTTTTATTCTTTGTGAACGCATATTTTCGCGAAGTGTGCGACAATAATTCGCTTCGATTTATCGTCGTATAAAAGAAGAAAAAAATTTAAATTATTAAAAAAATCTTTTTATAAACTTTTTTCATTTTTTTGATAAATATCGTTTGTCGCGTTGAGCTTGCGCATTTATCTTAATTATTTAGTCGTATTTATAAAAAGACTTTTTGCATTTCTTTTCTTTATCTTTGTTTAACATTTTATGCAAAAAAGATTAAGCAACGATCTTAACTTTTCTCGTATACTATCGTGGAACGTTTTGTTATCTTTGATAGATATTATTGTAAATTAATTATATACTAATAAACAAAAAGACATTTAAGTTCTTAGCAAAAGTATTTAACTTTATTTTTGTTATTATATCGCTATTTTAATGTTACGACAATGCGACGACATTCGACGCTATTAATTTTAAAATTTTTTTTTAATGTTATTCACTATTTTGATGAATCGATCGAAATTTCTTTGTTTTATCTAATCTAGTTAGCGTTGTTAACGCGCTAGTGATATTTATTTATAATCTTTAACTTTTTTTTTTTTTCGTATATTAATTTTTATAACGAAGTAATAAATGATTGCAAACGCTTCTTTTATTACTTGTATTACTAACGACAATAATGTGCGCAATAAAATAAATTCAAGTAAATATTCTTAAGCTTTTCTTTGCATTTGTTAATAACTTAAAATAATATTATTATATTTGACGCTTTATAGATTGCGACTGAACTAATATAAGCATTATTGCATGCGAATGCTTCAACTTCGCTACGTATAAAATTAACAATATAGTATTTTATTACAAATATATTTTTGTCAAGTTTTTTTATTTGCGTCTTCGTTATTTCTTGTAAGTTCTTTTGTTTTTTTTGTTTTTTTTGTCTCTTTTGTTTTAAGAAGAAGCTTAATTATATTGTAAATATTTGCTTTTAATTTTTCATAATTACTTACATTCTTAGTGTCGCAAGACGAAGAATTGTCGCTACGATTATTGCGCTAAAAAGCGCAAAACTATACGTTTTATTTTTTAATTGTATACTTAATTTACGATTTAGTGCGTTACGATCTCTTAACAATTCGTTAAACGAATTAACATTTTGCTAGTTTTTTGCGCGCGTATTCTTAATAACAAGAATATCGAAATTAATTAATTCGAATTCGTTTCGCGAGTTCGACGTTATTTACAATTTATGTACGCATAAATTAAATAAAACAACTCGATTTCGCGTTCGAATTAAAAGAATTTGCTAACTTGTATCGATGCGAACTTGTAACGTCTTTACGAAGTTTAGCAAAAAATGCTAAACATAATGCGTTATTGCGTCAATTTTGATGCTCTTTCTTTAAAAAAGTTAAATAAAAACGAAAAGTTTAAATTTAATTTAATTGTTACGAAAGACGACGCTACTTCTAGCGAAAAGACGTCGTAGATCTCGCGTAACTTAAAAAACTCGTTAAGAACAACATTATTTATTTTGTTTTTAATTTTTAAATCGAGCTTTTATGAAAAAGAGCGACGTAAATGTTTAGACAAAATTTCTCTTATATATTATAAATTGTTTCTATAATTTATACGACTTAAACTTCTCTATAATACAAATTACATATTAATAAAATTAATAATCGAAATAAATTGCTCTTAAGATAAGAAATGCAATTGCTAATTTGTAAAGAGTTTAACAAGTCTATTATATTACAAGTCTTATTATATTAAACTTTTGTCGCATCGTTAGCGCTAAAATCTTTGTTAAACTATCTAGTTGCTTTAAAAGCTTCAAAATATATTGCTTCTTTAATTTATTAAATCGACTTAACAAATTTTTTAAACAATAAACATCGATTTAATTATATGTTTTATTAACGTTGCATCTTCGCATCTTTTATAAACAATAACGAAGAAAAAATAAAAATAATAATAATAAATTATTGAAAAGAAACGAGACAATTAATTAACGTAATTTATTCGCACTATATAGTATGTATGCGAAGATCTTTACTAATAAAGTAAAGTAAAAAAAATAGCTAGATTTAAGCGCATTTTATGCAATCTTTTTATAGCTTTCTAATGCTTTAATAGATTTATTAAAAGAGCATTAATTTAATTTATGCGTTATCTACGTTATTTATTCGCTTTAATTGTGCAATTTTATGTTATTTATTAATGTTATTTATTTTCGTCGAAGTTTCTTTTGCGAACGCGAAGCTTTAATTTTTTTGTCTTTAATATTTTTTCGTTAAAAGATTTTTTTATTTTATATTTTTTAAGCTTTCGTTACGCATGCGTTAAATAACTTTTCGAAATCTAATTATTTTTACATAATAAAAATTCTTTTTATTAAACAAAATATTATGATTTATAATATTTTTGTTTGTTGTTAAAAATATTTTCGATTTTTAATTTTTAATTTTTATTAACAAATATTATGTTCTTTAATGCGATTATGTTCGCATTTTAATAATATAATTTTAATAATAAAACGTAAAAGATAAAATAAATTTGTTATTTTTTAAAAAGACGAAAACAATACGTTTGCTTCTTAATAATGTTTTTAACTTCGAACAATTTTATAAATTTGTAAAATAATTTTTTTTTTAAACGAACGTCTAAGAGATTTTTCGTTAAGAGCATAATCTTATCGCTTATTTAATACTTTTTCGAAGTAATTGTTTTATTATAATTGCGAACTTGCGTCTATTGTGCGAATTAGAGACGATTTACAAGTTAATCTCGTTTGTTTTACAAAAATTAAACTTGTTTTTAAGCGATTAAAACGTTAAGAGAATCTTTGTTATTCTAGTTGAATCTAGAATTCGTAACGACATTAAACATCGTTTTAAAGAGCAATAATCTAATGAACGCATGCGAGACGCTATTGTACGTATATTAGATTAAAGCTAGAAGCGAGTCTTAATTATTTTGTTTATAATTGCAATAACATTGTAGATAGTGTTTTAATGTTTAGTTTTGTCGCTTAATTTAATTATTAATTTAAGAATAAAAAGTTGTGTTTAACTTTTATTTAATGCGAATGCGATAACATATCGCGAATTAATAGTTACTAGTAAAGAGTAATTCTTGATCAAAAACAATTTTCTGAACTTTAAGATATACGAACAACATTTTTTCGAACAATGTGTTCGTTAAATCTTTCGCAATTTATATAGACTTCGCAAATATATATAACGACATCTTTAAATATTAATTAACGACTATTAAGATAACGTCGTAGATGTCGTTGTTGCAACAACTAACAAATAGTTTAATAATAAAGTTTATAGAAATTTTTATCTAAAGTTAAGCTAAAACTAATAGCGATGTCAATTTATTATATAGACGATAACGCAATGTTTTATTACGTTAATATATATTGTATCTTCTAATGTATGCGTTAATATTCGACGTCATTCTAAATCAATAAAACTTCTTGCTTATTAAAGTTCTCGTTTTTTTGATTTTGAAGTGTTTTGCTAGCGAGTCGTTGTAATATAATTTAAGAAACTCTTCTTTAAAAAATGTTTTATTCGAGATAAGAATTGCGTAAAAGAAGAATAACATTTTTTTATAAATTAATTATTCTTGTTTAACGCAAACATTACGCGTATTATTTAACATTAATTGTTTTCTAATTTTAAGAGTTGTTAAATTCTTATTTTAAAACTTCTTAATTTTGATTAACAATAAAAAGAAGAAACTTTCTAAATAATTTTTTTCTTTGTACGTTAAACGAACGTCACATTGACGCAATTGTTGTGTCATAACGCTTTGAGCAATTTCTACGATTTCTTTTTTTGTTATTTTAGTGTTTGTAATCTTCTTATTTGTAAATACATTGCGAGAGAGTTTTTTAAATAATTCATTATTAAGTTTCTTAATTACGAAAGTTTTAATTTCGCTCTAGAAATGCGAAGACAACGCTTTAATAACGTTTCAAATTAACATTAAAATCATTTTAATGATTGCGATCGTAATGTTTTTTAGTTTATTCTAAAGAATAAACAAGCAAATTTTGTTATTCGCAATGTTCTTATAATTAAATCGTTAAAACGATTTATCTACAAGATTAATCTTTTTTATGCGATATTTAATTTCGAAATTATATTTCGCTAAAGTAAAAGTTCATCGCGTTTGACAACGATTTAGCGTCGTTATCTTCATAAAGTAGCGCAAATTGTTATAATTCGTTAGCACAATAATTAAATAATGACTTTTCTTAAAATAATGTTTTTATTATTTGAATCTTGTAACAATTGCGAGCAACTTTTAATCATAAATTTCGTATTGTATTTCTACGAGAATTATTTTTCTTAAATAGAATGCAATTGAGTGTCACGTCGTCTATTTAATCTCGCTTACAAGATACATCAATTAAGAGAAAATAACAACAATAACAAATTCTAAGACGTTTATTTCGACATAAATATGATTCTTGAAATTAAAGTGCATTAATATAGATGTTTGCGTAAAGACAAAAATAAGCTTCTTAAACGTTGCTATAACGTTTTTGTTAAATATAAAAGATTTATTTTGTTTCTTTTGCTTATTACTTTTTAGTAACTTCGTCAATGCTTAAATAATTTTTGCATAGTATTGAACAAATTGTCTATAAAAGTTTGCAAACTCTAGAAACACTTAAAGCTTAAAAAGAGTAATTAATTTAAATTATGTTGTAATAAAGTTTATATAACGCGAATTTATTAATACATCGTAATTGCTTATAATGTATCTTAAGAATTTAATTGAAATTATTATGAAAAAGCATTTTGATAGCTTAACATAAAGCTTATATAATTGCAAACGTTTAAAAATCTAACAAACGCAATCTTAATGTCTTTTTTGTGTCTTCAAGTAAATTAAGATATTGTCGAAATATATTACACAAATGTGATCAATTATTTCTCGCAATACTTTATTGATTTAAGATTGAAAAATAATTAATGCATTCGTTAGTTTAAATAACATTATCGCATATTTAAAATAATTATATCGTATCTAAAAAGCGATTTTTCATTTATTATCTTAACGAATGCGAATTCAATAATAAGCGTTTTTAAAATTTAGCTTTGTGAAGTAGACAACGTTAATTAGGCGATCTAGCGTCTTCTTAATTAAAGACAAAGAATATTTGTTCTTAATAGTTATAACATTAAGACTACAATAGTTAACACACAATCTTAAGTTGTTATTGCTTTTTAATACGAACAACATTGACGCATTGACAAAACTAATAAATTTACAAATTTTACTTAGCGCTAGATTCTTTAAAAGATACTCTTGTAAAATATTTAGTTTTTTCTTGAAAAACAAGTATAGTGATTCGTAGAGAAGCTCTTTACTTAATAGTAGATTAATACTATGATTTTTTTTCTTATAATTAGGAAAAGTAGATGCGTTCTTTGAATCAAAAACATCATTATAATTTTTAATGTCTCGCATCTTCTTAAGAACGTTGCGCAATTAAAGCTTCTTGTTCGCATTAAAACTATAACAAATAAAAGCAAATATAAAAACAAGTTTTCTAGATTTTAAGAAATCTTTTAGAAATTCTAGCACAATTATCTCTTAAGTAACTTGATAGCGTTAGATTAATGTATGTCAATCGACATATAAGTTTGTCTTCATTATTTAAAAAAAACCAATAATAATATTGTATACGACGTCGTCGAAGACGTAGAAAACTTGCTTCGAGACGTACTTACGTTTATCGTTATCGCAAATTTTAATTTTTGCGATGTAAAATTTTGTAAATCGAATCTTCTAAATTGTAAATGCTTTCGTTTTAATAATAAAACATTATATCTTTTTAAAACGTTACAATTTTATTAGTTGATTATTAATGCAATTAACGTAAACGTTTTTATTAAGAAGATCTTTTTGTTTGTGTTACTTTGTGTTAATAAATATTAACAACTTTGCAAAAAGCGTTTTTGTCTTATACTTTTAGTTCGTAATACCAATTATAATTGTTGCGAACTCATTTAGTTTTTCAACTTATTAAAGACTTTCTTAATAACGAATTGCAACGAAAACGTCTTTTAAGCGTTTGTTGCAAAGTTTAATTAGAAGTTTTCTATTATATTTACTTGCGTTTTCTTAGAAGATTTAAAACAAGTTCTCGCAATGTGTTTTTTCTTCTTGCAATTATAGCAAATGCGCTTATCTCACACAATATTATTAGCTTTTTCTAAATTACGAAGAGAAAGTTTGTTTGTACTTTTTTAACAACTTGCAATCGCAAAGACGTCGCGAGTTTTATTCGTTAACATAATTTTTTTTTGTTTTTAATTGTAAAAACTTTCTTTAAAGTTGCGAAATTTAAAGAATAATTCTCTCTTAAAAATTTTACTTAGTATTTTGAATTTTAAGAATATTATACTTTTTATGCGTTGCGTTAGCGCGATAAGCGTGCCTCTTATCTTAAGAATTTAAGTTATATTGTTAATTTTTTCTTAAAAATCTTTTCTTAGTTTATGTAAAAAATAATTACGTCGTTGATGTTTAATATATTTGTCAAAATTCGCTTCGAACGTTTTAAGATATGTTACGAAGTTATTAACGCTTTGCGACAATTGTTGCTTAACGTTCTTATATTTTTAAAAGAAAACGAAACGACAATTCTTTAAATTCTTGATAAAATTAATTAAATACTTAGTGAATTGCTTTTAATTTTATTTTTTAATTTTGTTCTTATTTTTGTTTTTGTAATTCTCTCATTGCGACGCAAACGTATTGCGAAGAAATTACTAAACTTAACGAATCTTTGTGATTTTTTTTTGAAATTATTTTTTACTAATTTCGAAAAAGTTTTTAGTATTTCGAATTTAGTTTTTTTATTTTTTAAAGTTCTTTTTATAATATAAATTTAAATTAATCAATTTTATAAATCGTGCGAAGCGTTGCTTCTTAAGCGTTAATTTGTCGTTTTTACTATTAGATTTGTTTTCGCAAAAGCGACGCAAACTAGACGCCTTAACTTCGTTTTAACGAAAAAACTTTTCGAAATATTTGTTTTTTGCTTAAGCGATACGAAAATCTTGTTTCGTCTAAAGTCTACGTTTTTTTGTTTGTTTTTTAACGAGTAGCTTTTTATAATTAATATCTTTATTAAACGATAACGACGACACAATTTCGTTGTCTTGCGAAAATTCTTTTTGTAATGTAATTTCGAAATTTGTATTTGACGCAAACTAGATTTTCGCATTGCTTTCGTTCTTCGATCGTTAAAATGTTGTAGCATTGTCGTTATTGTTTAGATTTTGTCTTGTATTGCGTGTCGTATTAATCATTTTATTAAACGATTGTTCTTATAGATTAAGACAAATTAATACTATAAGATTGTGTATAAATATGTAACAAGACGTCGCTACATCGACGCACACAAGACGAGACTACATAATATGTAAAATTATAATTTAGAAAGACATTAATTCGTGAGAATTCTAGGAGAAAATTCTTAGAGAGAAAACTTTGTATGGCGCCAAGTCGCTACTACAAGAACTTAACACTAACGTATTTACTAGATCATTAATCGCTAGCATTACATTAATTAATAAAATCTATTATAATAGACTTATTGAAAAGTATTCTAATAAAATTGTTTAATAAAGCAATAAGAAAGTTGTTATTTAAGTTAAGCAAATAAATTTAAGCTTTAAATCTATTGTAAGAGTATTCTTTATTTATATTATTAATTGCTTGTTGTTTATAACAACAATTCTTAATATATTCTTATTTAAAATTAAGTTTTATTTAATACTTTTACTTATATTTGTAAATTCTAGTCTTTTGTTTGTATTTGCAATTCTTTATTATATTTATAAGATATAAATTAAGCATTGTTTTAATAAAATTAGTAATAGAATTAATTGTTAAAATAAATATTAATATAGAGATAGAAGTCTTAAGAAATGTATACTTTCTTGTTCTTAATATATTTCTTCTATTATATAAATTGTTATTAAGATTAATTATCTTATATTAACGTCTAACAAATTTAGAAGACTTAGTAAAAGTATATTAATTAATTATATGCTCTTTAACTTAATTATTAATATTTTCTTAATTAAGTTTATAATATTTGTTATTATTTAAATAGTATTTTTCTTTATTCTTGTTTATATATTTATAATTCTTGTATTTATATATATTTATAATCTTTTTTATTATTGTAATTTTATTGTTTATAAATAGATTTGCAATCTTTGCTTTATAAGTTGTTTTTTTTTGCAATTTTTGTTTTAAGTATAGATGCAATAGATTATTTTTTTGAAAAAAAAGAATTTTTTAGATATAATAAAAGTATGTTTAATTTAATTCTACTATATAAGAAAGATATATAAACTATTATTTTTTGCTTTTTAAATTGCAAAAGAAAGTATTATTTAATATACAAAATTATATTAAGTAGAAAATCTATTTTTTTTCTAAGCTTTGTAATTAGATTTTAATTAGATTTTTGCTTTTTTTAAAAAAATGTTGTCTCTAATTCTAATTAATAATATAAAATAATATTGTTTTTAATATATAATATTGTTTTATCTTAAATACAAATTTAAATTATTATATAATTTTTACTTTTAATATTACAAATAACAACAAATTTATTATTTTATTTAAAAAAAATATTATTGTTAAAGATAATAATATAAACTAATATATAATTCTTTAAAGTAAGTAGCTTATTCTTTTTCTTCTCTTTAATTTTTTTTTTTTATATAATTTTAAATTTCCTATTTGACAAGCAATATTTGCAACAACTTGCAATTTTATTAATAATAAATTTATCTTCTTTATTTAAAGAGATTTTTGTTACAACTACTATATTAATAGACGTTTTATTATTTATATTAATATCGAAAAATTTATTATTATTAACAATAGAGTTTATATTAAAATCGAAAAATACAACAATAAATAAAAGAGTTTTGTTTGCAAGTTTTTTTGCAAAAGTAGAAAAATTTATTATTAATATATTTTTAATTTTAAGTTCTAATTTAATAACTTTAGATTTTGCAAATAGCAAAAAATTATTAAAGATAACAACAACAATCTTTTTAAAAAAAAATTAATTTTGATAGACTTGTTTATAGCAATAACAACAAGAAATAATTAAGAGAACTAGAAAGATTATTAACAATAAAATAGAGATAGATAAGTATGTTGTCTATACAAATCTACTAAAGACTTTACAATTACAAATTAATTAAACAAATAAAAAAGATTTTAATTTAATTGCGCGAAAAATTATTATTTATATAATAGAATTATTAAAAGATTGACGTCTTTCTAATTGCAATATAGAAATCTGCTCGACACAATATTTAATTCTATATTATATATATACTTTCTTAATATATTTTTAATGCGCTACAATACAATATTTACAAAAATCTAGTATACAATAGCGATTACAATTATATATACTTTAAGTCGCAAAAATCAAAATTCGAGCAATAAATATAAAAGTTATTTAGATGCGAAGTATAACTCAATATTAATAAGGTGTTAAGGTTAATCTTAATTCTACTTTACTGTTTACACTAGCAAGAGTCTTATTGTTCTTAACGATCACAAATTCAAACAATAAAATAGTACTATTTATTAGGAACAATTAGTACTATTTGCACCTTCGGAACAAATAGGACTACTGGGGGTACTACTTGAATCCAAACAGGCCCTAAGGTAGGAAGGCAGCTCGCTTGGCACATGTGCGCAAAAGTATTGGTCGCTTATCAACTATCATGTCTTTGGCGTCGATGTCGAATCTATGAAGTCTGCAGATTTTCAGGGACTCTGCACGGCTTGCTGAGGTTGCGGAACCGCCCTATCATTGCAGTATAACTATATGACAACGCGGGTGCTACAAGGAGCTACTGCGCCGCGAGGCATCTTGAGTCTTACAGCCTTCTCCCAACGGACCTCTTTCTATGCTCGGATTTGAATCGTCATATATACAACATCTTCTAGCATGAGGTCTAGATTTCCTCGGGGACAGTGGTCCGGTGACGGTACCGAGATGTATCATGTAAGATCGTTGTCGATGAACAGGACTGAGACAAGGTTTTCAGAAACACTCAGCCCGTACCATGTAGCTGCACGGGCTGCAGCGATGGCCCACTACGGAGCTCCATCCCACGAACTCTCATGCTTCTGGACTCCTTGTCGAATCAAAGGGTTGCGAAATCAATGCGTAAAGTTGAGTGTGTTGTCTCGCACGAGATTTATCGACGAAAGAACCTACAAAGCGAGCGGACTATCTCTCAACCGTGCGTCTGGTGGTGCAATCGGAAGGATCTTCAATGGGCTCTGATGAGACAGCCGTTAATGCGCTCCAGATGCGCGTTTGTTGGTCGCTTGTAGGCCATGATCCTCCAATGATTCATATAGCCGCCTCCTTGCGTCAACTTGGTGCATTGCATCCGAATTCCTAGGACATGCAGCCTCTAGCCAAGTCCTTCCCGCAATTCCGCCATAGATTTTTACTTTGAACTGTGAAAGCTTTATTGTCGAACAATGTATTTCTTCATCTCGCAGACACGTCTGTTACCTTGGCTGCCCATACTGGGGAGCCTTTTCGCACTGTGCAGTTCTCAGAGCAGCGTGATCAGAACCACAGGTGCTCTGAAGCGTGACAATAAACACACTAGGGCTGCTTCAATCAAGGTTCAGGAAACCGATTTTCACTGGTTTACCAAGATTTCTATCGGAGGGCAGGTGTTCTCAGTACTGATTGATACCGGATCATCAGCTTTGTGGGCCTACACCATGTACGGTAAGCGAGTTATGGAGACTAATATGCTCATAGATGGGTTCCTGGATCGAACGTCTCTGGCCATCACGGCCAACCAACTTACGACCCTAAGAAAAGCACCACCAGGAGTATAGTCCCCAATGTCTCGTTCAGCGAGATATTCCCGAACAATCACGCTTCCGGCACAGTGTTTAGAGACACTGTAGCTTTCCCTGATACTGATGCAGTTGTAAAGGAATTCGTCTTCGGCGTTGCAAACGATGTCTCTGCGACGTTTTTGAAGAAGCCTTATGATGGTGTTCTGGGTATGGGGTTTGCGCAGAGAGCATGTAAGCCTCTCCATCACTCAAACTTAGGAATCCAGCTCACTCTACTTAAGCCCCCTCACTTGAGTCGCAGCCACCGCTCTTTCAAATGCTCATGCCGGAGTTGGAGTCTCCGGTGTTCGCTATGAACTTCCAGGGCCAAAGCGCAAAATCTCCGAATGCTCCGACTATGGAGATCGGCCGAATTGATCATACCAAGTATGCCGGGAAGCTCACTAGAGTTCCTATCAACAGCACGATAGGTCATTGGACGACTAGAAATGTTACATTCAGTATCAGAGGTCAGCGTATGCATGAGGGTGTTGATCTTATATTCGGTAACCCGCATCGATCTTCCTTGGTGACCTTCCACAACCAGCAGTAGCTAATATTTACCTTGAAGACACTGGTGCAGATGCCACCATCAATGCTCCCTTTTCCGTTGTCGACCAGTACTACCGGAATCTATCTGGTCTTGCAGGTGGGTACCAACAAGCACTTCAACAAGGTCTCGAGTACGCCGGGCCATGCACCATAGTAGCCCCTTGCAACTTGGCATGGCCAAACATCGACCTTCACATCGGCGACGGCACAGCTAGAATCCATGGGAACTTTATGAGTGGGAGAAGACTTGGAAATGTCACTCACGTCATGCGACAAAATGGTACACTCGGCTCCTATTCTTCTCTATCCATTTCTACTGAAGAGACGAGCTATATCCCCATTTCATGACTAATGATCTCTGCAGGCACGGACCTCTGCATGCCAATGCTACAACCCTTCTACGACGGAAGTGCTGCCGCCGACGATTCCTTCGACTGCCCCTTGATTCCTCTCATCAGGCACCCTTTCTTCAAAGAACAGTATGCAATCTTCAATCAAGCTGAGCCGTCAATCTCATACGCGCCGTACGCCAAAGCAGCATCATAACTAAGCGAGGCCCCAACCAGCAGCGTCCGAAACGTGGTATAGAAACTCTTAGTTCGGACTTGCATGCAAGCACGACTATTCCAATCGTACCATGCCGCTCAATGCTTGACTATCGACCATGGACACGTGAGGTCGCAAAGCAGTTGAATCGTGTATTGATATAACAGACGAAAGGCCACTGAATCTCTAATCATGCCCACCGTACTCGATAGGGCTGAATATTTAGCCCTACTATCGACTGTGAATCGCTGTGTTCGCCCCACTGATTGATATTCATCACCCCCTTGCCCAAGTTTATGTGAGCATCTAATCATCGTTCTTGTTGCTCCTGTGCGTATCTCGTAGTGGTTGCGTCAATACAACAACTTGATAGGGCAAGTCATCTAAAAGTATATTCGTCTCTCTAGAAAGACAGCCATCATCCCACGCCCTAGCTTTCCCACGAAACTCATCACAATTCTCTCCCAAACCTCACTTAATCGAAAGAAGAGACCGAATATCCACAAGAACAGGGGTGCAGAATCAATTGAATTGGGCCATAACTGCCTATCAACCGTCACGGCCCCCCCCTCAAAACAACAGCCCCTAATCCCTAATCCCTTATCCCCATCTCCCCCCCTCCATCTACCCACCCATCTCCACAAGCCCTCGCCACCCATCCCCATCCCTCCTCCCCGTTCCCCCTCCTACGACTCCCACACCCCCTCCATCCTCCCCTTCCTCTCCAACCGCTCACTCGTCCAAAACTCCCTTCCCACCCCCTCCCTCTCCACGTCCTCCTCCTTCCCCTTCTCCTCCTCAAGGCGCGCATCTACATACACGAGCAGCATCTTTGCCGTCTGTCCGTAATTGGGCGGGAGGTTGCATCCCGAAGGGGGTGCGAAGCGGTGGCGGCGCTGGGGGCGGGTGGGGCGCATGAACCAGTGGGGGGGGGAGGAGGGAGGGTTGATGAGGTGGGAGGAGGAGGGTTTGGTGGTGGGGAGGGGGTTGGTGGCGCTAGTGGGTTGGGTGGGGGTGAGTTGGAGGTTCGCGACGGTGGCGAGGAGGCGCGCTGAGGTGGTGGCGGTGGGGGACATGGTTGCGGAGGTGGCTTCGGCGTCGGTGCTGCTGGACATGCTGAAGGATCGTGGGTTTGAGGTGGTGGGTTGCTGGTTTGAGGGTTGAGGAGGGTGGTTTCGCTTTAGGGAGAAGAGGCGGGGGAGGTGGGGCATGGGGATGGATGTAGAGGGGGCGCGTTGGGGTGGTGGTGAGATGGAGTTTGAAGCGCGCTGTGGAGTGTGCGATGGTGGTGAAGGAGGTTGAAGCGCGCTATGGAGTGTGCGGAGAAGATTGAGGCGCGCTGTGGAGGACGTGAAGGCTGGTGCAACAAGATGGGGGTGGACGTCTGGTTGTGGAGTGAATGAGGTGGAAGATGCGTGAGCTCTATGCAAGTGGCATGATCAGATAAGAGGATGGGTTTCTGAGCATGGGATCTGAGGAGATGGATAGGGGTGGTGCTGAGTGATATGGATTGTGAATCAGTCTATGTGTTGAGTTGTGCTAGCTGTGTTGGGCCTATTTGAGGCTCACGTAAAAGGACATCACGGAAGATACAGAGCCATGACTCAAGTGCGAAACCCTGAAGAGAATAAAGATTGTGAATTGTGTTTGTGAGGGATATGAGCTGTGATATGAGCAGAAATCCTGGACACTTTCGAATTCTTTCGACACAAGAGATCTAACACGCACGATACAAAGAGGTAGCGAGAATTGAAGTAAAACCTATTTATGAACTCTAGGCTTGTTTTAGACATCTGGTAGCGTGATGCCATTTGCGACGGCAATAAGATTTCTTGTTTCCAGTCGATAGTATTGTGATTAGTGGTTTGTCAGTCAATTTAGCTGTGTGGTTAGGCCTTGCCGTACTGTACCAACAGCGAGGTTCAGCATTTAGATATCTAAGGCAGCTCAACTTTTCCCAGAACATATGATGCATTGCAAAGGACAAGGGAACTGGTGAACCGGGTAACTAAGTATTAGAGCCCAGCACACAGTAGTCGGTGCTCAAGATCTCGCAAAGTGCACTTTCAAGAGGTCAGTCTCCCCCTTCGATTGATCTCCTGTTCTCCGCAGCCCTAAAATCGACACTCCTCGGTAGATTGGGATTCGGGCCCAAAGGCGCCGATGACAGCTATCGAGATGTTATGCAAGTAGCTAAGTTGAAGGAAGGTGGTTGTCGGCAATGGTCAATGCCGACATGTCGATCTCCATGATCAGGCCGTGGCGCGGTGGCGATGTGGTAGGTGGACGAAGAGACCAGCACCAGTAATAATCAACGCCTCTGACGATGACAAAGTGATCGTTCCCAGTCATGGGATTGAACTTTTTGTGACAAGCCCAGCTTTTCGAATCCGCAATATTTCGGAGAAAGGGTTCGAATTTCGGACCTGCTTCAAAGAATTCATCGGTGAGGTTGACCTGGATCTCTTCAGAGATTTTCAACTGCGAAATTGCTTTGGAGACACTAGTGTCGTACGAGAACCTTGTATAACACGGGCTGTCAAGGGTATCGTCGCTCTGAGAGTCATCGCTCTCAGAATCATCGCTCTGTGGTTCGTAGTCCTGTGGGAGATCAAGAAGACTCAGAAGACTCAATTTCCGCAAGGGATCTGGTTTCAGTTCGAAATCGAGAACCAGCCGCTTCAATGAGCAATTTGCGGCAGAAAAGTAGCTCAACAATCCGACAACGGCTCGTGGATTCTGTGCAGGGTTGTTTTCTTTGATACATAGATGAAGAATCTGTATCATGTCAAGCTTGTTGAGAGAGAGCTTGACAGCCGTAGATGTGTTTTCAATCGGATAAGCCGTCCAAGGGTTATAGCTAAAAAAAGTCTTTTGGTAGAGGATGGTCACTGCCTCGTGATAAATCTGGTAGCAAGTGCGGAGTATCAAGGTATTGAATGGTGGTCGGAGGTCTGTGTACTTTCTGAGAATCATTGTGCTCTTATCGACTGTGTGTGTGACCATCGACGGTTTACGAAGGAGTCTTCCTGTTTGCTTGGAATTATCGCTGTGTTCAGGTTCCTGGATAAGATCGAATCGACCATCGATGTCGCGGAACAGATAGCCATATATCTTGATCCGTATTTCTAAAGGTAGTAGTAAGAAGAGTGATACCATGATTGACATTACGCGTTAGCGGACGAGTCGGAAGATAGTAGAGAGCTGGTACGTTGGAAAAATGGAACAAGATACAGTACTGAATAAAGATCTACAAGTGAGCTGTACAACGCGAACAAAGCATTGACGGCTTTCGCGACAACAAGACGCGCCATAACGCTAAGATGTGGGACTTGTGATGCATTACATCAAGTGCCCAGTTAGCTAAGCAATTGGAAGTCAACATCGTAACTCGATGCATATAATCGATAGCTCTGTTATCACAGCTAGAATGTTTGGACCATACTTCTGCGTCAGCTTTCTTGCTGCCACTTAAAGGACTGGTTTTGGATCAAGATCAACCATGGCAATCCGCTGACCCACATCCTCGTCGCTATCTTCCTCTTCTAATTCCGGTGTGACTGATCTTGCAAGCTTAGATGGACTTTCGATAAGGTTTGTCACCTTGTTGTCGGATGGTGTGATCTCCTCGTGGATCGATGAATGATGTTGAGGCTCTTCCCTTGTCTCTCTATCTCTGTTGTCGGGCAGCTCTGATCCTCCCAGCAGATCCTCTGTAGGAATTAGTTGTCCCACAGCCGGTTCCCCTTCAAGCTTCCCTCTGGCTATCTTCTGCTTTTCTATTACAGCTAAATCAATGTCTTCCACCCCAATTTGTTGCAAAATCTGACCAGCGATGTATCTATAGCTTGCATGACCCTTGCCACCCATCAAAGTCGTCGCATCATAGTTCTCTATCCGCTCTACATCTTCTACTGCCTGCAGACCAGCGACACCGTACTGAAGGCTGCTCGTCCGATAGAGGAAGCCCAGGATATAATCCTCTTGGCTATAGACATTGACTACTCTCCCTGCCACGACCGCTCTTATTCGACGCCAATCTCGGTCTTCGCATGGTGTCGGCGCTCCGATCAGAAAGACTGATTCAACAAGTCCGAATGCATTCTGGTCTGCTAATACCAGTAAAGCTTGGTAGATAATCCGAGCACCAAGAGAATAGCCCACCAGCGTGACAGGTCTTTCGCCCTGGACCTTCTGCATCAGGGCTTGAGCCAGGACCCGTCCCGCCTTGTCGCTTCGAGCTTTAGCTACACTGTATGGGTTGTCCAGTACACGTGCGATCCTCAGAAGACCCAGAGGCCAAAGCCCGGCAAAGAGTGACGCGAAGATCGTCCGGCGGACCAATTCGAGCTTCGCGGCGGACCAGGCGTAACTCTTTAGGACTTTGGAGATGGAGATACCAAGATCAAGGAGACTTGACACCTCCCAGCGGAGGGCGAAGGGCTCGATGGTCGAGCTACTGAAGGCTTGCCAGGGTGCCGTGATATCGGATTCATCCATGAGCCAGCCAGAGATACCGATGGCGACACGGAGCTTATGCTTGTAGTTTTCGGCTTCCCCAAGGGCAGAGGCCGAATTTGTCTCAGCTGTCGAGTCTGGAATATCTTTTATCGGTATGAAGCTGAAGTCTTCCACTTCCTTAGCGTACTTCTCCATCATCATCCCTGTCATCCTGCCGCCATATGACCCGAATAGACCGCCGATGAGAATACTACTTCCAGCCATAGCGCCAAGGTACCCACCGATAAGTGGTATGCTCAAGCCCAAGCCTCCCATTACTGTCCCAATGCCTGCCGCCAGGAAAGGAGCAGCCAGTCCCCCAGTGACACCAATAAGAGCAGCACCAGCAACCGTTGCTAACCCGACCTTCCATCTTCGCCCAGTGGCATTTTCAGCAGCTTCTTTCTTGGTAGATTCTTCTGCGGACATGTTTGCTGCGGTGGACAGCAGTCCATGCGAGACAGTTGACTCGAGATCTGACAAGGCGGAAGAGGGAAGGTGGAAACTGGCGGCGACCATCTGGAGTAGCAAGCGAGACTGGGCCGAATAATTCTCTAAGCTGAGTGCAAGGAGCAAGAGGCACAAAAGGATCTTGTTCCGCTTTGTCTGCTCAAGCTGTAACAACAAGGTCGGAATGACCGCAATCTCGAGGAGGCCACTGCCTGGACCGTTTTCTTGCTCGGGGTGGGTTTCAGCCTGTGCTCTCCGCTTCTGAGCTTCCACGTCTGCCGTAGCGTTGTACTCTGCCCTTCTCTGTCGAACCGCTTGCGGTCTGACGCTCAGCACCTCACCCACTCTTTTCAATATGCCCAAGCGCCAAGCATCGAAGAAGCTCAACGCAGCTCTCTTCATTCCTTGCATTTGTGGGCTACTAAGATCTCTATCTCGCTGCCTGTGTCGATGTTCGGCGTCAGCCTTTCCATCTTCTTCTTCTTCGGTGAAGTCGATCAAGTCTCCATCGAATAGGGCGAACCGCGGCGAAGCCATTGGGCTCGCAGAGACTCTCTTTTCTGGTTCAGGAAAGTTCGCGAGCACATTCCGACGCATCTCGTCTGTGCACAAGGCTACAAGAAGAGCCAGCTCAGTCCGCAATGCGGGCGTTGGGAGAAGGGATGTGAGCGAATCGTTGTCGACCTTCATTGTGACGAGAAGTGTTTTCGACAGCAAGAGAATAGACTGGAGGTGATAAGGACAAGATTGTGCCCATGGAAAGATGTTCTCAAGGAGGGATAGGAGGCAGAGGCTGTAAGGTAGGCTGCACCTTGTGGCACACGCCGTGGGAAGGATCATGCATTGCTTTTCTTTGCTAGAACCCGTTCTGGCCAATATGCGGCCTCGCTGAATAAGGCTATCCAGAAGATTGAATATCAAATAATGACATGAGAGAAAGCAACGTGTTGCGCCCACAAATGGGTTCCAATCCAGTGAGCTCAAGTAAAGGGACATTTATCGATCTACAGAACCCTACGCGAACCCTGAAGCCCATTCATAGCCATCCATGTCCATTGAGGCCTCAGAACGGTTTGTCGCGCAATTCCATCAGCAGCGTCAGATATTGCTTGAACTTTGGTCTCTACGATACTTATGACGTGACATATTATCATCAAGCTTGACTCGACGCCTGGCTCCGCGCTTACTGAATGCTGTACCGGAACCGGCGCATTCATTCCCATAGGTATAAGTTTTATCTCACCGTGGTAGACTCGCGAAGCCCCAGTTCAAATGTGGCTTTCTACCCCAGAACATGGGTTTCGAAGTGATTTGTTCGATCTCACTATCTTGCGCTGCTCAAGTTATCAACTTCAAGGCTACCTGACCATGTCTTACCACCCTCGCTCGACGAAGCTACACATGTGTATCTAGACATTCCGTGATGCCTTTCTTACTATTTCAAATCAAGACCCATGTCGCTCACAGAATCCATCAGGGCTTCCACAAGAAGTTCATGGAAGCGGTCCAATCTTTCGTTCTTTCAAGTCTTTCGGGACCAAAGGTGTCGTTGGCTCATCTTGCTGTCATTGAGTTCGTTGAACCTGTGAACCAGCTTGCTGGTCTAAAGACTAATTGCAACCATGGATTCAACAGTCGTTATACTAATATATGTTAAGAAGAGATGTAGATCTGATACTACCGATTTATCATATGCCAGTTGAGGGGCAGCGCCAGAATGTGACAAGCGTGTGGCTTGAGGGGGTTTCTTCTTTTCCATCCGCTGTCTGAAAAAGACAAAGCATTTGGGACGACGTTTGAGCGATGAGTCAGAGCAAAGCGCTCGAATTGTGTAGGGGTCGGATTCTTTTTACTATATAAATCCTGGATCTCGCCATGTTGCAAATCTTGGGTCATCACTCGACTACCGCAGCATAACGAATACATACAGAGCATCATCTTGACAGCCTCTACTCTCGTTCACCACGCTTCTTACAAAGGCATCTCATATGGTTCCTTCTTCGACTCCTCAGCCGCATCAGGCCCATCAATCTCCGCTTCTTGTACAGAAGCCATCACCCCAGTCTGGCAACATGGATCATAAAATCTCACCATCCCGATCACCGTCGCCTTCTCCACCTTGCCATTCCGAATCATCCTCTGTCGAAATCATACTGTCTCCACCTCATACATCGGATCCATCGACTCTTTCAGCTGAAATAGATTATAGTACTTCACCGTCCCCATCATCGGGCTGTGTTTCTCCGTCCTCCTTCTCCGATATTGCTTATATCCAGACTCTTCTTTCGGCATCCCCTTCCGTCGACGCAGTATCTGTACCTTCAGGATCGCTGGCAAATATCTCTGAAATACAGCGCAAGACAATTTTTGTGCTACTAGACCAAGTCCGGAAGGAACCCGCTGCTGAACAGAGGGCGAAACGGCTCAAGAGAAGATTAGCTCGCCGGACGCCTCGCTATACTCCAGCTGAACTAGCTGCTGAAAATGAGGCCAAGTCGTGGCGGCAACAGATTAGAGCTTCCGCTGACGCTCTCCTTAAAGCTGAATGCATGAACCGCGAGATCAGAAGGGCAAAGAGAACGGTAATCTTCCCGCAAGCGTTCCAGACCGTCAACATCCACGAGATAGCCAATATCCACGAAAGCACCAGGGAGGTAGAAGATGAGTCTAAGCCCGTAATCTACAAGCAACATGATAGAATGGAGGTCCATCTTGATATCTCCAGTACTACTAGAGTCTTTGCTGGCCAGATCATGATTCAAGATCATATCAGCGCTATGCATCAGGCTCTTTCCGAGCATACCCAGAATGGTGTCCTACGAACTACGCCAGGTCGACACTCATATCATGTCGATGCGGCTGTGTCTTGCGGAAATGGCCTGACCGGCTTGGCAGTGGTGAACAAAACCTCTCGAAAGGAAGGCTCGCCCTGGACTGCTAGAGGCTACCGCATCATGGAAGCAATGGATCAGGATGACGCTGAAGCATGGGCGATTTGGCAAGCATTGCAAGTTGTCAAAGAAAAGGTGCAAGACGACCGGACGAACTCCAGAAAGGACTCTTGCTCTGTCGCAGTTATATACTCCGATTCTCAGGCAGCAATCCAAAGAGTCGCAGGACGTGCTTGTGGTGGTGAAAAGGTGGCGCAAAGGATCATCGACTGTTCGATTGAACTCCAGGAGCTAGATATAGAAGTACATCTTCACTGGGTTCCAGGGCACAAGAACGTCCCCGGCAATGAGTTAGCAGATCTTGTGTCTAAGAAGGCTCGGCTGCCTTCAGAGAGGTTCCGCAGCTCTCGCGGTGAGCCTGCGAACAGGCCACCCGACGGACCTTGTAAGACGGCTCCGCAACAGACTGTCAACTCCAAAGATCCTTGATCGGACAAGTAGCGTTCATTATACTTATTCACCGGGTTCTAGATTGTATTTGCAATAGGAAAAGCTATGGCATGGAATTCACAGAGTGGCCGGCAAGCTTGCTCAGTCAAGCAATGACCTCACCTGCAGTGGGTTCTGCGGCGCAAGAAAGTACCTGGGAGTGGATTGCCAAGTGTCGGTGCCGTCAAGACTTGGTGGTTCAGTAAGCGGTATCGTGGTCAAATGCTCCAGACTTTTACCTACCTCTGGGAAAATCACAAACGCGGAGTCATACAATACGGGAGCAAAGAGTAACAAGACGTGTTACACTTTCAATTCCTATCTACACAGGCTGCATTACCGCCCCGAGACTCCTGGACCGCCTCAACTGCCCACAGGCTCCATCGCAGCGACGTACAAGCATTCGATGACTCCCCTGGTCCACGATGAGTATGATTTTGGGAAAGTTACCTAGCCAGGATTAGCTTCACTTTCGACGTCCTTGGGCTCTCGAACTACTATTACCTTGAGAGATAAGAAAGGCACATGGAGGACAGGCTCCTGCAGACTGACTCGGTATGGAGATCACCGTGATTGCCGCTGTCGAACGATTATGCGCGAAAAGGCATTGAGACGAAGGGGGTGCAGAGAACGAGGTCCATAAACAAAATAGGGTCAGCTTGCCAAGACTGAGTAGAAGGATTCACCAACGAGTTGCCCCGCCAGTTCCTCCAAGACAGGCGCCTTCTTTTCCGCCTTGCATGGGAATCGAACCCAATATCCAACACTAGCACGAGTGGACTCTGCCAGACTCCAGTTTCAAGAAGGAACACAGCCACCCTACCTTGGTGCCTGAATCCATCCAACGCTGACAGACTCTAATGGACAATGATTGACATGATGAGGCCGGACACGAAACTAATGTCGACTAGTCAGGGTGTGATCAACAAGTGTTGTGCGAGAGACATACTGTTGAAGTAAGCTCCACAGCCGGAAGCCACATGTACCACGAGCTCATCTCGCTTGGCCTTAGGTGAGGCAAGGTTTCGGCCTGGGGGGATTTATATTAGGAATAAGTCGTGGGGCTGCGGGCTAGCTGGAGTGTGTGTGCCTTGCGCTGTAGGTTTGCTGAAAGAGATGAAGTCTGGTGGAGGAAGGAAATAAAACTTGGTGTGTAGCGAAACGGTACCGTTGTGTCAGCCGTGTGGTAAGGCCTGAATACCGTTAGCTGCTGCAAGCAGAATGTGACAAATCATACTGACCGGGAGATGTACTGGTAGCCTGGCAAAGGGCAGCAGAGTGACGATAAGGTTGGAAATAGAAGGGCAAAATGTAGACGAAGCAGGGAGACCCGGAGGCTTGAGGAACAAGAGCTTGGATTTGCCGGAGATGTTGGTACCAATGCCGGATACACGAGTGCAGCGAAGGGTAGCACAGCAGTTGAGGTGGTCGAGGCTTGCATGGAAGCTGGACTATTCAAAGAAGATGTGCAAGGAGTATGGACTGGACAAGAACAATCGGGGTGATCGGAGTATACCGAAGCTGGCCTGGGAAAATATGGAAGAAGGAAGAAAAGTTCTGGGGGAGGGCGAGGTATTTGTAGCCTCTGGATGCAGGCCCTTCTGGCTGTTTACGTGGACCGAGAGGGAAGGAGCACCTTCCCCAGCAGAAACCACCATAACGAGTGGGAAAGGACAACTTGCGCACTGACTCGACCAACTTCGAGAAGGAACAAAGCTACCACTGTCCCTAGCTACATCCAGAAGTTTCGCTGCACGTGGTACAAAGTCACCACGGTCGATCACACAGACCTCAGAGCGCTACTTCAAACTTGCTTTACGCTGAAAAATACTACTCCCCATCTTTCGAAGATCGATAGTAACAGCAGCTCTACAAGACACCTGGAGAGGGGATTCTGCGACGTTGGTTTCTGTTGGCTCCTACCCACCATTCGCCTTGTTCTCGCGACTCCTGCATCGAAGCAGCTCCACACAGCCATTTACAACGCGATGTACCTTCCTGACTGCTTCATTTCGGTCAAGCACTGCGGTGCCGAGTGCGACATCGTAGAGTGTGGCCGCAGCACCTTCCCAGGAAAGAGTCCCGATCACAGCTTCCTACGTCTTCGTGGTCAATGATCAGATTGATACCATCACCCGGGCCTCCAAGTTCTGTCTGCTGCCACCTAGCCCATGGTTTGTTGTTCGATGCTGCAGTATGCCCCTAGCAGTTGCGCACAGTTGGAGTACCGAGTGCTCGTACGCACACTACTAGCTGAAACGTGGTCTTCGAAAGCTAGGGGGAGTTCTCCTTCCAAGACAACAATGGGTTTGGAATGTTTCGTTGATATCCGCAGATCGTAATTCTAGCTATTCTCACTCCTGGTCCACGCTTTTGCATTGCTGTAACACTAGGAAAATTCTCCCCGAGACATTGTCATTAACTGATTGTGTCATCTACAAAATTGGCTTCTTCTATTGCTTCAGATTCATACTACAGCATCGATATGCACATCTAGTTCCTGACCCAGACATCTTCTAACTCCAAGCTTTACCATTTCCCTAGACGACCTCATCCTCTTTGCGTCTCCTCAACGGTATCCCGCTTTCCGATATTATTCGTGATCAGTCTTCCAACAAGCGTCATCCTCGCAAACCCGCGACAGCATGCTCGTCATCCCTTACGCGGCCGCGCTTTCAGAGTAAGGCTCTTCCCCGTACGCCAAGATGGGATGCTGAATCTTCCTAGACGTTAGTCTAATGTCTGTGTAAAGAACAACACTATCTACCGTTTCTTCAACCAGTGACATGCTGGCAAGATCTTTATGGACCAACTTGTAGCATATTATACAGAGATGTTGAAGAAACTCCTTCAGGTCGACTTGAGATTATACCGCTCAGCGTGACAGCGTCTGGTGTAACGTATCAGCCCCGACTGACCTTCGAGGCCCTAGCCCTAAGCGCAAATGATATTAGGCTTAGTTGCCGATCGGCCCCTGAGGCCTTAGTACGTACCTCGTACCAGACGAGGGGATAAGCTTCGGGGCAATCTGGCCATACTGCACCCAGAAAACGCACGATTTAGTCAAAACCTGTTCCAGGCTTTTTCCTCCGTTCTGCTGGTACAGTGAGAAATCATATGTTAAGAACAACGCAGGAGTGGAACCAAATAAGTCCACTTGAGGAGCTGAAACAACTTTGCTGATTTCATAGGCCTTGTCTACTGGCTCTATATTGGAGAGAACGTACCCCAAGATGATGGCAAGTCATGGTATCTGGCAAGGCTCTCTTGATCAATCGTTATCGATGCTTGGAAATTACTTTCCGCCTGAAGGACAATTGAAATTGGAAGCCTTTGGGAATGGAGAAAGTCATTCAGCGCGAGCCATATCAGGTAGAGCTCTAAACATCCTGTCAATGATGGAGGACTTATCTGTGGGAAAGAGAAGTGTGTTCTATTTGTATTAACATGTCGTGTTGGGCTTAGTGACGTCACTCCCAGCTCTCATGGCTCACATCTTATTTGGACATCTAGAGTAGACGTCTACTACTGGCCATGCAAAACTGAGATTTACCATTCCCCTTCCCCTGAAAGGTCACCTTGGTGGCTGCTACGCAGACAGGAGCGGTACCAAACACCTGATCCAATCATGCTGTGGCATCAGACAGAATAGAGGCAGGCGTCTTGACTGGTCGCATGAGACTGACCAGTAGACTTTGCCGAAATCTGCCCTGTTGGCCGGATCTAGACCCCTAGAAGCGAGAGAGCATGAAGGCAGCGTGGGGGCCTGTATCTGGGGACGTCGCTGGCAAATGATAAGCTGAAGGTGGAGGTAATTCGTGGCGAAATGGACCTGTGGATCGTCGGTTACGACGACACTAAAGGTCTACGATTATCGTGTGGAGGCACCTTAGTCGCTTTCTGGCTGTACGCCCCGCATAAGGCCTTTCGGATTGGCTTGGGTCAGGGAGGTGGCAACCTAGACTTGGGCATTCTGTTGTGCGCTGTAACACCTCCTCTTTTCTCTTGCCAGCGATCCGTCCTTCTTCTCGTCGCAACTCGATCCCTTTGACCCTCTGCCCCTTGTGAGTATGGCTTCCTGCCTTACGACAAGAGCCCAGATCTGGAGCGACAGCATGCCAGAGACACTCCCACTATGGACAGACCGAGATGACGGGTTTTACGTGAAGTTCGGAGAGAATGAGAACCTGCCGCTTCGCTACGTGGAAAATATGGCTTCTCCAGGCAACGGTGTCATCGTGGACCTATACGAATGCATAAAAACAAAGGAGCAGGTGGCGATCAAGTTGATGAGGACGTTTTCGAGGGAAGCGACAATCGACGACCTGAACAAGGAAGTGAAGATACTACGATTGATACGCCACTACCATTGCATCCAGGCATTAGGAAGCTATACCCATCGAGATCGGCTCGGTATCATCACGCGACCCGCTGCAGCATGTGATCTAAGTGATTATCACTTCGAATACAACAGCAGTAAGACCCAGAGAATGGTGCTTGAGTATGGGATAGGGTCGGATTTCCTACCTAGACTGATGGGTTGCCTTGCCCATGAACTACAATACATCCATGAGCGGAAAGGCGCCACGTCGACAAGCGGCGCACAGGTGAGACATCGAGATATAAAACCGTCAAATATCCTTTTGGATGGATATAGAGTTGTCTTTGCAGACTTTGGCATCTCTAAAGTCTATACTGCTACCCAGACGGGCACAAGTGGACCATCCTTCAAGACCACAATGGTAAAATGCAAGCCCATAGTATGAGCCGGGAGCAGCGCTGACAACTCTTAGTATGCTTCACCTGAGCGTGTGGCTGGGACCCGTCGCAACATTTCTTGTGACATCTTCTCACTCGGATGTGTGTTCGCCGAAGTCTTCACGGTTATCAAAGGGAAATCGGCAGAGGCATTTTTAGGATACAGGAAAGAGAAAGATCCAGAGGGCAATGGCTGTTTTCACAAGACGGTGCCACAAGTTTTGGTATGGCTTGACGGCCTAGCCAATGAGCGATGTGACGTGTAGATTGTACGTCTCATCCGGGGCATGATGAGAATTGCATGCAAGGACAGACCAAATGCGAAGCAGGTTTGGAAGATTCTGACATATTGTACATCAGATTCGGGGTTATACTTCTGTGGACCATGCTGCATGCCTTTGCATCGCGATGATCCGCTGCTTCGCGTGGATGCAGACACCGACCCTTCGCAGACCAAATATGCCACCTCCGAATCCACTCAGAATACTAGCCCCCTTCCTGGCGACCTTACCTTCAAGGAGAAGTATGGAGCCGGCCAAGGACCGAGACTGAAGTGGGTACGCAACCTACGTCATTGGGATCATGCAATACTCGACGTTGTCAAAAGCGAATCGGCTCATTCACATACTCGAAAGAGGATATTCCTCCAGGGAAACGCACAAGGGTCCGAGCGAGCCAAGAATGAAGCCGCAATCTTGAAAAGAGTCAAACATCGTCACATAGTGGTCCTTCGCAGCACGTACGAACATCTAAATATCATGACGCTTCATTTCGTGCCGGCCGCAGATTTCGACTTGCGAAGTTTTCTTGAGTTGATTGAACTTCGTGTTATGCGGAATCGAGGCCACTCAAAGGACTTTCAGCTCCAGAAAGACTTAGAGCTCTTGACAGAAGGTTTTGGGTGTCTCTCCGGCGCCTTGGCCGACATCCACAAAAACGGTTATGACCATGGCGAAATCCGACCTGAAAACATTCTAGTTCATGACAACAGAATCTTTATTTCCAAGATCTCGTTTGGATTAAAGTGTGGGGGCTCTGCGAAAGGCAGTAGTAGCGATAGCTTCCTTCAGCGCTTCGTTAATGCCGTCGGAGCATTGGATCTTGGAAGTCGCGGAAGGCAATCGGCCAAGAATAGGCCGCCGCCTCCCCTTAGTCCTGGTGTCGTATGTGATGATTCTCTGCCCAAGCCAAATGCGCTGTTGCAGGTCCCAGCTGACCATTTGAACAGAGCCTATATAAACCCCCGGAATGGAACACCGAGCCGTCTGAAGTGGGACAGCCGGCTGCCGACGTGTTTTCGCTCGGTTGTGTTTTCCTTGAAATCTACAGAGTGCTCACAGGAGGGAGAGTCAGGGATTTGGAAGAACAGCGAGCCAATGCTGGGAATTCTGCGTATCGCGACACACTGCCCAAAATTCAGGAACTAGTGTCTTCATTCGAGAAAGATGAATATGAGATTAAAGCCCAGTTTTTGGGGATGGTACTAAGCATGCTTGATCGAGATCCGAGGAAGAGACCGACGGCCAAGGCGGTCTACCACGCTATGGTAACATGTAAGACAGTTGAGGGGCATCGTCGCTGTGGAGACTGTCCGCCACCTGGACAAGGATAAGCAGCAGGGGACCCTCGATTCAAACCGATCCTAGCCTCATAGGCCCATTCCTGGAGATTCGACAGATCAGCGGCCTTCAAACCGGGATGCAAGTTCTCGTTGTTCGTCCAGTGTTCAACAACTTAGTGTAACCGGGTTTCAGTTGTCTTCAAGAGGTTGAGGTCTCCAAGGGTAAGAGAACTGCGCAAAAGAACAACATGAGTTGTTGAGGATGCATATCAAGGTTTCGAAAGAGGAGTGCTTTTTACGGCAACCGTATCATCTCTAGACTATTCTGTGGCGGTTCGAATTCCGGATCAGCGGAAACCAAAGTGGGCTGGAACCCAACATACTCATTGAGTCTTGGTATCGGAGCTGTCTTCAGACACGCCAGTCGTTACGTCTGGATTTCATCTAGAGGCAGAAGGACCTGATGATAAAAACTTCGTGATATCTTTGCCGCCACATGTACGTTCATTTCGTCGTCAAGATGATTGACGCCCAAAGCTGCCGTCGAGTCAAGACAACTTTCAGTCGCGCGACGGAACTTCGCTCCTGCATTCGCACCAATACTCTCTAGGTGGCGGTTTTCGCCAAGTAGCCGGGATTGGATGTCTTTCAAAGCCGACGCGCTCAGAGATTGAGGGTCTTCTATTTCCAACACCGTCTCGATGACTTGCCAAGTCGCGATCTCGACAAGTACAACGCCAAGGCTGTAAACATCAAAAGTCCTTTTGAAGCCTTGCCGTCCCTCCCATGGCCCGAGCCCGTGAGTTCGCGGATGTCGGTACATGTCGGCCTCTGGGTTTTGAGACATCATTTCCGTCATGTCCTCTCTGAACGCCGGCCGTGCATAGCCAAACCCAGAGAGATAGGGGCATGAATACTCGACCGTACTGCCGTCCTTCGGGAAGAAGAGTATGTTCTGGCTGCGGAGACCCTTGTGTAGCCAGTTCACAGAATGCAAGGACATCAGACAGTTGGCAATGGCTTTAGCAATGGCAATACGATCCGTCAAAAGTGGCTTGTTCCGAAGCATTATCAACGATCTAAGAGAGACGGGGCTGGCGGACACCGGGGATGGCTTCTCAAAGACGAACCCCAAACGACCAGTTCGGTAGTTGTTCTCTTTACATCTGGGGTCGTCGAAATAGCCGATGCAGTGTGGTACGCACAGCAGATTTGGTTTGTGAACGTCGCTTAGTAGAGAGACGAGCTTATCGACGCGACTCGGATGCAGCGTGGTTTGGGCTTGCATCAGCGGATCGTACTCCCGCCATTCTACCCAGACACGCTGTCTAGATTGCCCATCGCCTAGCTCGTAGTCGGCTTCGCAGCGGTCGTCAGTGCTCTCAAGGTCGTTGGACAAATGGATATCGGACCGCGCCAGCTTCATTCCCCAGGCGCACCTTTCCTCGGCCCGTGGACCAGCAAAGGTGAGATGAAAGTTGCTCTCGATCGATATGTTTACAGCTTTAAAATAAGCGAGACCAGCAAGGTCACGCTTTTGTTGTGTATAAAGATTACTGTCGTATGGTGAGGTCGCAGCCGGCGTGACTGGCACGCCGGCGGAATTTTCCGGCAGGAGCGCCCTAAAAAGCTGCAAGAGATCGTCAATCCTACTGTGAAGGTGCAGTATTGTCGTGTTCGTCTCCCGGGTTGACCGGCATATTGCAATACGGGCGTTGCTATCTACGAGGTCGATTAAGACATCGTTGAATCCGCGTAATCGATCGATAAGCCCCTCATACTTCTCTCTATAAAATGCAGCCCATTTGAGTCTCTTGGGCAGGCTTTTGATAAGGGGTGAGACGTGCCGCTGCTTCTTCAGGAAGTCCATAATGTCCGGGAATATAGTCAAGCTGCTGTCATTTAAATTCTCTCCCATGGGCTCCTGCCCGGTCTGTTTGAAATCGTCGGGAACCAGTACACCAAACTTCTTTTGACATTCAATGAAGTCTGTGGCGAGCATTTGTATTTGAAAAATTGTATCAATAATGATCTCTTTGTTCAATCCTAGCATATCCAAGTGATCGGCATCTGCATCTACATTCCCGTCGATATATCTCTGGAGCCCGACTTCTGCGCCCCAATTACAGAGGCGCTGCTGCTCCAGCCTGAGACGGATCGTCAAGTATTTATATTCTGGCGCCAAATTCTTTGCAGAGGAAATCAACTGAATGGCTGCGCAACCTTCATTAGCGAAAATCAGTAGATTCAGACGCAAGGCTATAGCTATACCTTGCATCGCCCCCGTGAAACATTGCGAAGCCAGTGACATAACAGCCAGACCGATACCGGCAGCAGTGGCGGGATCCATGAACGAGGTTGATCACGGGAGGATAGGAAAAAGGCAGACAACGGAGTATATATATCCTGTCAACTGGAAGGAAATCCATATTGACGGGGCGCATGAGGCATCTAATCAGTGTAGTAAGCATGGTTCGTGGCACGGAATAGCAAACATCTTACCGCCCCACTTGGTGTTGCCCGAGTCTTACGACAACCAATCAGAATGGCGGAGCTCAGCCTGGGTGCGCTGCACCTCGACAAAATTAGCCCTGTCCAAGCCTTCGCATACTGTACCGCTTACAGCTAGCTTGTAGGCACTGCCGTTCAACAAGATAACCAATGTGTGGCGAGTAAAATGCTTTCCAACTTTGCTCTTCCTGTAAAACACTTGCACTAGTTGAACCGCACGTTTCTGGCCTGTCACGCCTGACGTTTCTGGTTGTGACGCTGCATGATGGCGTCGACGAGAGGCGGCAGGACTTCAGGATAGACAAGATTTGATCGATTGAGGCGATGCTTCTTGTTGAGTAGCGGCTCGCCAATGATTAGAAGGGCAAGAAGCAGTCTGGGAGATTTTCCATTGGCTCCAGAAGAAGACTGATAGTAGCGTTAATCGAAGGAAGAGACGGAGAGATTGAAGGAGACAGAGAAGTCGCGAGAATAAGGGGAGGAAAATGTGAACGGTCGAGAGCCGCGGGAATACATCGCCCAAGGCACATGTACGACCATGGAAGCCATGATCAAAAAGCTTCAACGACGCTTCATAGGCAAGGTACGGGTATACAGGAGCCAAAGAAAAACAGAGAACGAAAATTCTGGTAACATCATAAACGGAAACCTACATGCATCTATTGGCAAGGCTACGTCGCTAGTATGAACCTTGTATAGACTGTTATCACGCATTCCAGGCTTCCTTCCTGGAATGTCGAAGGGAAGGGCCCCTTTTATAGTTATTCTGAACTCGCTGATCATGGCTTCCCATGTCAATAACTGACAATACTTGGTCAAGAACAACATATGTGTCGAGCATCGCGTAAGATGTGGACGAATCAGCTTCTCACCCACTGAGAATACCGCGAGGCGCAGTGCCGACTTCTCCAGCTCTTCGATGCGATGTTGATGCAGTGATATGTTGGAGAAGCCTCAAATTCGTGTCTCTCAACTTCGTATCAAAGAGGACAGAGCGTGGTCTGCCATTGCCTTGCATTGTCTGTAAACAACGGTCACTCGATGAGAGCGAGCCATCTCACGTTACGCCGTGAGTGAGGGGGAAGTCAAACACGCAGGATGGTAAGACAGTATTCTTGGCGAGAGAGTAAGTCCGCTAAGCTTCACATGTAATGCTTGCGGAGCATTTACTTCTACGACTTTGGAGACGCGAAGTGAATAGCGCGTTTTAAAAAGTCTGGATAACTTGGCAAAGGTCCACATGCGCCAAGCAGCGGAAACCTTGGCAATAGAAAGATAATGCCAACTCCGCTCGGCCAAGACGTTGATACGAAGCTAGCGGGGCCCCAGTGAGGCTGACATCTTCAATGTATCCAGCTAGACTTCCGTCTTTGCTGGCGAGGCGCACCCCTCCTCAGTTGTTCTTCACCCCTCATGCAATCATATACTTATGCTCCTTTGGGTATGAGCTATCCCTTCATAGCGGCATCTGCACGACTTAGGCCGTACAATGGCCCTAGATGCTGTCACGGCGCAGGAACTGATCAAGAAACTTGCAGAAGATAGAGAAAAATATTTCGAGACTTTGAACAGAGCACACGAGGTTTTGGCCCAAGCACTCGTAGCAGCAGGGACAGACAAGCCGCTGGCCCCGCTCACCGTCTCAACTGTTCGTCGGAACACTGCGAATTCGCTAGATACTGCAAAGACTCTTGATACGCGATTCACGTTGGATGTGGATAGCATTCAGAAGACGCACTCTTTCGATGACGAGTCGGACACGGACGATGACGAGTTTTTGTTCGTACAGCAGACGCTACCTCCGGAGACCTATGAAGAAGAAGGCTTACGGAGGCATATCCTAGGCTATGACTGGACACAGGCAGGTCGAGATATATTGGGGAACGTGGTGGATGACAAGAAGCTACTGAGGACGCCAAATGTCTTTTCACAAACGCCGGGAGCTGTCACTGATCGCTCCCATCTCACTCATTTTTCAATATTCGACGTTGGGAATGATGGAGCGCCACTCGAGATTATGAGCGCCACAGATAGAGGGACTACATCGAGGGCCCAGGCCATCTGGAACAATCTAAAAGATCTCAATGCCAATCCTGAAAGACAACGATTGGCGGTCGGTAGGATTACTATCGTGCGCGAGCCATCTCCGCTTCTTTTCGCCGCATTACACCATACGATGGGGAATCACTTTGACATGGACGAAATGTTCCAATTGCTCATTGACCAGCATACGAGGGTAGGACGCTCATCTTCACTGCTTCAAGTGTAATAGTCTGGGCGCTGACTGTTCTAAGGGTATACCTCATCGTCCATTCTCCAAAGACCTCAGACATCGTAATACGTTTGTTTGGACTTTTGAATACTTCACGATAGTTGGCGATGAGTGGTACGTCCAAATAAACCGCTGCTCCGAAGTCGATAGCTGATGTTTGCTCTAGTGAACCCATGAGATGGCAGAAAGCGGATGAAGAGCTTGCTGAAACAGAGGGCCATATACCAGTCAGCCGTTGCGCATCGGTCATCGGCTTGCATCTTGCCAGTGATCCCATCAATAAGGTTGCGAGGAGAGTTCGAAGGAGAGCTAAGAAAGAGGAGGGATATGTTTACGATCCATTCGCCCCGTGGCGCGTCCTTTCCATACAGTGTTATCCGGATTGGAAAAGCTCGATCGATTCTCATGACTCTACAAAGCACTATGTCAATGGACCTGAGGCCTTTCTCGTGACCTTACGCGCTGAGTACAAGGATGCCAGGAAGCGGCTTGAAGAGGTGTATGATCGGGTCTCGGACATGGCCAGAATGCCCGTAAGTCCACCATCGCATTAGCATAAGCTCTATCGATCAAGAAACGGAGCAATGATTCGCTTTTTGCCAGCAGCACAAAGTAAACCAGATCCGAACTAATTTACCTCCAGCCAGATTTCATGTTCAAGCAGTCTGTACGAGACCGTTTACTGTTCGAGGATGACGATTTCACGTATTCCCGCCGGTACTTCTGGGCGCATCAAACGTTGGGCATCATGAACGAAGACATCCAAGAGATGATCACCGCCTACAGGCATTGCTTCAAGGAACGAGTATGGAACGGTTCAGACAAGATTGTTTGGCCCGGCGACGAAACCACCTCTTCCCGCTACGCCAACTGGCGGAAACGCATGCGGTACTTGCGACAGGACATCGAGTATGAGTTGCTCCAGCTGGAGAAGATTATCGCAAAGAATCAGGTCAAGATGAGAGAAATCAAGGGTCTTCGCGATAACCTCTTCAGCGGCACCTCCGTTCTAGAAAGCCGTCGCTCAGTTCAGCAGGCTACGATCACTGTCCAGCAAGGGCACAACATCAAGCTCCTAACCCTCGTCACCATTTTCTTTCTACCCCTGACTTTCGTTACCTCGGTCTTCGGCATGACGAACATGCCCGGTGGGGACAGCTTCCACGCTTTCGGCATCGTCCTTGCTATCATATGTTTACCCACATACACGCTCATCGGATCGTTGAATACAACAAGCGGCTTGCATTTTTGGACCCACAAGACTCGAATCACCTTCTATGCCATTGGAAAATGGCTCGCTCGCTGCCTCACGTTCCTCCATTACAAACCACAATGGTCACACAAGTACCATGGTATCCAACATTCAGAAGAGCCGGCTGCAGCCAGACCCCGAAAGCTGCGTTCCCAGTCCGCCGCCGACGCGATGGCTGCTCGTGGCGGCTTCGGGCCCATGTCGCCTGGGGGTCCTAATTCGGGGAAGCTGAGCTCCCCACCGACATTCGAGAATCAGCCCAGGGTCATTGTACCTACGAACACCAACTCGACAGTCAAGATCGAGATCCCGAAAAGGCCGATGTCGTTCGTTGAACAGCAGGAGAAGGAAAACAGCAACAGCTCGTCTGGATCGGGTGCTGAGATGACGCAGCCAATTAATGACGGAGGGCAGGGAGGTTGGCTCTCAAGAATATGGCATCGAGGGGTTAAGAATGGAGCTGGCGAAAAAGAGTTATGCTGATTACGATTTACCATGAGATGACGACCCATCGATCTACGATTTCGAAACGACTTGATGTACAGACGACTTCACGACTTACCAGCACATTGACGTTGGCATAGATACGGTGATGCCAGCGATGGTGGGCCTGCACATAATTGGTAGCTTAGAAATATATACCATCCCAAGAGTCCATAGTCAGTCGTAATATTCTACAATAACTTTTCCCGTGTGCAGACGCCCTTATCACACGATCTCACTAGTAAATCGATTCGATCACGAGAGCGGATAAGTCAGCAGCGTTCACTGGCTACTGCACAATAACCTTCAGCATCACTCACCAGTCTATGACCTCTAATCTATGGTATATTCTCCACCCCTCGTCCCAGCCCTGAGTATGCTCGAATCCCCGAATTATAGCTCATTCCCCCCTCTCACCCCTAACCTCAGCCCCCAGCCTCAAACCCCATCCAACAGCTCGCCCCCTCCTTCGGCACCCACCTACGTTTCACCGTCCCCCCTCCCTTGGCCACCAATCCCCATCCTCAAACACTCCTCACACCAATGAAAACAATCATTCCCCTCGAGATGCAGTTTCCGGAAGCCATCATCACCGCCTTTATAGAAGCCGAATGACGGCCCCTGCCCCCCATCCCCATTACCACCCCCAGCACCACTACCGCTGCCTTGTCCGTCAATGTTCGCAAGCTCACTGACGCTCGCTTGGTTGGTGGTATTGCTAGGCAGACAATGAACGCCATTCCAGCCCAAGTTGTCGAGCCCCGAGAGACAGGTCTTCATGGCGGGGATCCAGGTGGGGGGGAGGAGGCAGGTTGCGGGTGGGGGGGACCAGGTTGAGGCGAGGTAGCTGTTTGGGTCGATGGGGGTTGTGGAGGCGGGGGCGGAGAGGGTGGTGGGGTGGAGTAGTGTGAGGGCGAGGAGGAGAAGGGGGGAGAAA
>JAABUZ0100000949.1_pt1 | contig 60760 bp, 57 predicted proteins | sample 5562091 | NCBI WGS metagenome assembly JAABUZ01 (sample SAMN12813069, study PRJNA571459) | rock metagenome | isolation source: Antarctica rocks | place: Antarctica: Victoria Land, Linnaeus Terrace sud | collected 2015-12-21 | reverse complement strand
ATGTCCGTGATCCGAGTTCTTCCTGCTAATCACCCCCAACAGGCCAAACGCGAGGGTGTCCTGTCCCAGTTCTCGCCGCCGCGGCGACGAGGTGCTGAATCGGATGGTTTTCATAAGCGATTTCCCTCGTAGTTCTGCGTTCTATTTGACTTCCTCATCTGCGTGCAGATTGCTTTTGTAGCATGCGCATTGAGGTTATCGAAGTCTGCGCGGTCGCGAAAACTCTGCACGCGGCCAACGCACAGCGCTTCACCACCACGCAGCACCTCGATGTCGTTCAAACTTTTGATAACCTCTAGGCTCTACTGTAGCTAGACAGTAGGTTCGTAGCCAGCACCGCGTACAGGTGGGTTTCATCGCTGGCCTATTAATTTGATTCATTGAAGTTATACATGAATAAAAATTTACTAAGTCACTGTCATACTCATGGTGCCAGGTCACCATCCAAGCCTAGGGCATAGATCAGGGCTTACCCTAATTAATTCACAACCAACTCGCTTAAGTTGGTTGCGTAATGATTAGGGTTAGCTATAGGTCGCCGAGACCTCATGTTCATTGAACCTGTTCCACAGTTATCTTAATCCAGCCTCAGCAATCCTGTTTCGGCCACCTCAGCCGTGTGCGCGGACTTCTGCAATCTTAAGTCATAGGAGTGATAGGACAAAGAAGAACAAAACCACAACACCATTGTACCAGCGCTGTTAGGAATCGAACCTAATATAATATAACTCTCCAGCGACTAGGACTACTGTCTAGCCTTGGCTCTGCCCGGTTCATGTATATAGAAGCCGGGCCCTCGTTCTTTCCTTTCACTCTTTGTCTTTCGTCTTGTACATTACCTGGTGTATTGTCTTGTACCTAGATCCTATCAAGTCATCCAAGTTGACCATGGTCATCTTGGATAGTAATAATAATACCAGTCTTCTATATTGAAAGTACCTCTAGCCTAGCCCAGTCCCTGACATGTATTGATAATGAAGTATTTACAGGTGTAAAGATTTCTTCGACCATGAAATTGTTACGAATGTGCCAGGATTGGGTAAGGCCAAAGATCTAACCCTAATCATTACACAACCAACGCTAGCGAGTTGGCAAGCTCCTATCTGGCCGAGATCTGGCCTAGATCTGGCCCAGGTTTGGCCCAGATATGGCCCAACACCTTTTCCCTTCCCCAACACCTTCTTCACTACACAACATCCTTCCTGTGCCACAACACGTTCCCTTCGGGCCTAGCGCAGCCTCTGAACATTACATAAATAGAAGTTCTTGTACCACTCTTCTGTGTTCTTAATGTTCAGTTATAGCTACCTCTAAAGAATCAAGCATTACCATCCACGTCCTCCACTGGTTGGATCATCTAGGCACGGTCCCAACAGAAATCTATTTACAGTACCCTGCAAAAAGTCACGGTCACTTAAGCGAAAACACAACATTCTTCAACCACATCCACCATGCTCAGAAGGGCTCCGTTAAGTACAATTTCTGGTAATAAGACCCCCAGAAAGGAGCTCGATTTGTTGACTAAAGGGAAAATCACGGGGCAAGCTGAGCTAGGAGCTACACCCACCCAAATCAGTCGAAATTTGAACGTTCCCCGCACCACCATAAATGGAGTTTTAGGAAGGCTTTGCACTGCACCCTCCGGAGTCAATAAACCCAGATCAGGAAGGCCTTTATCAATTACTCCTCTAGCAGCTAGGATACTGTTACGTCAATTACGATCGGAGCCTAAAATCACCTGGAGACAGCTGAAAACGAAAACCGGGATCGATTTGGACGCGAGAACTCTCAACGCAACACTACGAGCTCACGTAATTTCTCACTGGCTAGCTCTTAAGCGACCGAAATTAACACCTGAAGCTGCTCGGCTTCGATTAAAATGGGCTGAAAAGCATAAGAGTTGGACCGTGGATCAATGGGGCAATGTCATCTGGTCGGATGAAGCATCCGTGGCTCGGGGAACAGGTAAAACACGAGAATGGGTGTTTGGAACTCCCAAACAGAAATGGGATAGAGATAAAGTGATGGAAATTCCCAATGGAAAGGCCTTTTCCATTATGATTTGAGGAGCTTTTTGGGGTTCTGGAAGATCAGATTTATACCTGCTCGATCGAGACTTCGAATCCAACAAACACGGCTATTCAGCAGTCTCCTACATTCAAGTTTTCAGCTATTGCTGACTCAGAACTTATTTGTTATTGCGATCGTATAATAGGTTAATTACTAATTAATTTGACTAACTAAATAATAGCTATTTACACAATTTAATATATGCGCTGGGAAAGTCAATGGGGAAGTTAATGGATAAACTAATGAGGTAGGGAGTCATGAAGGGAGTCATGAAAGGAACCATGAAGGCTGTTCGATAGGGAGCCATGTAGGATGTTCGGTAGAGAGTCATGTAGAATGTTCGGTAGGAAGCCATGTAGAATGTTCGATAGAGAGTCATGTAGAATGTTCGATAGAAAGTCACGTAGAATGTACGGTAGAACTCATATTTGATGCTCGATAGAAATCAAATTTGATCCTTGATTGCGAAGCAATTCGAAGCTTGGTAGGAAGTCATGTAGAGAGTCATGTAGAGAGTCATGTAGGGAGCCATGTAGAGAGTCATGTAGAAATCATAAAGACTGTTCGATAGAGTCATATTTGATGCTCAATAGAGAACAAATTTGATTCTTGAATGATGAGTAGAAAGGTCAGTAGATAGCTCAGTAGAAAGCTCGATCGGAAGGTCAGTAGAAAGGTCAGCAGAAAGGTCAGTAGATAGATCAGTAGAAAGCTCAGTCGGTAGCTCAGTCGATAGCTCAGTAGAAAGCTCAGTAGAAAGCTCAGTTTGGTAGAGAGTTTGATAGAGCGTTTGATAGAGAGTTCGGTAGGGAATTTGGTAGAAAGTTCGATAGAGCGTTTGATTGAAAGTCTGATAGGGAATTTGATAGGAAGTTTGGTAGTGAATTTGGTAGAGCGTTTGGTAGGGAATTTAATAGGGCGTTCGGTAGAGCGTTTGGTAGGGAGTTTGGTAGGGAGTTCGATAGGGCGTTTGGTAGGAAGTTTGATAGAGAGTTTGGTAGGGAGTTTGGCAGGGAATTCGGTAGGGCTTTTGGTAGGGCGTTTGGTAGGGAATTCGGTAGAGCGTTTGGTAGGGAATTTAATAGGGCGTTCGGTAGAGCGTTTGGTAGGGAGTTTGGTAGGGAGTTTGATAGGGAATTCGGTAGAGAGTTTGGTAGGGCGTTCGGTATCGAGCCATGAAGAGTGCTTTCTATTGAACTAATTAGCATGTTTGGTAGGGAGTTTGGTAGAGAGTTCGGTATCGAGTCATGAAGGATGCTTTCTATCGAACTAATTAGCATGTGCTATGAAGCATGTACGAAGCATACAGTGTATATGAATAAACAGGTAAATCGGTAAACAGAGATGAACAAAGATTCAAAACACGCGTTGAATTAGAATCAAAGAATTCATGAATGGGACGATTATGAGCACAGCGAGTACAGGTGCGTTGAGACATGAAAAACGATCGTAAAAAGAGATAAAGATTGATATATACGCGTACAATGAAGGTAATGACAGGTGCAGGTATGTACGGATAAACAGATAAACAGGTCAAGAAGATTTCAATCGTCGATCAGGTGATTTCCGGTCAGCTGATGTACGTACAACGACTTCAATGAACTGTAAAAATCAGAATGGTAGGTATTTGTAGAAGGACACCCTTCCTAGCCCGTCTCAGCATGCTAATTGACCAAACTAGCAACGCCATTACCATCAAATCACAGAAAACGGTGCACAATGTTCTATGCTGAGCGACGGACCTTCGAAAATTCTGATCACTCCGCCTTCGAAACTTCTCTTCAGGGTTCTTGATGCTTTTTTAGCTGTAAGCGCGTATATCGACTCTTAGAATTGTGTACGTAAAAAAGCCAATATTAACTGTACCTCTATATACAATGAGTTGATTAATGACTGTATACAGAGTTTAACCCACCATAGCGACGGCGACCAAAACAATTAAATGATCGAGTCCACAAACCCGCATTGTATACAAGTTTGTTCATCTACAATTCATCCGTTTGACGGCTTCGCCAGAAAATTATATATCATAGACGAGAGTCCAAACTGGGCTCAGAGGTCGAAGAATCTCTTCCCAACCACTAAAAATAAACGAAAGTCGCGAGAGCATCAGCCCAAATATTTACCGGTAAACCAAACATGACTATCACCGACATCTCATGTAGACTGTAAGGACCATTGCCTCCATTTTGCCAGGGGAGGTTCGGGGAATACGCTTCAGGTTCCAACGCTGACAGAGTGCTGACCAAGGTGTATCTTTGAATGTGAATCACAACGAAATGAATGTTGCTCGGCCTGAGGAACGTTTCCGATTTTGGGTTAAGTGTGACGGAGGAAACATGAAGCACAATTTGCACATCGCTTTTGGTGTATTAGGTATTAGAGGCCTGAATGCTAGTCGCACTCATGCGTTCAAATGGAGGAGGAGGCTCCACGGCCGATGATAGGAGGTCTTGAGATGGGACGTAGGCACTCGTGCTTCGTCTGGTTTGCCCGCCTCTTCGCTCACTACCCTCAGCTTCTTGATATTGTGCAAGTGATGGTCCGCCCGTCGTGGCATGCCATCTGCGCCTTGGCGATGGTGGCCGTGGTGCAATGGGTAGACGATGGCGGAGGGCCACGTCCCGGAAGTGGTCCCTCTCCTTAAGATAGTGGTCTCTCTCCTCTGCCGTCTCGCGTACTTGAGCCTCTAATTTGGCAATCTTCTCAGAAGTCTCCCGTTCTTTCTCTTTTCGGCGCTGACGAAAACGGTGGGAGGCGGTGGCATTTCGCTTTCGATGCTCGTCAGCGACTTTCGACGCGGCTTGCACGTTAATAGGTACCTGAATGTGCTCTGTCTCCAGCGCCATCATTTGGTATTGACTCTGCGCTGCCGTCTTTGATGTAGGCACCTCGAAGGCCTTCGCACCCAACGGTATCTGCGGCATTGTCGATGAGGGACTAGATGACGGAGTAGATAAATATTACTGAGGCTGGCTGGTGGACGCTATGAGTGGTGCGATAGCGGACCTAGTCTGACTGACCTGACTGTACGAAGAGTACTGGGTACTGGGGCTGTCGCTTTCAGAAGTCGGCTGCGGAGGTGCTGAATTGACACCACGTGAGCGCTCACAATTCTGTGCCTGAGAGTAAGGAGCCTCTTGACTCAGTTGGAGGTGTGGAGATGATCTCGCCAGGGGCAGACCAGGAACATGAGATCTTGAAGAAACTGGAAGGCCTGTAGTTATTTCCGAGAGATTGAGAGAACCAAGCGCACTGCTGGGATTTGCATGATCTCCAGGTAGCACGAATGACGGCTGTCGAGCATATATGGTCCCGCTTGGAGCATGATTTGATGGAGAACCAGGCATCATTCATCGACCCGCAGGCGGAGGATACGCGCCTATCAGGGAAGGCGTAACACTGGGTAGTAAGACGTCGATTGGTGAACGGCTCATCACGAAGGCCGTAGACATAAAGGGCGTTGCCCTACGAGACGTCGGTTCCATGGAAGGGGGCCTTGGGGGAGAGTCGGAGCGCTCAGCAGTCCGCTGACAAGTTTTTGTATCAGAGCAATTACCTCCTGCAGGGTTGAGAAGGTTTTGAACATCGACTGAGCGCGAACTTGATTGGTCTGGCGGTATTGAAGAGGGAGGAGAAGGTCGAATAGGAGCGTTTTGGGTCGATGGTACTCTCTGGAAGACACTTTGTGATGCTGGGCTCGGGATAGCGTTCTGGATAGGAGGCAAAGTCCGAGCTTGCAGAAAAGTAAAGTTCTTGCATTTATAATCATACGGCGAGCTTGATATGTTTCGTGCTCTGGTGTGCCATTGTGAATCGGCACATCTCGCAGCAGCAAAATAGTCAGAATATTTCTTTTCGATTGAATGACAGGAAAGCATTGATAAGCACAGTCAAATAGTCAGACTTGACATGAAAATGTTGCTGCAATTCAAATGCTTACTTCAGGAAGGTGACGGAATAATTAAAAGTTTCAAGAAAGTGAGGGCAGAAGTATTTGGATTGCATAAGATGATGCGGATCAAGAATTCAATGTGGATTACTCCTGCTCCTTCTGCACCGCTTCGAGGGCAGTCAAGCGCAGAGTTGAATCGTGGCTTGTCCTCGATCTCCCTTGCAAAGTACACATACCTCCTAGCGAAAAGATCGACTAAAATTTTGTGAACCATGCATAAGCCGCGCCTTACTGTATCCGCCTCGTGGCCTGGCCGCGCGACTTGGCCATTCATACTTGGATGGTGCCATGGCTGCTACCCGCGCTCAAGCTATCCAACTTTAAGCATAGCGCTCCCCGGTTCCGCACATCTTTCATTACGACGTCCTCTCTTCAACCATGTACGAGCCCCTCTCCACTGACTCGCAATCTGACTTTGAATCCTCTGCAATCTCAATGGTACCTTTTTTGACTGTCGATATCATTCGTATTCTTCGGATGTCGGCAGGATTGGGATGAGGGCGAACACGGGACACAGTATCAAGCTAAGTTGAATCGGATCCTCGATTGACCACACGACAGTAAGAGCCTGAGAGCCTGAGATTCCTAGAGTGTGCATGAGGTCATCCAACAATGTAGGATCTGATGCAAGAGGAACGAAACACTTTACATATAACTGTGTCGCGATTTTGGGAGTTCATGGTTCGCAACGACTGTAGTTTCTTCCAGGATGCTGGGTCATGGCAGAGCGAGATATTCCACCAATCATTATTAAGCGAAGGTGGTGAGGGGAGCTTGGTTGGCCCCAGATCAATTTGAAAGATATGGGGCAAAAGTCCATCGAGAGCTCCCACAGCCATCACAGCGAACTGGAGTCTCTTCACAGGTTCTTGATTGTAGTCATAAAAAGCGCTATATTCCCATGGATGCTAAAGCACGGCAGGCTCAAGGCCCCCATTCAAGCTGGATAGAACCAAGAACGTCTTAGATCGCATCTTTACCCAACTTGTTCCTTCCTACTTGCATGTTCCCTCCTCTATTGTTATGCTTTGGGATGGCCTCGTCTGTTCATTGCTTGTGTATGCTGCTCCACCTGTTTCCCCTCCCTATCGAGTTCTCGTTACCCCCGATCTCCTGTTTTCCGTACGGTGAGGAGTATCTGAATGTTTGGTCTTTGGATATGTCCTTCACAAACGTTAACATCTGGCTGAAGGAAGCGAAGTGTCATACCTACCTCTAAGGACAGACTGTGAAGTGGCAAGGTACTCTCCGGCTCCCCCTTTTCCTTTGCTTCTCCATCTGGAGTATTGAACTTCAGACGCTTGGCGATTGGAGTTTGGGAAACTTGGACATATCAGTTGGCTTTCTTGGGGAGTCAAGCTGTAGATTGACCTACCGGATTGAGAAGATCCCAAACCGCTGCTTGCGGTCTCGAGAGTGCCGTGCATTTTCAAATCGTTCCATAATCTGATATCGGATCAGTTCATCTTACCACAAAGATAAGGTTTGAGAACATCTCGCCAAATCCCATGAGTCCATGTCGCAGTAACTGGGACCCAGTCGGCCTCCGTCTGCGGTTTCAGTTCACGAACGGCATTAAAGAGAGTTTGTTCAGGTGGAGATAGCTTGGTCCGCTGTCCTCAATTAATACAGCACATGTTCGGGGATCTGATGGGCCTCTTACTGCTTCCATGTGAACACTCATCAATTTGACAACACTAATTCACCGTAAGAAAGTAGCATTGTTGCACGAAGACAAGCTCACTAAACCCTGCCCTCAGGCTTATGTCCGTGAATGTCCCAGATCATGACTTTCTGTCCAATGAGCATGTTGGGAAGAAAGTCGAGTATTGCTGGTGCGAGCTCTTCGACCTGTTCGAGGGCTGTGTCCACATACCAACCTTGGTGGTGGACTTCCGTTGTTCTCAGATGGCGATCTTCGAGTGACGATGGAAGGCTTCGCATACAGTTAGTGATGGTTTGACGGGTGACTGTGATGCACCCTACAAAACTTCCTCATTGTCCTCAAGGCTCTTAGCAGCCAATTCGGTCTCCGAGCCAGCAAAAAGTATCACTACTGTTTCACATTGGTCTGGATTCCATTGATCATGCCCCTCTTGCAGTTGAAAAACCCCCTCCTTGAGGAAGATCTGCTTTAGGAGAAGGATACACAGAATATTGAACGCGTGATTGTGAAAGGAAGAGATTGAGGTATTTGAACTGCATGATGAGAGACTCGCTTTCGACCCTTGATGAACGATTATCTCGATTTGCGCTGAAAGAAGTGCTCGGGGAAAGACTTCGGTGCAATAGAACGCTAATACAAGCCACGTCGTGAACAGGCCTCGATATTTCGTTACTTTACAATTGCGGCATCTGCTGTTTGTGGGTCTTCGCTTTCTCTAAGGATATGGTGGTTAGCACTATGCATACTAAGTTTAGTGGGACAGGTGCATTAGCGGCGCCGCCTTACTGTATCCGTCGCGTGGCCTGGCCGCGCGACCTGACCGTGCATGGTTGGATAGGGCGCCGCAGCTGCAATTTAGTGTAACAGTGGTGGTCGAGAATCCTTGTATTTCCGAACCAAATGTAACCGATGTGGGGGAGAGTCATTGTCAACAACCAGTTTTTATCAGCACCATGCCTGTACTGCGCCTCGTTGTAAAACTCGGCGGAATCTGCAGGCCCTTGTCAACGGAAGGCGCCACATTGAATTAAAAGTCACAGGATCTTCATGCAATGATGAGAAACGAAGTGTACAACATTCAGGAGGGTACGCAAGTGTTAGGACGGGGAGGTTATTGGGGGGGGAGAGGACAAAGCAGCGCGGACGTGCCAAGCTGAAACAAACCCAGATCACATCGATCCTGATCTAGTGTGTAAGGGTTATGTATGTTCCTAATTGTAGTTCGCTTTTCATTTGCTACGGAATCCTACATACAAATCTGCCCTACATGTCAGAACATCCGTGTTAGGAGCGATTACACAAAACATAGAACAAGTGACTATCGATAAATCAAGATATCCAATGGGCTAGATCTTGAAGACTCATGTTGACTAATGCGTCCGGTTCTGCCGTGCCCAGACGAATCGATCCGCCTGCCATTGCATTCCCTTGTGCCTGATCTCTCAACAGACTATGTACTGTGCTATAATAAAACCAAATGCCAAATGCATCCACCCACCGCTAGGCACCCGGCAGAACGCTTGACGCGTCTCAACCAGATCAGGCGCATGACGTCGAAAGTAAGGAATGACACAAACCTCCCCTGGTATAATCAAAAAGGGCGTCGCTCACAAAAGCCACTCTCAAACGCCCGGCTTGATTTAGATCGAAATGAGTGTGTAGTTGATTCGGCACGAGCCTCTATCCATATACATAAAACGATAGAAGTAAGACATAAGAAAAGAACGAGTTGAAAGCAAGAAATGCATCGGAAAGGCCACGCTAGCGCCAGTTAGGTGCCGTTGGGGAATATGCATAATGACAATGGCCAGCCCAGTAATTTACATATGACATTTGATGACGAGGTCGTTGAGTATATGATGAGTATATAGTGGTCCCAAGTAGCGGGTAGCCGCGCTACTGGTAGAAGTGCTGAAGTATGGACATTGACCATGAAGGTAGGTTCGTATGGGATCAAGAACGGGATGTGTGAACACCTTGGTAGAACTTTCAATTATCGGCGGATGAGAAAGAGAGGCTCGGCTGTTCAAAAATAACCTGTCGTAGGCTTTCGAGAATCAGTGCATCTTGGGCGAGCGTACTGGAAATGGGGTGATGGCTGCGCAGAAATTTGATTGTGCGGTCGAATAAGTGCTCGAGCTGTTCGGCTGGGACAAGGAAACGCAAGCTTGATTTGTATGTAGCAGCCAGAACCAGGATGTTGCCGAATTGCCTAATCACACGGTCGTGTTAATTACAAGACTAATATCACGGGTTTGAAAAGGACTGGATTGCAGATGCTTCGAGGGGTAACAGGAGTGGCTACTTACGCATGAGCTGTGCCAAAAATGTTGGTCACAATCAGACGTTGGCGGTTCAAAATATTGTCAAACGCGACAGTACTTCGCATGGCGGCCTTGACGCAAATTTTAGCTGAATGGAGGATTTCAGCCTGGCCATTTGAGTCAGCGCAGTACGCTAATGGCTTGTTGAGAGCTTCTTTGAGAACATCTGATTGAGGTGAGTCGGTTCCTTGAGCGATTATCTCACTGTCAAGTAAGTGGCGGAGGAACGGTCGGTGGATTATATAAAGTGCCCCGTAATATTTTGCACGTAGTCGAGCATCGTTGATATCCGAAGATGGCTCATCATCATCTTTCCACTGTAACCAAGGTGGAAGCACGTTTCTCCAGTTCTGGAGAGATTCATCATGAATATTGCGCATGTTGAAGAAATTCGTCTTGCGCTCATGATTTTCTGGGGGATGAAGATCTTTCTGCATACTATTCAGACTATTGCGGATGTGGATCTGAAACGAGTAGTAACTCATCATCTTTTGAACCGCTCCTGGAACGTTAACGCCTTGGTTATCAATATGTTCAAAGTCTGCCAACTCAGAAAAGCCTTTCGGATACTCAAGCTCCATGTCCTGAATCCCGCTTCGAGGTAGGTCAATTTCCGCCAGAATATCGCTCTCTAATTGCGAACACGTCCAGAACGCAAACTTGATCAGGTCCTTTTGCATCAGATCCCGCTCCCTTGCTAAAGTTGGATCTCGTACAAGGTACCGACACGCTCTACAAGCCGAATGTATCCAACTCCAGCTCTCGAAGGTTCGCGCTAGTTGACCGGCGTAAAGACCTGCCAACAGGTTGGCTTGCACATTGGCTAACTCGTTGCTACCGTGCACGTTGCCCAAGATATCTGTAGCTTTGGCGTAGTAAGCCAAACCTGGTATGACGTCAATGTTTCTAGGAGCTGGTGAAGCAGAGCCTTCTTCGGTTGACGATCGAGGACTATAATTGGTAAGGCGGAGGCCAGAAATCGTTGAAGAGGTCGTTGCAGGAGGCATTGACAACATTGGAGACTGTCTCAACGATAGAGGAGGTGGAGAATCGGTTTGCGCTCGTGAAGACGTATAAACTCTCGAGGGCACGAGCGTGTCTCCCGAATGTCCAGATACAGGCCCTGGCAGAGGATCCTTCCACTGGCATATCTTCCCCAATGCCATCACAAGGAGAACAATTGCATTAGCAGGCGACTTTTCAGGTGTGATATTCGGGCTTGGCGGATGTGGAATGAAGCCTGGCTCTTGGACAAAATTGCGAGAATAATCATCCGAAAGCTTTCTCTTTGCAGCTCGATGCGAACCATCGAAACTTGTACCCGAGGTAGCAGGTCCAGAGAACAACATCTTTGTCAGGTTCTGCTCGGAAGGGTTATATCGCATCGAGAAACGTTCAACCATACGAGTCAACCGGCCTTTGTCGAGGAAAGGATGGAGAATGTGAATGTTATCTAAATAGCTTTGAAATAGCTGACGAAGGGTTTTTGGATCAAGCTTCAAGTGATTCTCTGGAGTAAGACCACCAATTGCACTCATAATACGCGGCTTGACGTTGTTTGAATGATCAAGGTCAGTGCCCCACAGGCCTTCCGGTGGTGAAGCTGAACTACATGCTTCTGCAGTCTCTTCGCTTCGACCACTAGTAGAGCTGGTTGCGGGACTTGCTGTGTCTGGCTGACCTTCATCAAGATAATCTTTTCCTTCACCTCGACCATACACTCGTAGGACCCCCTTCAACTCTTCATGCTTCATAACATAGTCTTCTCTCACCTGTCGCACGAGCTTCGATTGCTTGACCAGTGCGCTGATCGACGGCCAGCGAAGCAGCCTGTGAGCGGCGGTACTGTGCTCTATTGGGATAGGTATGACTTCTGAGCCACTGTCATGTAACAAACCAGCATCTCCTCCGGTTGAATCGATATTAGTGGTAATGTGAGATTCGCTTGGACTTGTGTCAACCGTTCTCTGCTCCCGGTTTTTAGCTTGTTGAGACAACACATAAGGCGCGGTCTTTTGTTCTGTTGCAGGCCTTCTCTTTGGGCTTTCCATACTATTCAAGTGTCTGGGTATGAATTTGATGTCTGGACTTTCGCGTGTAGAGCCAGTGACCGGCTTAGGGCTGTTCATGTTGGACAACATTTGTTCTATCCGCTCAAGCCTACCCTCCACGGTTCGATTCAGCGTTTGCATGTCATCCTTTTGAGCGGTCAACTGCTCCAGTATTGCTTGGTTTGCACGATCGGCTCTGCATTGTATTAGCTGGTCATGAGTAAATGGAAGACATGGAGAGTGTTACTTGGCTGGCACCACGGTTTGATAATTACAGCTCACTCGGTTTTCGCGACAAGGACCGCACTCCGGCCTCTGTTCGTCGCACTTTGCTTTCTTGACACGACAGACGTCACACGCCTACGAGAATGCATTAGTCGTGATCGATTTCGGCAGCTGAAGAAGCGTACTTGCTGAGCACGATTCCCTTTCTTGGGCCTCTGCATGCTTGAATGATAGTCAAGCGATGCATCGTAACCAGATGCACCGTAGGAATGGGGCCCGACGTTGACGGGTGATTGGCTATACTCTGGGGCGTGTCCTTGTGTTACGGTGTAGTTCTGTTCATTGTAATTCGCCATTGGAAGACCATGGTGTGTGTTGCCATTCAATGGTCCATCTTGGGGTGGGTATCCCGACAAATGCACAGCATGTTCTAGATGTTGCGGTGGAAAATGCTGAGCTTCGCTAGAGGTGGAACTCAAATTTCGCGCAGCAGCATATTGCGGATATTCATCAGGAGATCGCGTAGCACCATATTCGTGAGGGATCGAATCTGGCAAATTTATATGCTCATGGAGAGGAGCGTAGTAGGTGTTGCTGCTGTGATACATTATAGGAATCCAGCCGTTGCCGTTTCGATGGCTCTGAACCTGAATCTTCCATCTATTCGTCTCACAATAATGGTTAAATCCATCTGCTCTACCAGTAATGAGCTCATGCGCGCTCCGGGGTATTCTCCCTATGTGACATCAATCAAGAACCTCATCTGGGCTACCACGAATATAAGAGATGTTTTGAATTGAAGCGTCGCTTGGCATTGCATCACATTATCGAGCCATCATGCCTGGGGGGGGGGTTACGTCCGAGACGTCCTGATCTTCACTGTGCTTAAGGAGGTGACATATTCCGTACGGAGTACAAACTTTAGTACATACTCGCAACCCGGTTGACTTGCTCTTACTGTACAGGTCCTTCCTGCAGCGGGCTGTTCAGGTATACGGTACTCGATACTGTCTAAAACTAACCTGTCTAGGTTAGAGTGCGCGGAAACCCAGTGTGCGCGGAAACCCGGTAAATACGAGTACAGTAGCTGGCTTACGCCCTCATACAAATAATCCTTGTCAAGAGGCTTTTTGCTAATGCAATGTCCAGCCCATTAGGTAGGTAGGTAAGGTAGGTAGCTCTCCCTTGCAAAGTACTTGTACACATACCTCCTAGCGAAAAGATCGACTAAAGTTTTGTGAACCATGTATAAGCCGCGCCTTACTGTATCCGCTGCGTGGCCTGGCCGCGCGACTTGGCCATGCATACTTGGATGGTGCCATGGCTGTTACCCGCGCTCAAGCTATCCAACTTTAAGCATAGCGCTCCCCGGTTCCGCACATCTTTCATTACGAGTTCCTGCAGCATACCTAGCATGAACAGGAAATAAGGTAGGTAGGTAGCCAATCATCCTGGTTTCGCAGCTCGACTGCGGCAGCTCGACTGCAGAGCTCGACCGCGGCACTATCTTTAATGATCACTTCCCACTTGCACAGATTCTCGTCCCTCTTCGACATCTCCCACCCCTGTCGTATAACCTTCCTCCGATCATTGGTCGAGCATGCCTCATGTCTAGTCCGTTGCCATCCCAGGTATACGGCCACCTTACTCCGGACCTGTTAGGGTAGTTCTACTAGGGAGCCACGGGAGATGACTAACCACGCCAATACCTGGAGAACAATATTTAGGTAGATTTCCTAGTGAACTGTGCAGCCATAACGACGGTTTACATTGGAAATGTCATATATTGAAGGTTTAGGCATTGCAAATGACCGAAATATACGAATCGGATATAGCTTCTGTAAACAAGGCAAACACTGCATGAAAAAAAAGGGCAAAGAACTCCCGCATGAGAAAGGCTGAAGACTTATTCCTTACATGTAACCATTCTTATGACTACCAGCGTCTAAAAACCCCCAAGTCGAACAGCAGAGAAATCAATCTATAGGTTCAAAAACATCAAAAACGCTAACAACGCTAACGTGTCTACTGTCTACCTTAGGTTCATCAAAGATTCCTCTTGCGATTTCCCTGTATTACTCCTCAATCTAGCGTCTCGGCAACTCCGGGCTGTGACGCTATCGCCAATTTGCTGAACAGTGCGCCTAAAAATAAAACAAATCACGTGGGGTATTGCGAGATGAGCAGTCATAATGAACGTGGACTGCGGCTTATGGTTGATTCCGCGGGGCTTGCGCGTTCGGTGTCCCATGGGTCCTGGAGGAAGTTGGAGTGTGTCTGACAGGGTAGTCTTCCTGAGTGTATCTCCTCCCACTTCCGGTCACAGTACTTGGCGGGCCACCGCTCGGAGGCCCCGAAGTCCAGCATCTGATCATAGACATGTTAGTGTACTCGGCTCGAAGGGTGAATGTAGTTCAGACGGAAAAGGTATACCTTTGCGGCGATAATGTCAAATTGGAATTTCTCCCAGTACTCGTAGGCTTGTTCGAGAGCTTGAGCCTTTCTCAGAATCAGAACACAGATGATTGGGAGTAACAAAAAAATCTCAAAACTCACATCAGTCTCACTCCAAGCCCTCATACGCTCACGTAATCTCTTGAGTCGCATTTGCAACGCTGGAACTTGGTACATTTTGCCAAGGTCCGTTTGAAAACGCACGGCGATATCTTTCCAAGGGAGGTTCTCTTCTTCCTTCAACCGAAGCAACAACTGCTCTTCTTCGTTGAGCTCTACCGGACCAGACTGAGATGGCGTTCGCTTCCGTTTCCTTTGGCCGTACTCCGAGTACTCTTCCTCCTCTCGCATACGCTTCTGAGCGTTCATCTGTCGAAGACCAACGGGGTCTGGTGCGATTGGAATCAGGCCTTGTCTACCAGGCGATATGCTCAGGTTCGGCGTTGCATAATCCCCTCCAAGATAAGGATTTGGTGCCTTTGTTGTCGGCATTGGGGACATGGAATACAACTGCTGGTGATAGTCTTCATTCTTCATCCGGGAAGGGTTCTCCGCAAAGACCAGATCTTCAACGTTGGGCCCAAAAGTGCTGGGGCTGCTTTTCGGTCTTGGGTATGTCATGACATGTCCTGGTAGTGGCGTGATCTCTATTGGCGGAGGGATTCTTGGGATAGGATAAGGCGTCTCATACACGTTCTGGTTGATCGGTATCTGCACACAAAACCGGTGTAAATACAAGGCAGAGGCAGGAACGTACGGGGTAGAATGGAGAGACATACAAGATGTGAAGGATCCCATTCGGACTCTGAAAAATGATGGTTGTTCATGATTGGTATCGGGTAGAGGATATCAAGACCGGTTCCACCATAGAATCGATCTAAAGGCATGAAGAGTTGAGGGTTGCTTGCGGCCAATGGTGGAAGGGCCAGGGTGCACCAGCATATACAATTAGGAACGAATTGAGTATCGAGGACGGAATGTCATGTGGAAATGAGTGGATGACAGCAAGGTAGCAAAGAACGCGCGGTCAGCGAAACGTCGTGAGTGCCGTTGACTTGCAGTTCAGTATGCAGATTTGAGGTCTAAAACGGAGATTACACAGAGTAAATAGAAAGAAATGGTAAGTAGGCTGTGTGTAACCAGAAATTAAAGGATTAGGAATAGACATGTAGAGATTAATACTTGGCCACCGCTGTGCAGCACGAACCTGTCTTGCAGCGTCAGAACCAGAGGAACAATGGATCCCGACTAGGGTGCAATCGCAATCGAGGTCGACTTGGCTAGTAGCGTGCTCAGCTGTGCTGTTTCAGGGTTAGCTCGTTACACTGTGCCATTTGACATTGCATTAGCGAAAAGCCTCTTAGCAAGGATTATTTGTATAAGGGCTTACCTTACTTACACTCGCCATGTGGGAGTTGAACCTTAGGGTACTGCAAGATCTGCCGCCGTTGCATGCTCGGAGGCAACGACCTGCGTACGAGTCACCGTTCACACGGTCATGATGAAAGGGATACTCAAGCAATAAATAATATCTATCTTGTTGCTCTGAGTAGACGTCGCTCTGACGTCTGATGGGCCAGGTCCAATAGTAGGCATATGTTGCCCTGGCCTTTTAGAGTCCTGCTGAGGACTTACTGAAAAGGTGGCTTCGGGTCTTCAACATCGGATAAATGGTCCTCACTATCAGAACTAGAAGAGCTCTCTGAATCTGTCTCCGCACAAGCTGCTTTTGCTTTGCTCGCGGCGAGGGCAGACTTGGGATACATAAGTAGGTTATGCTCCTCACACAAAAGACAAGCTCCGGACCTGTAACTTCGCGATTTGCCTCACCCGAATCCCACATGGCAATTCTCCAGACGCCCTCCACACCTATGTTCAACCAGACCCAGTGTTCCAGAAGTGTCTCCCGATGGTCAGCAGTACGCATAGTTAGGCCTCGGAATCCTATCTCCGAAAGAGAGTGCATATCTAGGCCTATTTGATGTACCAAACCAGTAGAAATGACATTCATATCAGAACCTTGGTCCGCCTGTACATATGACTTTTCGAGGCGAATATCCGCCCCATCTGCCTTCTTGATAGTACAAGGGATCCGGAAAGCCTTGTCCTTACCTATAATCGTACTTAGAAATCGCGTGTGCTTCTCAGCCTCTGTAGAAGCTACCATACTGGAGATGTTTGACAGATAAAGTCCCCCCTGAATCTTGGGGATAGTCATTCTCACCATATTTTCCTATAATGCAGATCTCCGGCTTCGATCTTTCCTGAGACCATTGAGAGGTATCAGATTCAATTTCGCTTGCTGGTACGCTGACAAGTTCCCACGGCACATTCCAATTATTATAAAGGATGGGTTCTGGGACCTAAGAAGTCATGAAGTGTAAGCTTTTATCCTTGAGAAGTATCAGAGCCTCTTACTTTTGTCTCTTGACACGTAGGACAGGCAGATTTGTATATAGGACTTGAAGGCGGCGTTTTGAGCTCCATAATTGCGGGATTCCGCAACGAGCCCTATATTATTATATGTAGATAGGTTCATGCAAGATGCCCAAATTGGGAACATACAGAACCCATATGCACTGGATCAGGATCTATGTGATCTGGGTTTGTTTCAGCTTGGCGATTTTTAGTGCTGTTGACATCTGCGCTGCTTTGTCCTCTCTCCCCCCAATAATCTCCCCGTCCTAACACTCGCGTACCCTCCTGAATTTTGAAGATCCTGTGACTTTTAGTTCAATTCTGCGAGTTTTAGCATGTGACATCTCTGCGACTTTTAAGCTCAATCTGGCGCCTTCCATTGACAAGGGGCCGCAGATTCCGCCGAGTTTTAGTACGTGACGTTGACAAGGGACCGCAGATTCTGCGAGTTTTAGCATGTGGCGTCTCTGCGACTTTTAAGCTCAATCTGGCGCCTTCCATTGACAAGGGGCCGCAGATTCCGCCGAGTTTTAGTACGTGACGTTGACAAGGGGCCGCAGATTCCGCCGAGTTTTAGTATGTGACGCTAACAAGGGGCCGCAGATTCCGCCGAGTTTTAGTATGTGACGCTAACAAGGGGCCACAGATTCCGCCGAGTTTTAGTATGTGACGTTGACGAAGGACCAAAGTAGTCTGCCGATCATCTAAGCTCGCTTGATAAACCTTGTCGTCCTTTGCTGGATCGGAAGCGGGGCACGCTGTATTAGACGCGGATTTGCCGTCCTCAGCCTCGCTTGCTCACATTTTGGTGTTGACCCATCTCATAATCTGTACAGACCCCCTAAAACTGATCTAACAATGATGGCTTCAGGTCCTGTCTTTGCAGTTAACGATCGTACTGACTTCCTAAGTGTTCAGATAACCCGATTTTTACGGTGCAGTCTCTCTCCACCACATCCGCCTTTTCAGGGCAAGGTGTTCTTACAGCCACACGCCTTCTGTTGGCTGTTCCCTACATCGCTTGGCCCATTTGAGGCCTCATGACAACGGTGATACCCAGCGGGGATAATCGCAGTCAATATTTCCCCAATTGTTACAGGAAGTGATGGTGCCTTTGGTATAACTATATATGAAGTCGCCGCATTGATAATCGTTACTAGGATCCTTTTTGGAAATGTCAAGCTGTAATCTTCATGCTCCTTTGGTGCGTATGAAATCTTAGGCGAGAAGTCCCAATGCCCATGATAATAGGTGTCGTAGATGGTCTGGATGTATTCGGCAATCAGTGACGGCGTGATGACAGACTCCGAATGTGTGCAACATAGGAAATAATCATTGGAAGATGAGAAAAAGATTGATACTGCATGCCGTGTGGATTTCACTTTTTGTTTGGCGGAATTGATCTTTCGCTGGTGATCTGGTATGATAGAACGCTGCTCGCCCATAATTGATTCCTAGCACCCGCACAAGCCGCCTCTCAGTTTCCCTTATCGACATGCTAGGATTTTGTGCCAATAACGGCACCAATGCTTGAAGCCAGGCGATGCTGCAAAAACAAGTTCCCCGGACATTCTTTCACATCTCCATGCTGTCTTACATTACGATACTCTCTCTTGGCTGCGCCTCAGCACGCCCGGCTGAGATGCCGCATCCGTATATTCAGTATCATTGGTCAACCATCTTTCGCTTCCTTTTCTCTGTTGGGTGTGCTTGTGTGAATCGCTGATCGGCGACTCTGGTCAAATCAGATCGGGAGGGATTATCAATGTGTATGTCCCTCCCTATAATTATTCAGCCTTTCTCATGCAGCTTGTAAAGATTACTCCGAATTTTTTCTGCCTTTTTTTCAATGCGGTGTACACCTTGTTTCAGGCAAAGTCACTTGTAAATCGAGATCCTTGTTTCAATCATTGGCGATGCCTGAGCCTTCTCAGTCGCACAACGCCGTTCATACTGAAACCTTGGACGAGCTTCAACTGAGTACTTCTCAAGAGGCCGTCGACTTTGAGTCTTCAGATGTACTGTATGCTGAGAGTGCATATAAACTGGGAGTACTGCATGACGGGAACAGTAATGAGACTGTAGAAGTAAGAGCGCTTTTTCTTTCTGTTACGATGGCTCACGTCCTAATCATCTTCTTAGGAGGTCATACAGCTTTCCCATTTATCTAGGAAGATTGTCCGCTTCTCAATCGCTCAAACCATGAAAGATGATCTTGACATCAAACCATGGCTTCGGACATTCGGAATCGCTGTTCTCCATATTGGATGCAAATACCACGATTTTTGGGATCTTGTTGTCTACGACATGCCTTTACCACACAAATCCCCTTTGAAGACAGACCGATCAGTTTATGATTGAGGACGTTGACTCAACACAATCATCCTGTCGCAAGACAGAAGTATACAGTACCTTCGTTGCAAGAAAGAAGGCCTTAGATCGCTTCTTAAAAAACGCGCTGCACGCAGACTCTCCTACAGAGAATCGCAGCGCTGCGTCATGCTATTGTCAAATTGCGAGAAAGAATGGCCTCATCACTCGGCTTGAGATGTTGAAATTCTATTTCCTCTTCAAGGCAACATCATCGACATCCTCTATTCAAAGCGCAACCTGCTGATGATCTTCAGACCTCTTCTCCTACGCTTCAAGAAGCCTATGCACGAAACGCTCTTATCATCTGCTTGAACATGCTGGGAGACTTCGAGTCTCCTGTCACTCATGAGCTTATCCAACGAGACCTGGATAATTGGTGTCAACAGATCATGAATGGTGTAAAACATCTGCATGAGCTTTCCTTTGCCCTCCCACCTCCAGGTCACCAATCAGAAGAATCGAGAAGAAATAGAACTGCAAATACTTTCCTTGCTTCGCGAGCTGTATTGCGTCTCTGGCGGCGATTTGGCATGCGATCGAAGCAAATTCAACCCAGGCTTGACAGACCTTACATCATTGAACAACTTGATCCTTTATGGTCTCGTCTGTGGAGTTCAAATGCCTACTGCGCAGCAATTCGGTACATGCGATCCCTTTGGACTACAAAAAGTCCTCTCAAGATCGCGGATTTTTGTCAAGGTCACAAATCTCAATCAAATTCGCTCAGCAACTCTCAAAGATGTTCAGGAATGAGGCTCAAATCTCAATAAATCCTTGTCAATTGCTTTTCCAGACTTGATATGAAATTGTAATTCTATCCAGTGAAATGATGCTGACAAGCAACGAAGAGTCTTTCATCACAAGTGTTGAATGAACGAACTTGAGTGTCAACAACTGAGAGACATTCAAGTGTTTCAGTCAGTGATCAGCTCTCAGAGGCCCACAATACCAATTCTAATGAACGCAGTGCACATACTTACCATGAGCTCCCGTCTCTGAGCCATCCTGAGAACGACATTCTTTTACTTCTTGTATGGAGTTCTGACTGTCACGGTCCAGCCCTTCGGGCACTCCACATGTGGGCGATATCAGAAGATGGCAAGCGGCTGTATTGAAGGCTGGTCCACGACCTTCATTCTGGAAAAGCGCCTGCTCAGATTATGTTAAGCTTAGTCGCCTTTGTGTTCCTTTTACAACTCCTGCCCTACGGGTCCGATAAACCTTCAGCCGAAGCAAATTATCTCTGGGACTTCCTTTCGCTATTGAAAGGCTTCCCCTGCAACAATATACAAGCGACCATAGAACATATGATCTGATTTGTCTGGACGGCAATATCACCTCGGGTTAATGTCACTGAAGGTCAATAGGTCTTTCGGATCCTAGCCCACGTCGTCGATCCACCTGAATTTGTGTTGAAGCGTGGTGAGAACATTCGGTTACTTATTGGAATTGCAGATTCAATCCCCTTCGTAGTAATGATGAGGCTCTTTCAACCATTCCTGAAATCCTGGAAAAGCTCGGAATAACGACCATGTCAGTCCTGCCAGCGGAGGAAGAGCGTTTTACACAGACAGAAGGGAGTGAATCTTCATGAGATCTACTGCGAAGGATGAAAGAAAAAGGCAAGAAGAAAAGAGGATGTTGGGGCGCATGATGATCTTCAGAGGTTGAAATATGGTCTGTATTGTGTTGAGAGGTTTGTCTGCATAGTATCATCTGGGTTGACCATCAGCCCATATTGATGTCAATAATTATCCCAATGAATGCTATAGATAGTCATACTACAACTTCCTTGTAGAGTTTACTGTGCTTGAAGGGCTAGAGCGGCGGCTTTATTACCTAATAGTAGCATTCACTTTTCTCCCGTCTGTCAGCAATCCTTCACATCTTTTCAAAGAAGTGACTGCGATTTGAGGCGGAGTCGAGGCGGAGTCAAGGCGAAGCCGTCAATTCATTGCCCTTACTCAACTCCTGGTTTCAACGAAGAAGCAGATTTTCTGTAACATTTAACTTAGAGACATCAAGCGCCGGGTGCAAACTGCAAAACTCCCTAACCTTCGCTTTGCTCACCTTGCTCTTGTCGAAGACACAGTGGCTCGAAATTGCCGGCAGCATAAATGTTGAATCTTTGAAGCAAAATCAACCGCTAAGACTGAGACAAAAGAAGAGTAGTAAAGAAACAACATTCAGCAATGATCTTGCAGATCGACTTCTGTAGTGCAACAATCTCGCTGGAACAAACGACGGAATGCTCTCATCAGAACAACATCAACGAGACTTTACATCATCTTCATCTTCATCTCCAACCTCGTCCACATCCTCATCCTCTTCCGCTTCGTCATCCTTGTCGTTCTTCTTCTTCTCTTGCAATGCTAAAACAAGGTTATTAGATGCACTATTGAATACCTGAAAGACTGTGAACATTACCATTTTCATCGTACATACAGACTAGTACAGGCTTAATGTGCCTGAACCCATACTTCAACAAAAGCCGAATCACATTCTTCTTCAAGGTTGAGAAATGATGAACAGATTCGTCGACTGAGTTGATGCATGCCATTTGAAAGCTTTTCACCAGTTGGGCTCTCATATCACTTGTCATACTTTCCGCCGTCGGTACAGTGAACAGGGTGCGTTGTTTAGAGGTTTCCTTGACGGCATCTTCCTAAATCCATAATCATTTACGGTCGGTGTACTCTATCACCATTATAAGGTACTCCTGTATATATTGTTAATATGTTGAAGATCAGGACCAGCTTTGGTGATACTCTATCAGGGCTTTTTTAAAGTTTTCCTCTGAGGTTTCAAGTGTCGAGACTTCATCCCTAGGCTTCAATTTCTTGAGCAGAATATTCTTTGCCCGGCGATCTGTAATCCTTTCGCCTTTCCAGACAATTCCACTCTTTGTTCTATGATTTACTTGCGCAGGTAGAGTGAATCAAGGCCTTTGAAAGATCCCGAAAGTGGGCTTTTGCTATATGATACTGCTTCTGCTGCTGTCCCTTGAAAGCCATGATTTTGAACAACATGAGAGGCCATCTGTGAATGATTAGATAATTACAGCAGGGACGAGACATACTGCTTACCTCAGATGACAAAGTATCGGCAGTAGTCTCAGGTTTTCGAATGTTCTCGGTCTTTGGATTAGACGTTGATATATGTGATGTATGGGATGAATATAGTGATAGATGGTAGACAGTTTCCTCGCCAGTAAACTGTTACAGATTTTACGCAGAGTATGAATATTTTTGCACATTTAATAGCAGTGACAGTATCTTACTATAAATGAATACTGTGCCGTTTTCCAGTATTCAAGCCTGCAGCAACAACCCCTCTCACCACCAGACTGCAAGGTTTTCCAAATCCGGCTGCCAGTTCACATGTTCATATTTTTGTCAATCCCACCAAAGGATTTCTATACACCTGTCACATAATTTGTCTGCATTGATTTGCCTTTTCAGGTGCATTGATGAAAGTCGAATCACAGTCTGGGCCAAAGTCATTTCCCCAATGGCGTTACATCAGGGGTGTGAGATTGCACAGAGCGAAGACCGTGCAGCTTTAGTCTCGCAGACAAGCATGACGCTTCTTGAAGACCTAGATAAGTCTTTGATATGCTCAACAGAGCAGAGGCGAAAGAGCTAATCAAGCATGACACACTTCAACCCATGCTCCAGATCATGTGTCACAAATTGATGGAATCATCGCTAGCAATGTCTTCCTTCCCAGTCAAGCTCCTCGATATCCTGCAGGCTACGGAATTGCTTTAGGCCTGCTCCTATTTTGTGGGGTTGTATGCATCGGCTTCTTCATTAGGTTGAGAGCTGAAAATAGAAGGAGAGATTACAAGGGAGATCATCCATTGAATGATTTGAACAACATCGAAGATGGCCACTCACGGTTTATTTTATATTGTGGACGTTTTCGCGCACTTCTTTCAGCTCGGTATGGTAAAGTGGGCCAGTACTAGCACCATCAGTCAAGGTCTCAGGTGAGGGGGGAAAGTACGCAGCCAAAGTAATTGAGCCATCATCCCCACCTGCATTACTACACATGTCGTCCTACGGTGCATTGTGGAAGTGAAGTGCTGCAGCAAAATGGCGCCGCATCCCCAACCCAATTTATGTAATCACAAGAAGATCCGTAATCGAGCGGAAGGTTGCTGCGACGAAATATCGAGCAGTTGCGGCAGGATTCACGGGTCTAGGGTAAAGATTCCTTGCGCTCCTTCGCGACGAGGAGAGGTCACCGAAATTCTACTATCAAAACACAAAAGGCAAGGGTGGCCGGAAACGAGGTTTGTTGCATCTAAACGTGAACTCTATTTCTTCACTTCCGCATGATTAACAAACTCTTCTACTGCTCTTGTTACCAAGTCGTTGACCTCCTCTACGGATCCGTCGCCATTTATCTGCAAAGCAATCAGGAAATGTTTTGTCCAGGTTCACTACCTACTTACCTCCTTGAAATAGTCCTCTGCTTTCAAGTGATGCTCGACGTCGACGATCCCACCTCGGAAGTCTCGAATCTTCTTCGCAACACCTGGCTCGTCTTCTACTTCACTTGAGGATTGTCCCAGCCTTTCCATACGCTGGAGTATTTCCCCTGCTGAGCACTTCAGAAGCAATGTATAATTTGTTTTTTGTACCTGTAGATGTGAGCAGGGTTCTGTTCACATGGATCATACTAACCTTCTCTTCAAACTGAAGAAGTTCCCGCCCGTTTTGTGGAAATCCATGCACAAGGCTCCACTTCTTTCCCTCCTCTATTCCTTCATTGATCTTCCCCTCAAGTAAGCTGATCGCCAAGTCCGTTGGAACGTTGGCCTTTTCCCTAAGACATCCTTTCAAGAACTCTGCGTGAAGGTACGATTGATCATCAGACTTTTCACGTAAGACGTCATTCAAGGCAATGTGCTGAAAACCAAATTTCTGGGATAGAAGAGTGCATTGCGTCTTCTTGCCAACTCCAGAGGCGCCTGGTGCCGCTGTCAGTATCTGAGGCCAGTGAGACTGATGAGATATACCAATAACAAAGATGACAGGAGTTCGCCGTCTCCGCCTTAGGAGATGGGCTCGTCTCTCCTGTTGCAACAACGCCAGCCACTCTTTTCCTTTAGGAGACCCAATTTTTGACGACAGTCCCTGAAACTCTTCAAGATTCTCCTCCCCATATGTGCTTTGCTCGTATTCAAGTGCTTGTACCATGCATTCAAACTTATCCATTTCTCGTACCCATTTAGCTTCCGCTGTCTTGCCCTCTTCATACTCTAACCAAGCGTCCTCGATCTTTCTCCCCAGTTTTGGATTGACAGGTTTTAACAAGCTCGCGATGTATTGAAACCCTGAGTGTTCCAATCTGTACTTATGCTCTGCTATTCATTAGTCTTTGTTGAACAATCTAGGGGCGACACACTTACCTTTTGGAACACCAGCATATGTCGGAATGTCTCCGGCAACCGATTCTCCCATGTCATGGCACAGTGCTAGGAGTATACACTTTTCGATATTCACATCATCCTCATCCTATCTACAGGTTAACGAGCGTAAATTTGATAGAAAGTGTGAACGAACTGGAGCTAACATAGCCAGAATTGCCAACCGAAAAGAGTGATCGGCTACACTTTCAGGATGTTTGATTGTTCTCAACCATCCGGTTCGAGGCGTGGTCTTAAGGTTCTGCATCAAATGTAGGAAGGGCAGTGGCGACTTATCTAGTTTGGAGGGAATAGCTTCCATGATGTCTTAGAACGTTGGAGAAAACGTTCTCTGAATGTTGTAATTTCACGGTCATCCGAAGGTCGGCGCTAAAGTCTTTGCTTAGTGTCGGCATAAACCATATGAGTGAAGGCCGATCGTTGGCTGATTAAACATCTGCCGGAAAAGTATTAAATCCGATCCGAAGACCCGCAACTCATCTTTGAACGGGCAAGTAACGCAAGACTCATCAACCCGATCCATTGCACAGGATGTTTACGGTTCACTTGCATGTTGGAAACGGAGTACGTATGCACATATGTATGCACATATGTATACCCCGGTGGTTAGTTATTTCCGCTCCGGCCGAAGCGGCTTGGCGCTAGGGGTATTTATCCTTCCTCCCTTTCTACATAGTTCCTACCTACCAGATAGTTCAGTCAATATATCTACATGCCTCTCTACCCTTATGACCTCGTATACCTGGATTGCAAGAGGTGCCTCGTCCTCTATTTCGTCAGGGGAAGAACAGTCATGTGTCTTCGTACAAAATTCTCGCTGTGAGCCAGGTGCTATAAATCTGAATGTGGAATGCTCATATGTGCAACTTTGGATCTACAGAACCTTTGGACCAAGCTTTATTTTTCTGTCCTTACACAATCTAGAGCGATAACGTTGATTCCCACCAACGCGCAGCTGATTTGTATTCTCTTTTCTTCGAAGACGTTCAACTGTTTGGTATCAATGAAAGCCTTTTACCACACAGCCCTCATTCATACTCTCAAACAATAAAGAGCTTATTGTAAAGCTTACACTATCCGGGTTTCCATCCTTATATATGTTACATGCCTTTCGACCAATCAAACCTTTGTGTTCTACAAATCTGTCAGATTTCGAAGATGATACATGCGTACTTCCTTTACTTACTCAATTTCAAGACGTAAGTCTGAATCATCTTCATGCATCTAATCACATTCTTGTCGTTCTCTACCAGGTCCTTAGTTTTCTGATTATCCCAGTCCAGATCCAGTGGTTTTCGCCCGATGACACAGTGGAAATGCGACAGTAGGGAATTGCAAGAGGCAGTTGCTTCTTCAATGAGAGCCGTTGGCTTAGACGGATGTATCCAGAAACCGAGCTTGAATCGTTAGAATAGCGTCTGATTATCTTGAAAATCAAAGGGAGGTCAAACCGTGTCTACATAGCGGCTCCAAAAAATATTTCTCCCAGCATCAAGCTCTCGAATGTGCAGAAGAAGAAAAGCGGCCAGAGTCACATCTATCCACACGCGTCGATGTCCTTTCCTCATTTCATCTTGAATGCCTTTTAGAATCTTCCTGTCCAGTTCGATCATGTTCAACTCCAGTAGATGACCGAGCTGATTTTGTATCATACGAGGTACAGGTTTGATACCGCACCATGCGGATTTTCTTTCTTCGACAATGACCATTCCCAGACTTTCATCACCAGAAAATCGCCACTTAGTCCTCATGAGATGAAGAGTGGTGTACATCTCCAAACATTGTTGTATGATCGGATTCTTGATAAATTAGTTCGTGATCTATAAAACTGAGAGATTGCTCACCTGTCTGCATAATCGTGCTAGCCAGAAGAAAACTGCAACAGGATGTCGACGTCTACATGCTTCGTTCAGAGAAAGATCAACGCAGTCCTGAACGTATGATGTTATGTTCATTTTCGTATTTGTCAGACAATAGGCAGTGGTTTCCTGAGCATGCCAACCAGATGAGTTCTGCTGAAGGACGTGAACCTGATTTCTATTGGTAACGAGAAATTTGCAGCATTCAACGTTCAGAGTTGGACCATTCAAATAATGGTGCAACTCTACTGTCTGATAACTCAATCCACTACACTGCACAGCTGTAAACAGGATTTCGTACGTTTCATCTTTCCCTGTGAAACCGTTAGCCCTGCTATGGTAGCAAGTTAAATGGTAAAGCACATTTTTCGAAGGGCTTATACTGTGTAAGTCGCTCTCGACTGCAGAATGGTGCTGGAAAGTCGAATTTGATGCATTGTGAACAGCGAGATTGCCCGTCGTTGGTCTTGCACTACGGCGAAGTTAGTTGTCGGCCGAGTTACTATTGAATGAAGAAAAATACTGTTATTTTTTTAGCCCAGCACCTTGTGCATTGTCCAGATTTTACTCGGGGATTGAAATATAATTCTCCAAGGCTTTGCGTAGCAGGAGCTGGGCAAGTAGTAAGCGGTTGTCTGAAGGCTGAAAATGACGTTGAGCTCGAACTCAAGAGGTTTTGTGGGAAGCTCTGAACGTTGGATGGAAGTTGGCCTGCATCAGCTGCATTCAGAGGCAAGTCGGTATCAGGAGACAGTTCAAAAGTTGGTCCATGACAGATCGGACTGGATTGAGGCTCGAGATTTGATTGAGGCAGTGGCCAGGGTAATGGATTTGGTTGAGCGCTCTGGTCGTTAGCTGGAAGTATGCATTCTGTATCAGCTAGATTTAGAGGTAGGTTGGCACTAGCAGCCACAGCCTGACCGGTAACGTTCGTGGCAATATGGTTTTGTCTCACGTTGGTCCAACCATCACCCTGTGGATCGAATAGGAAGACCTCGGAAGGTTCCCAGCCTTGCTGAAAGCCTGACTGATCCATATTTCGCATAAAAGGCCCTGCGTTGATTCGGGTCAACTGCGGCTTATTCGTTGACTGTTCGCCGGCACACAACCTCGGCGCCGCATTCCTGTTGGAAGGGGGTACATATATGATATGCACATACGTATACCCCGGTGGTTAGTTACTCCGGCCGGCTTGGCGCTAGGGGTATCTATCCTTCAACCCATATCCCCCATATGACCTCAAAAATCCACCAAAATTCAACCACATGGCTGCTACTTACGCTATTATCGAGGATCGCATTCAAAAGGCTATTACAGCACTAAACACACACGACAATGTTACTCGGGCGGAGGTTGCATGCGAATTCAATGTTCCCGTGCAAAGACTACGATCCAGGCCTCATGGCAATAGTGCCTGTTGAATTTCTTATCTTTGGAGGCCGTGCAGTCCGCCTTATCCACATGGAACATTAGAATCTCACGTTATTTTTATTTGCATCTGTATATACTATATACCACTTCGCTCTCGAAACTACATATGAACTTAGAGGCCTGTGCTACCATCACGACTTTGATTTGTCTTCCTACCCCATCCTTGATCGCTGAGTGCATTGAAGTTCCTGTGACCTCTTTCAGGTTGTACGCTCTAGAGCCGCACAAAGGGTTACGATGGCTAACTCAATTGTAGTAAGGTTGTAAGCTTCCTGTCCAGCTTCCCACCAAGTTCCCTATCAGGCTTCCCCATCAGCCTCATACGCAGCTTCCTATCAACCTCCCGCCAGCCCCCGGCCAAGCTCCCATCAAGCTCCCCACTAAATTCCCTGCCAAACGCGGAATATCGAGCACTGAATCAGGCGTGTATGCAGCACTGGATGGGGCATGTATAAAATTTGGTCATATCAGAGTTTAGGATGGGAAGCTTGATGAGTAGGGGAACTTGGTGAAGAGAGGAGCTTGGCGGAAGCTCGGTGGGGTGGGGAACCTGATTGGGGGAGGAGATTGGCTGGTAGGGGAAATTGGTGAAGAGGGGATCATGGCGGGGATGCCCGTTGTCTCCCGCTCGAGGATAGCGTCAAGTCTCGAAGCAGACGACTTGACGGATGAATAGGACTGTATGGGGGTAAAAAACCTCAACAACATGAATATTGAATGATAAAAGCATCGTATTGCAATCCGCTATCCTTTTCTAACTACGTCAACCTTCGGCATGTATCCCCTAGTATCAGCTTTTAGGACAAAGAGTTTTTTCCTAAACGGGCTGCTTTCCTCCCTCACTGACATCAATGGCGCCTTTCTTCATTGTATCAGGACTACTCGTACAATCCTCAGCCGTGTCCTTTGGCTTCTGCTTACCCTTGGCGGCCAGTGTTATTTTTGCCCAGTGGTCCATAGTCGCCAATGCCCACTATAGTTGACCTCTGAATGGGTTGATCTACGGAAAGGGAGACTGTTACTTCATGAGATATATCTCGGCCAGAAATCAATGAGTGATGAAGAGGACGATGAGACTATCATCACACAGCTCATCCAACTATGTACTGAGCTTAAGCTTTTTGATCTGAGAGCGATGCTTAATAAGCTGTTGAATGATCGGGAGGAGGGTACGGTCTTTGGAGACATAATCAAAGGAGCGGTCATCGGTCATTGGAACAAGTGATTGGTTTACCCGGAAGCCTGGTGGCTTTCTTCACCACCTGTTGAAGGGATAGGCTTCATAGCGAGCTTCCCACCGCCTTAGCAATGCTACATATACAGTAGAAAGCTTCATATCATCCTCCCTGCCAGCTTCATGGTACGCATCATAGCAAGCTTCATACATGCTTCACAGTAAGCCTTCATACAGACTTCATAAAACGCGCTAATTAGGTTCTTAACATGCGTCATACAACCAGCATCATACAGAAGCTTCAGTCCCATTTTTCAGGGCTTGCCCTTTCCCCTGCCTGACAGTGGCCATCATCCTCACCCCACACTCACCTACCCACCGGACCGATCCTCTTAGACGGCAGCTTCATGTGGGCGTCAAGCCACCCCCTTTAGGTAAACGGTATCCTCCCCCACGCACTGAGCCGTCCAGTCTTGCCGCTCGCTCAATTTGTCGCTTCACTTGGGGCTCAAACCATCTTCCTTTGACGGCATCCTCGCTTGCCCATTGACAAACCCTTTGAACGACAGCACCATGTGGGCCCCGAGCCACGCCCAGTGGGCCGGTTCCCTCTCTCGCGCACTGGGCGATCCACCACCTGCCGCCATCACCGCTTGGGCATTGGGTAATCCTTCTCGCCGGGGTTGAGGGGGCGGAGCCGGCCCATTGCAGGCCCACCGCCTGGGCACTAAGCCATTCCGTTGATGGGTATCTCAATGACGCGAGATCATGGAGAAGTGATCCGTGATCGTTGTTCCTATTGCGACCTATAAACTGAGACAAATTTCAGAATTCCTCATCGTCACACTCTGTCGAGATGTATATTCAACAGAACATTCCCCTCACTTTCCTTTCGAACCCGCCATCTCCGCACCCAGTCATCTCCCTGTGATGATAACCTCATCTAGTCAAGAAGCAACCCTCCCCCCCCTCCTCAAGTCACCACTGACCCTAACCCGATTCTGCAAAGCGTCGCATCCACACTGCGGGATCTAGAAGCTCAGATCACGGGGTTAAGGGCGAAGTGGTGGGGTGGCGAGGTATGGGCTGTGAGGATTTGCAGCGGGAGTTTTGGGGTGGGGTGGAGATGAATGAGAGGGAGGGTGGGAGAAGAGTAAGGGTAGTAGATGGCGGTGATGGCTAGGGAAACCACAAGCGGGTGAAAGCAACGTGGGTCAAAGGCTCATAAATTCTCCTTCTTAACTACTATTCATCTCGTAACCAAATCCAACCCGTCTGAACTGCTTCGCTGTAAAGACAACATGGCCGGAATTTGCCTTCGTGACCACAAGAGTGTTCATGTTATGACCTCAAATCCGTAACACCTCACGATCCTTGAGTGTCCCCGAGTCCGAGATGTTAATTGTGATGTCGGGCCGCGGACAGCCACGCCAATATCCTGCAAGCCAACGCCAGTGATTCTCGTTGCTGTATGCGTCTGTAATAGGCATCTGAGACGCAGCTCTTCCTGTAGACATCAATGGCGAAAATGGAATGATGCTAACGCATGCGATTTGAGCTTTGGAAGGCATGGCGACAGGAGAAACAGTGGTCGATCCATGCTGCGAAGCAGATTCAGGGATGGTGGGAACCGGAAGCTCAATATAAGCGTTCCAAAGCATATTCCAATCCCGAATAACTTGAGTGTAATGAAGGAGATCTGTGCTCTCAGGAGTTTGCGGTTGAACAGGAGTTTCGTTCCCCAAAATCCCCTGTTCCCCCAAATCCCCTGTTCCTCCAAATCCCCTGTTCCCCAAAATCCCTCATCGGCACATGTCCGTCTCTTGCCAAGAATCCCCATTAGCGTCATCGTAAAATATCTCTAGCTCCTCCTCTCCGTAATCTTAGATGGTCCTGGTGAGTCTGCGTGAGAGGTGGACGATATCGTTGACTTCAGAGCGTCGATGAGAGATAGAGAAGTTGCGGAGGCAGTCTATATACAGTAATGTCAGAAGAGATGGGAGGGAGAGGATAAAGATTTTTGATGAATCTACAAACAAACTGAAACCTCTGAGCCATGTGATCTGAATAGCTTCAAAATTTACGAAGGCAGCGACAGCGATAATAGTAATTTTGATGGGGATGAGGCGGTGGATACGGTAGGCCTAAATTTGTATGTGGGAGGTGCAAGGTTCCCGCTTATGCTCGGTTGACACACTAAAAACTAGATAACCCGAAAGGGGAATGTCGATCATGAATGCCAAACAATTCGCACCTCATTCTTACTTTCACCTCCAGCAAACTCTAGCCAGCTTTCAAATTGCATCAAATCAGTTCACTCCGACATTTAACATGTCATCCAGCATAATTCTGTCTCAAGCTTTTGTCCCAGTGAACTCTCACGAATCTCTCAATCTGCAGAATGATCGCAAACGTCGTCACGTATCTCTCAATGAACAAAATAATCACAAGCGTCATTGCTCGGAAACATTGGCGGACAAAAAAGTTATCTCAATGTTAGCCACAATCACATCCCTCGAACATCAAGTCTCAAGCTTGAAAAAACTCCTTCACCAGGCTTATGCCCCGCTGCATACGACTTCAACCAAACATAATTGCCCAGCATTATCTTGTAGAAAATCTTTCACGAACTTGGAGCATCTATATAGGCACATCCGCGACCAAGATGACTCTACGCATGAACCACTCACAGTTCTTATCAATGAAATGCACTGTTCGGTCTGTTCAAAGACCTGTAACAGACCACTTGATCTTGTCAGGCATGAAAAAAGCATTCATGGCGAAACATATGTGTCAAGACTTGATAAATTCCTCGGTACGTCGGTGTCAATGTCGCCTCCTTCAAGCGACTCAATGACTGTTCACGATTCAAGCCGGTAAGCACAAAATTTGTTCTGTGCATAGTAGACGCTGATTGTTTCGGCCCTGACAGAGACTATGGAATCTTGTACAGGACTAGGTCAACCTCCGAATCAATCCACGAGTCCAACAGTCCTCAGGCTTCGTCGCCCGACAGGTTATCTAAGGGTTTGAATTCGCAGTCAATACAGCACCTCGCCATGTTGACATCGGCAGATAACGCATCCGCGTCTGTGCTGTCAGCTAAGAATAGCCTAATGCCTGACGTGATTTCTCCGCCGGGGACGGGTCCGAAAGTCATCAATACAGACTCTTGGGTTGACAGCAGCGAAACCACATCTATGTCAGGCAAAACCAATGCTCCAGATCCCTTAGCCGCGGCTCGAAGGGATCGGCATCCGAATCAGCCAAACTATCTTTGGAGACCTGATTCCTGGGACAACCTTTATTGGGATGACCTTTATGTCGATGCACATGGTATTGTGAAGAGCGCCTGCGATAAGAATTGGGACGACCTTTACATTGATGCACATGGGGTTGTCAAGAGCGCCTGGGACAAGAATTGGGACGACCTTTACGTCGAAACGAAGAGCGCCTAGAACAAGATGTGGGAGACTCTGGATGACAATGCATCTCAACGATGCCAGTAAGTTCATTAGATAGCATTACACCAGCCTATACATCTAGCCACGATGTGGAAGGCTAGTAGGGCAATAGTTAAGGTTCAACTATCACGCTAAGAAAAGCTATATTAGACACCCAAGAATTCTCATTCCTCTTTCTCGCCATTTCAAGTCCATCATGCAATGCAAACCCAAATTTAGAACTGCAGAGCCCTGCCTAATACACCAGTAGAATCCCACAGCCGCCAGCACCCTTAACAGCAGGGTTTCGACATGCTAGACCAGCATTGAACACCACCACTGAGCCGGCCGCCTGGGGAATATCCTCCATAGAACTTGTAGCGACTGAAGTAATATCGATAACATGTGATCCTTTGCAGACGAGAGGAAACCCCGGACCCTTCCGAATAATGATGATTACTGTATGTTTTCCATTCGCGGGCCGATGGATTGAAGAGCTGTCCAAAACCTCATGGAAGAGAACCAGCCGGCGATTCTGGCAAGATTTGCCTTTCAGTGTTTCTATCTTTGACTTCAGGTGCTAGATCTTCGGTCAGGACAACGAGAGATGATCAGTTGACGTCCTTTGCCTACTTACTGTCTCGAAGTTGTCCAAAATAGCATCGCAGTCGTCATTCCACTCCAGCTCAGTCTGTCGCTGATACCGCCATTGCTTAGTAGCTGATGATTGAGAATGTTTGCTGACATTCTCAATGAGTTTTGAATCGATGTTCCCCACCACAGAAATGCCAGAATCGTTAAGAACTTGTGAGACATCCATCTTTTCTTTGCGCCTCCGTTTGTTCGGTCTTTGAGGTGTCATTGTTCGCGGGTGACTCGTCTCTGACAATGCGCTACTGTGGTGGGGCACTTCGATGCCTTCCAAGTTCGGCATGTGACGGCCACTCGCGGAGGCCAGCATGGCAACAGAGCCACCTGCAAGAGTGTGTTTGTTGAACCTTCAAGATCACAATCGGGGCTGCTAAGGGAAGTCGCAACAATGATATATCATTGAACTAATTAGTATTTGTAGAACTTTAGTAGACTCACAAGAACTGATCTTCGTTGGCTGACTTAGTCTCACGTTGAAGATATAAGTAATTGGCCTCAAGAGCCTCATCATGGAATAGACAAGGCTTTCAACGACCGCAAGGCAACAGGATTGAAAAGAGTGACGACAACTAGAAAACAAAATAAAGGTCCTGGATAATTGGGTTGAAGAAATAAGATCCTTGACTCAAACAGCCAGTGATTTATAGCGTGGTGCAGGTGCTACCACATCGAGACATCCCGGATGGATGCCAGAACAGCCTGGTATTGAATTTACCGTCTAATTACGTGATTAGGCACTCGATGGAATTTGCCGATAAAGCGAGGCATCCCGGATGGATATCAGAGCGTTGAGGCATCCCAAATGAGTGCCAGAACGCCGAGAGATTGACGTATTCTATGCAGGTACTATCACATCGAGGTATCCAAAATGAATGCCAGAGTGGTAGCTGCATTGCCGATAATCCCTATCGTTATATCGATTCTGGTCTTAATGTTGCTCAAAGAGTTCATATACTGGAGTGGTCATTTCCCTCTATCAGTCTTATTTGAACGGTTACCCTTTTACTGCCTTGTGCCGTGCAAGTACGCCTTCATTTACATCAAAATGTACATTTCTGCCTTGCATTAGCCGCATACACCTTCGTTTGCCTTTCTCATCGCCTTGTATTCATGGATTCGCAAGTCCAGGATGTCAATGTAGCGGACAGCGTATTTGACGATCTACCGTCTTACACGGGATTGATGCCGCCCCCACCAAACTACGAGGTATTTGAGACGGAGAAAGAGGCGAATACGATTCTTCGCAGTCAGGATTTCCAGTCTATAACACAAATCCTTCGATTTCGCTTGTATGGACACAAAGATTCACTCCGACAAGTTTTGCAACATCGTTGGGATTGTCATCTGGTTGAAATCCTCATCGGTCTTCGTCCTCTCAAGTTCAAAGATGATCACCAAGCGGTGGCTAAGCTGAGCAAAGCCCAAAAGATCGAAGTGATACTGGGGCTAGTCGAGCCGACACAATCTCCCTCACCGGTGCACTGGAGCTGGAAACCGTGGAAAGCAGCAGACGAGACGGATGCTGGAAGCATTGCCGCTGACATCGACGAAGAGAGCTGTTCGCAGTTCAGGAAGGTCCCGTTTATGGACTGGTTGAGGCATGCAGTCAGATCTCAGGAAGATTCTGTAGATCAACTTGTTTTCCAGCATGAAAACTTGAGTCACAGCCTATTCTGTTACCTTTGCCGGCATCCCGAAGAAAAGCTAAAATATTTTGAGGTCAAGAAGGTAAATTAGTTCCGTTGCAATTGTTAAAACCTCTAATCATTAGGCAGATTTTGCGCGACCGAAGTCCATTGGCTCATCAAGTCCTTTCGCATTGTCTGCAGCCAACTCCTTGTCCAGCTTTCGACCTTGAATTCCTCATCGGACAGCTTAGGTACCTCTTTCAATCTCGAACCCTCAGAGCAATACTCTTCATACTTCCGATTCTGGAAATTCGCTTTGACCATACTTACAACTCTGTGCTGGATGATATCAACTGGAGCGAAAGTTTTCGCATCGAGGTTGACTCTTTTGACACTCTAATTGCCGGCACCTCCGCAAAGCAAATTGCAAGCGATGCAACGATATCCGACCAGCGGGATATGGACCTCCTCTGCCCTGCGGGCTTCAAATACCGAGACGCTCATCGAATATATTTGGAACAAAAGTCGAACGCATTAACCATAGAGGTCGCAGAATATTGTATAGCCCATCCTCCCCTCATGCACTACTTTAGAGATGTCGTGGAGGTGAGTAAATATTATCCCATTACGTATTTTGCCCAGCTGATATTAATTCTAGGAATTGTATCACCTTCGTAACTGGTATCGTTTCTCTGCTATCCTGCTAGCCTTACGAAGGGCTTGCTATGATGAGTCCATCTTGCCAACCTACTTCAATCTCATCAATCCCGACCAACATTATGCTGCCTTTCGGGCTCAGATGAAAGCACAACCGGGGCTTCCTTTTCTGTTTCCTTACGTTCAACAATATACCCTTCATGGAGATGCCGTTTTAGCGGAGGTGTTTTCTTTCGCATCTTATGATATGGAGGCGGTGTTGGCTCAGTCCGGCTCCTCCACCAGAGGGCTTGGGCTCCTGCGTCATTTCTTGGCTTGTATCTGCGGGTGATTAAATGGAAGCACGCCTTGGGTTTTGGAAAGCCTTAAGGCCTTGTATGACTGAGATAGCTGTCTGTAATATCACTAGAACTATACTTATTACTTTGGAACACTCAAGGCACAGTGCGCTTGAGAACCGTCGTCCACTGGTTTTGGCCACAATAACGCTAAATGGCCTGACCTTCCCCCTTTTCTTGCCATCGGACGTCAACACCAAAGACTTCGAACGTGAGCGCTGCATTGAATACCCGAGGCTTCTTTTCCAGGGCTAATCAGCCACTTTGAGAATCCGCCAATCCAGTTCTCTGCTTCAGAGTCCCCTATAGGATGACCGATCCGATGGCAAGGGAGGATGATCAACGGTACGGCATTAGCGTCAATACTGTGGCATCCATATTGGATGTCTCGACACACTATCATTCATGTTGAATACGGTGACACGTTGGTCCCCATTGTTGCATACGTCAGCGCCTGGCATCGGAGACTCTCATTGAGGTCTGCTGTAAATACAATTGACTAATTGTCTACCAAGGGACAGCTTCAATTGTATGACACATCATATAAACAGCTGTAATGCTCCGTCAAGCGCGTAATCTGACTCGCATCACAGCACTGGTGCTTGTCTTTTCGGGGAAACTTTGTTGGCAGACGACAGCTAAGCAAGTATGCTAAAATCAGTCCGTTCACGGGAGCAGCTATCCTCATCAACAGTGTTATCCCCAGTGGCATCAGATGAACAGGCTATCATTGCAGAGAATCTCCCGGTGCAAAAGCGCAAGGGTGGAAGGAAACCGGTTATTTTCATGCTTAGGGTGTTTGGTATTCAATTGAGCTGACCAAAATTCAAAGATTTATGCATCGATTGAGGAACGCAAGCAGAAAAACCGTGAAGCTCAAGCTGCTTTCAGAGAGCGCCGGACGGAGTACATCACGCAACTGGAAAACGACATCAAGCGTAAAGATCAGAGGCTAGCAGAACTGCAAGAGACAGTAGAAGTTTACCTGATATTGAAATACAAGAATTCTCTGCTTGAGCGTATACTCCTGGAGAAAGGTAAGAGTCCCAGTCAACCTATCCTTCAAATTCTCATCAACCTTGCAGGCATAGACGTTGAGACCGAGCTTCAAAGAACGCCTTACCCTGAAACCAGACAATCTGCTTCGGTTTAAGACTTATTGAGGCTCAAAGCCCGTGTTTCACGAACGATTCGAATAAATCAACTCCATTAGAATCCGCTTCTCCATCGCCACGGGTTTTTCCAACTCACATGAAGCAACTCGGTAAGCTAAACCCCTCCCTCCACGTTCTTCCCTTTACTTCATACATCCAAAGAGCTGTTTTACTTAGAGATTGATTACAGAGCAAGAGTACGAAGCGGACGCATATGCAGATACAATCGATGGCCAAGACCCAGGCGATCACTCAGCCGGTCCGTCTCTCTACCTTGACTCATTTCCCGAACAGCCTGCTTTTCCAGACCAGGCATATCCGATGGGCAGTAGATCTCAGTCCCTGGTGCAGCCTACGACAATGCTGCAACCAGATGATTCATGGGCACCTTATTCTATCCCAACGAATCAGAAATTGAAGACTTACGGTTCAGTGCTTGATGCTGATCCATTTGGCCTCCCAGCAAGCATGCAGTTTCCTACACGGTGTCAATGAAATTTGATCAGGCAGGGGAGGAGAAAGATGTTTTCCTTCTCTGCTTTATCTCCTCTTGATAAACGTATTAGCAGTTGGACAAATAGTAGAGAATCAAAACTCGGTCTACCTTCACCAGTCCCCTTAGAACAGCACCGCCGTGCGTATCAATAAGGAATGCGACGTCACGAGTCAACGTCAAATGTGGTGATCGCAGACGGCTAGTGGCGCGTGAATGTAATAAACTGCAAGAGGCAAGCGAGAGCACTGCCACTAGGAGTGAGGCGTTGCGCGACACAGAGGTGTTTCAAGTCATCAGGAAGTTATCTGGAAGTCATCAGGCTGGCATCAGGCTGTCACCGTGCTGTAGAGATGTATATAACCAGTGTTTATCCTGCTTATTCTGAAGGTATCGGATTTGCCGGAAAATCTCACCCACGTCGATCGCAAAAGCTAACATGAGCGAAAGGATTAGTACGTCAAGTTCGCCTGATCGCAAGACTTCATCGACAGGCTGTAGCACTCCAGCGACCTCGTCCTCTAGTAACCCACAATCAGATCTCCATTCAGCGGGCTTGTTTAACGTACAGAAATACGCACGTCATGCGCTTAAAAAGCGCAAGGCAAGCTCTACTGCGATCATGTCAATTGTGGAGAGGCCGTCACGTTTGATGGTAATTGTGAATAGAAGTGAGTATCTCCTTTGATAGTTAAGGCGAAACATCTCCGCTGACGCTGAGACCAGAAAACATATGGATAAACATGAACGACCTTATAGATGCAAAGAGTTGGGATGTATAAAGCGTCAAGGTTTACGTATTCGGGCGGATTACTCAGGCACGAGCGTGAGATGCACCGGAAAAAAGTTATCTTGAGGAACTGTTCTTCTGTCCGCACGAGACCTGCAAACGTAGCTCGGGGAAAAGTTTCGCGCGGCCAGAGAACCTCAAGGAGCACATACGACACACTCACTTGGAAGAGTCTACTACTGCCTTGCTCACCCAGGACGCATCGGTGGATCTCACGCAGCATACCGGGAGCAAACGGAAGAGAAAGGACACGGGAGTACACAGGGGAGCCGAAGAGGGATCAGATCCTACTCTACGAGCTGAGCTGAAGAGGCTACGGTAGGAGAATAAGCAGATGGCGCAGGAGAAAAAGAGGTTGACGGAGAGTATAGACATGCTTGGGCTCACAGCAAGCATACACTTTCCTACGCGGTCTTAATTTACTACTCTCCAGGCAGCAGCATTGCATTGACTGTTTCTGGTAACACTGATATACGGACCAATCACGTCTTTTACCATACCCGCCATAGCCTTGTTTCATGTCAGTTTGATCATTTTCTTTAACGTCAGAATTAATATTCTGCCCAACTTTAAGAAGTTCGGATCAAACGTTGTCGTTCTAAATGCGATGTATATACTGAAAATTTTTGAAGTTTTTCGGTGCAAGATCCGTGTGGCATAAGTGTGCCAGCTCATCTGCTTTTTTCACAAAACCTGATTTCCTTCTAGTGAATTGTTACGACTTGGCTTTTGCTGCGTATGGCATGTTATTATATTTCTGCCTCCAGGTGTAATAAAATCAGTCGGTTGAGAAATGCCAACGACTCAGCATCGTTCTTTTTGGCGAAATCAAGGCCGAGCTTCTTCAGTTGATCGAAGATACAGATGGGAAGGAATAGAGGCATTGAAGCTCTGGCGGCCTTGCTGTTGTTGGGGTAGTCACGTGATTGACATTGTGCGCGCGCATTATACGTCATGTGATATAGGTGCCGTATTGCGCAACACAGAATTTCTAAAATACGATCCGGTGAGGGATGAAGCTCGACTAGCGGAGAATTGGCTACGAGTACTGAGTATACTCACAGCCCAAAGTTTACGAGCACGCCTACAGTTTCAAGAAGTTACGATGGCTGGAAAAGAAGTGGGAGTCCCTCGCCTATTCTGGGACCCTACCACCCTACCAATTATAAGCCCTCCCTCCAACCCTATAGGTTCCCGTTCCCCTCCCAAATACATTCTCCCAGGTACAGTATCCATCACGTTATCCTAGTAGTTGCGGGCGTCTAGGCGGCTGTCCTCGACACTAACTATCCATCTACCTAGGATTGATGGAATCTCAGGAGTTGTTTTTATGTGCTGGATACAGCACAGATTATATGATACTATCTTAATTGAGAAATTTAATTGGCAATGAAAATACTGTAGTAAAATAGGTAGATAGAATCTACTTGCATATATAATGTAACGGTTAACGTACGAAGCCACTTACGCCTCTGCCTATGCCACATCATGCTCAGCACCCCACTTGGTAGCTACTGTATTACGCACGATATCAAAAGGTGCAAATTCCCCTAGGTAAATCGAGACTTATTCGGGTTCAAAACGTAATGCCTGCCGTTCGACAGATTATTCCGAAACGGGGAAGAGAATTCTGGGATTCGCTTGACCCCAATGATAGGAAGCAGGTTTTGGAGGCGGTAATGATTGAGGTAAAGTCGAAAAGAGCTTACGTTCGCCGTGCAAAGACCTAATAAGTGTCTCAAACAGTATGACCGGCCAGTGCCAGATCAGGTTCACTACAATTCGGGTGGATCGAGCGGTTTTCCTCTCACGGTTAGGGTCAGCTTGCCATGTTTCCGCGATTGCCAGATATTCCTACTCCGCGGCGCGTTCCTCATCGAAGGTCAAGGACGGGTAATAGAAACTGGCTGCTCATACCTCGTCAAAGACGAGGACTGGATCGGGCTATGTGGGAGCGAGACCGTTATCGTCATCATGGAGGAAGGGCAACAGCGGGGCGCATGTCGCAAACACACGCAAGAAGCGCAGGAAAGAATACTCGCCGAGAAGTCAAAGTCCGGCACCGAGTGTACTCTTATGTAAGATACTCGAAAGTACTAGATTCCGACGTGCACGTCGAGGCAGATAAGAAAGAAAGTGTTTACAAGACGAGAAACTACTAAATACCTCTTATCGGAATCGTTGGCACACCCGGGCCGAAAATGCTTACTTCTGGTTTAATGTCACCCGCCTCAGTCTCAACGGGATTCTTGGAGATATGGCTGTTAAGCTAAAGATAGAAATTAACTCGTGCGTTCCGTTCGGCAATTGGTGAAGTATCCAGTTGACGGTGAACATGTGCCGTCAGAGACATGTGTTCTCAAGCAATATCTATGCTACTAGAGCTGCGCCTACAATCCCTCAGCGGTCCCTCGAAGGCCCTAATCAGCCTACCTCCAGAGTTCTCCGCTCCTATATAACTTTTAGATTTATATAGTTTCCGGGATTCTGGAGTAGGAGACTCTAGGAAGTGTAGGGTGTTTTATGCCATTGAGAATTTAGACAGGGACCACAAACGTCCCCCTTGGATGTGCAGGGTGCCAGAATTGGATTGGGGTGGGCATCCAGAATTGGCTTGAGGTGACACGCCAAAACTGGAGGCTCTCGACTCATTCACATTTAAGGCAAAGATAGTCTCGTTAGTTTGCTCGAACTTCTATAAGAGACGTCCCATCTTTATCCTGTCTCGAAGTCAGCATCTTGCAATATGCCTTACGGAGCAAAAGCAAAGACACAACAATTCACTAGGAGAAAATCCAACTTGGTGAAAAAAGCAGATCAGTTGGCGCGATTATGTCACACCGATCTCGCATTGATTATCCGCAAGAATGGAAAGTACTATACTTATCGATCAACCGATCACGAACGGTGGCCTCCCAGCATAACAGAAATCGTACGTATGAACCTGATGTATCGATCTTTGAGCTGGCTCGAGCTTAGAAAGCCTCTTACCCGTTGCCTGTCAATCTATTGCCCAAAGACTTTAATCACACGGTCCGTGAAGTTCCGCATGACTCAAAGGTGGAGGACTTGTCGAACCGGAGGTCTGATTCGGCTGAGACTTCGGAAGCCATATGAATTTTGAGAGATTTGGTGCTGCATCACACTTATTTAGCATTATGAGTAATGCTTTATAGTAGCGACGTTGAGGAAGCTGAGATAAACAATGCCGATACTTGCTCTCTTGACAAGAGCATCCTTGGTGTAGGCTGATCGTTGGGAATACGTTTTGACCAGCCAGTTGCGCTCGATAATATATTGCAGGTCCTATAGCATACAGGCCCTTGTCGATGCTCAGAGTGACTTATTAGAAGCATGTCCGGTAGATAGCCTCTTACGCCCGCTCTGAAACGTGACAAGTCGCAAGGAAATGAAACCAGTGGACTCGCCGATAGAGCAAGGGGCAATGACATGGTGAAGATGTATCAAAGGAAGAGGCAAGAAAGGGTATTACGCCAACAATGAAAGCTAGCCAGGAAACATCGTCTGGCAAGCCTGTCTGCAGCTTGGGCGCTGCGATAAGATCCCTAAACACGTTAACACATCCAAAGATGGCATTCTCCGTGTGCTTGATGAGGGAAGGAATCTCGAAAGCCATATTGAGAGAGGGCCTGAGATTGGTCGTTTCAGAAAGTAGGATAAATGCTATTACTAGTTACAACGGTACTCCAGTTTCATAATTCGAACTTATGACACTGCTTCTGGTGCCAAGGGTTATGCTTTCCTTGCGATGTGTGTAAGGAAGTTGACTGTTTCTGAGCTAGAAGATCAGCTTGAGATTCTCAAAGACGACATCGCAGACTTACTGGGACGGCATCAGTATGCGGGTATACCCCAGGAGTGGAAACTCCATGTAGCGGAATGAGCGCGCCTTGTTGTTGTACGAATTGACGATGCTGTCGAGGAGTTGCCAGGAGCTTTTGCAGCCGGAAGTGGATGTTGGAAGCGAGAAACGGATGCTGGTGCGGAAGGATGACTGAAGGTGTTGCAACAGCAAGAAAATGGGTGGACGTACCCGCGAGCAGTGGTGCACACCAAATATGGTCCACCCCACGAGGCGTGGTCCAACCCACCAGCCGTGGTGTACACAAAAAGTGGTCCACCCCACCAGGCATGGTCCACACCAGGAGTGGTGGGGTACACCAAAAATGGTTCACACCATTGGCCGTGGGCTCTGTGTAATTAGGCCACAGAGCAGGTAGAGCATGGTATGCTCTGGATGATCTGTTTGGTCTTGCAACAGAACAAGCAGAGCGAAGCAGTCTTGGCACGAATCTCCTATGTCTAATCGACCACATGTATCTGAAGATGAAATATGTATTGATTCAAACATCATTCCTGTAAGACCTTCGTTAAATGTACAAGTTTTATGTAATCTAAGCTCTTTCTATGACTGTCTCCAAAACTTATCGATATCGGCCTAGTCAGAGTAGGGGGTAGGGATCTCTGTCCCTGGGTGTGGTGTGGGTGTTTCTCCAATTCGAGTGCAAGTCTGAGAATACGCTGGCGGAGGCGGAACAATATCAAAAACTCGTGGAGGGCCAGGCCTGCGCTCGTGGAAATGCCAGCGCCAGTGTGGTGTCGGGTGCCCTGAACTTCCAACAATGCCGCGAGGCTGGGGGAAAGAATGAGCAAGGTTGGTGGTAGATGCTCCGGATTACTGTGACGAACTTACATCCCAGGGCATATACCGAGGGTGTACTGTAGTGAACAAGCTTAGTGGTATTCCATCCTTGGGATGGCGTACCTTACATTAATGCGGGGGCGAAGCTAGTTCAAACGTGACCAGCAATAGGCGAGATTTCTCGTCATCCATTTCGAAGCTGTTTAATCACGACTTCGTCGAAAGCCATCTTCGCATTATGGCGACAATGACGACTCTGTGTCAATCACAAGTTGAAGGCTTTGAAGCTGTACTGACGCAGCTTCCCAGACCGAATGAGGTGGTGGCAATCGACTGCGGTACACAAGGCGATTGCCAAATTACCTTCAAGTGCGACGGCAAACTTTTCGAAGTAATACTGTCGGTAGAAGCTCCGGGCGGTTCCATTGAGTGCAAATATCTTGAGCGATTGCATGCTTCGGAAAACGACGAAGAAACGGATCAGATATTTAGTGAACTCACCGGTCTCCTTGCTGGACTTTGCCAGCCTTGGTTCAAACGATTCACAGCCGCCGCACGAGAGAGTGTGCATCTATCCTCAACCCTCCATGACTCATTGTACCTCAAGGTGCTTAAGCTCCGATTATGCACTGTTGATGGCAAAGCGGAGGTTCGTGAACACGACGCTTTGAAAGGTCTTCACACATCTATACCCAATAGTCTTTGCAGGGAAGCGGTCGGTGTCAATATATCTACTTTCAAGCCATCCGAAATAAATGTAATGGATACATTGAAAAGAGACACGGTTTTCAAGACTCTTGTTCTAGGATCGATCATGTGTGTCAAAGTTATAGGCCATCGATACTCTTCGCAATCAGTAGAACGAGAAATATCATCATTACAGCGGATATCTGAGGCACATTTGAATCCCCGACCTCACATTCCAACTCTGTTAGGCCTCGTTGTGTCGGAAGATGATCAACAACTAGTCTTAGGATTTCTTATGGAATTCATCGAACGAGGACATTTCGAATCAGACCTCTCGTCGCTGAATGTCGACTCAATTCCGCAAACACAAAGAGAAAATTGGAGTGAGCAGATCTACAACGACTTGAAGCGGCTTCATAGCATTGGCATATGCTGGGGCGATGCGAAAGCAGGAAATATCATTCTTGATAAGGAAAGCAATCCATGGCTCATTGACTTTGGAGGAGGCTACACGAATGAATGGGTCGATGCACATTTAGCAAACAGCGAAAAAGGTGATTTGCAAGGACTGCAACGAATCATGAAATTCTTACATGTTTCTAAAGAGTGGAATACAGAGGTTTGACCTCCAGACATTGTTTCAAAGCTCCTCAGCGGCCAGGATCCCACTCCTTATGGCGTACAATTATTACAACACGTGTGTTGACAGCCATCGCATTTTCCGACCATAACTTTCGTTTTGCGACATTGGCAGCATGTATACATCCCCCCTAGCTTCGTGAAAGGACAATTTGTGTTGTTGCAAAAGGTTCCGGTGAACCCTCCATCAGCAGTTCCCCCAGGATTACCGCAAGAATTTAGATTTCCTGTCGTAGCATTTCTGGGTGCTCGGGCGCAATATTGCGGTTCCTGCCTGTAGTGCACGCCGCAACGGTGCCACGTCTTCCTGGTGTAGCACATTGGGGCATTCAAAAATCTTACTAGTAAATCAATTGGCGATGAAGAGAGTAGGCGACCTTAACTCACAACTTTGTGCGTGGCCAGATCGCTTGAGACAGCTTGAAGCGAAAACAGTGAGCGAACTGGAGATTCGGGAAGTCTCGCAGCAGGTGAGTAATTACCTTGCCGTGAGAGCACCAATAAATTTCTGCTTGCTCAGCTTTAGATTAATCTTCAATACCTATAGCTTCTTTATGAACTCCTTCACAGAAACCGCGGAATCAATGAGGCTGGATGTCATAGCCTTTGGCGTGGAAGGAGCACAATCTTGTCACGTCCGCTTTCAGAGAAGGAGTAGGTCGAAAGACGGTCGTTTCAATGGTATGCTTGGAGTCGGCTAATGCCTGCCAAACAAATCTCGTTAGCGCCCATCCCCGCCCTCCGTACCGGATCAAAGCTGACGCTTCTGCTCAACCTACAAACCATTCGGTAGCACATTCTACGCCTACAGATATGGGCCTGCAACGTTCTCGAGCCTCGGATCATGAAATCAACCGGGAGAGGGAATGCATCCAGTTCCATAGATTGATACCCCGCAGTGACCAGCTCTGCAGTTATCCTACATCCACCAGTCGCAGTACGCCACGCATCAACCACCCTGGAAGACCTCGGCGTTTTGAGGCATCTTGTGCATAGGCGGAAGATAGCATGCGGCTGGCTCTGTTCTATTGGTAGAGCGGGCTTAACGCCAAGCGTCCTGGGCACCAAGTCCACCGATGTGCCACGTTGGCCGACAACAATTTAGACCTTCATCCACACCTCCATGCCACTTTCCCCCGGAGATCCATAGTCGCCTGGCGGGGATTGCCCCACGTTATCTTGGAGCTCTTTCCACGCGAACGCCCTTGATCTTCTATCCGAAGCTTGGTTCAGAGGCTCTATGCGTCCACGGATCCCAGATCATCACCTTCCCACCGAGAGAAGACGTAGCACCGTCTCGAAGACCCACTCCGCGTTCAACGGTCTCCTCCGTCGTCTCTCTACCCGTACGGAACCTTCTCTCTTCGGTGGGGCCCAAGCTCAAGCAGAAGTAAGCGAATTCCTTCGATGTAACGGATTTTGATGAAGTTCCAATCTCCCGAGTGTGAAGGTAGCTAACGACGTGGAGAACTTTCCAGGCTCAAAACACGATGCCCAAACACCCGAATGGTGTCCGTGGCGGGTCATCGAAGCGCAGAGAAATCACATCGGATCAAATGAAGGATCAGGAGTTCAGATCTCCCAACGGCCTTGACGCCAGTCACGGCGATACCGACGAGCCCGGGAACCCAGCCACTACAATAGCTTCCTGCAATGGAGCCCTACAACGCCTGGCGGGCATTGCGCGATACTTCGAATCGTCATTCAACCAGGACATCAATGAGGTTGAGGGGGATTATGGGACGGAAATGGACAGGGAGAACGAAATCCAAAGACTGAGGGGGGAAGTGAAGACACTGACCCATGCCGAGGACGAGCGACTGGAAAACCTCCGACACGAAATTAGAGAACTCGAAGCTGGACAAGAAGCATGTAACCAGGAAAGAGAAAGATGCCGAACGATGCAAGCGGAGCTAGAGGAGCAGCATACCCAAGCGGAGACCAAGAGGGAGAAAGAGTACCAGCGAAAATTCCAGGACGAGAAAGCCAAATTGCAGAAGTCGACGAAAGTGAAGAAAGCCGAAATCGAAGCCGGAAGCAGAGAGACAATCCAAGAGTTGGAGAACCAGATTGCAAACCTGTCAGCGATAAATGAAAACCTCAAGCAAAGTTTATCGGCTGCCGAAGAGAAGCTGAAGGATAAGAAGATAAAACATGCTCGGGTGGAAAAGAGCCTCGAAGAGGAGAACGAGAAGTTGAGGGTGGAGCTGAAACAAGTAAAGTCCGAGTTCCCTATCGAGGGGCAACCAGTCCAATACTAGTCCGTGCGATCCAATCCCCTGAAGCAATAGCGGCCACCTGCTGATGCGTTTTCAGTGCGGAGAAGTTCCAGCAAATATCTGATGCTGTCGAAGACGTATCGTTAAAATACTTTCGGAAGCTGCCGGCACGGGCTGTAGCGGTAGGCCAATATCCGCGTAATCTCTGATCTTGATCGCCCCTTGCTGATTGAGATAAAATGGGATACAGGACTCGGAAGCTGTTCATCAAGAATTAAGCAAGTTAGACCCCATCTTTAAGTCCACGCCGATCTGGGAGAGCGAAGTTTCCGAGTTCCTCAGGCTGAGGGGCGTTCGACACGTCATTTCCGTTAGCCTGTGCAATTCCATATGGCACCCATTCTTTCCCCAAGATGGTCTCCCAGACCACAAAGGGGTGGGTCATTTTTTGGAAGCCGTGTCAGAGTCCCTTTCCGTCTCCGGCGGACGAAGTGAGAGCGCATGGAGAGTACTGACCCTGCGGGGCATTGACGCTCGCGGTGGTGCGGTGATGGCATCGCGTCAAGTCGAGTCCACGGTGCACCAAATCCTCCGAATTCTTCGACCACTCACAACTCCGTCTCAGTCGGCGGAACTTGAAAATGCTTTGTTCGGTATTATCAAAGAGTCGGTCACGCTGTGGAAAGCCGCACAAAAGGACGATGCCAAGGTCGTTGTCGAAGCGCGGCCTGACCCTAGCGACCACAAGAAATGGCATGCGGAAGATATCCAGGGTGTCGAGGAGGCCTCCATACCACCAGATGGAAAGATCGACCCAACGGGTATCAAACCCCTTTGCATCTTTCCCAGTATTCTCCGAATAACCTCACCCGATAAAACCGTGGTTCTCCACCCAGGCAGCGCACTCCTTCCGACCTCCCAGGTTTGGATTCGAGGAATGTTAGAGCAGAAGGAGCATGACGAGGAGTTGGCAAAAGCAGTGTTGGACGCCCGCTCGAAGGTCAACGCTCGAAGAACTTCGTGTTCAACAGGCCCGAACAGTCCTACGGGAGTCAAGTTTTCAACGACACAGACTTGATTTATTGGATGCGTGTGGAGTTGTATAAGTAGATAGCGGCTCTCAAGTTGGGTCTCCGATTGGGTCTCCGATTGGTGGGCGCCCTGGGGTCCAGAGGGGACTTGAACTAATCAGGCCGGGATAACCGCTCTTTAATACCATACTTAATATTGAATGCATCAAATGATCAATTACAGAGATCAAGAGACCTCTCTTTGTTCCATTCGCGTCCTCTTCCCTCTATATCTTTTCATCCATACCCGGTACTAGCTCTGCCATGCGGAAATCCACCTCTTCCAATTGCCGCTACTCCCACACCTATAACACTTTGAAAATGATTGGATGGATAGGATCTTTGCGCGAACGGAGACTATTCTATGACATGGTAATTCTCCTCCCATGAACTAAACTTATAGGGGACGCGGGCGAAAGAAGGATTTCGTGAGCCGGAACTATTGCATATGCAGGATCTCACCTTTAGGCCGTTCTACAGTTTCAAGCCTTTACCAAGACCTCTCTGGGGACAGAGTCAACAATCAGAGGATGGCGAGAGGTGGGGTGCTATCATGCATGATGATCTTCCAATAGATCTATCTACCTTGCTTCAGGCAAAGCTTCTTCAAGGCTACACGTTCCCTGGGTGAATCATAGCACCTGCGATTCATAGCCCCGGGTGTCCCCCTCGCTATATAAATCCTTGCATGCACTTCCGACGGTTGTAGCAGCCGTCTCCAAACCGCGTCATCCTCGATTTTCATCATGTCTCCATCCTGCTCCGACTTCGACTTGCGGCGTCGAGATTCCTCGACGAGGTCTTCTCGCAAGTGCTTACATCTGCTGATTCACTTGCGTCACGAGTCGTCTACTGATATCCGCGCAAACCAGACGATCAGTCAGTCGTCAAGAGCTTCCTAGAATCCGAAAATGACAACATCCCTCAAGCGTTCGAGACAACTTCATCTCTTGAAGACCTTCAAAGCGTAGACCAACGGAACGTACTCAACATTGTCGATCAGCTCCGCAAATGCGGCCTTGAGAGCACATTGCCCCTGTCTCAGCTCGTTGTCTGCGGTGATCAATCGATCGACAAAAGCTCTGTTCTCGAAGCTCTCACGAAAATCCCCTTCCCACGGAACGATAATCTCTGTACGCGATTCGCTACACGTTGCCTATAGAGTGGATTGGAAAGGTAGCAATTCTTCTGAGCGACTATATCTGGAACGAGTGTCTGCTTCTACATGTCTATCTCCTAACAATACGATCAATCTGTTCGACAGATAAATATGGTAGCGACAAAAATGTGTAGCGTCTAATAGGTAGGCGAATAGTGAAATACAAGAAGATGAGGGTCGTTACTTCTTGGAAACTCTTGCCGTTTCCTGCCAACCAACCAGCATGATCAGGCCGGCCCTTCAAAACGGGGGCCCATGTCAAGGTCGCTCATTAAGTAAGGTGCAACAACCATACTCCGCTTCGAACAATATATGATTATCTCTGGTCAGGTAGGAATCCAACAAATTTAGACTTCTCAGCTAGTGCCTTTTTCAAGTGTTGTTGTAGATGGCGGAGATATATCGCATTCGTCCAACTATTAGTCTCACTAGAAGCTGCCAAGAGACTAGCCAGGTCATTTAAGGCAAAAGGTTGGGGCCTCTCAACATTCGAACGCACTTTGTCGACGGTTCCATGAAGAAGAGAGCCCCACTCTTTGGGTGGAATTTCCAATATCTTACGGGCTCCAAGGGAATCAGTTATTGGCGTGTTCGACTCTAGGTTGATCTGAATTTTCGAAATAAGAGGCAAAAGAGTGTTCGAAACATTCGGAATAGCCTTTTGACGGTGTAAGAAATCAAGATTCGTGAGATATTGCCGAGTCCGTCTGTATAGCGCCCACACGGGAAAGCTTTGTTGAACAGTCCGTGGCCGACGGACGCTTCTCGGGGTCGAATTCCAACATCGCATTGGCGAGATCAGTTAGAGCTTGCCAACCTGAACCAGGACGAGAAACCTGAGTTTTGATATACTGCCTGCCTGACCACTCTGAGGTACGCGGCAACCAGGGGCCAAAGAGGGTATATTTGAGAGTCAACACACCCATAGACCAGGTATCGACAGAACAATCATTGGGAAGATATAACCCTTCTAAGATCACCACGGGCGCCTTATATGCCAACAATCCGAAGCTTTTATCCTCTACATTACGACGAAGCGCAAGCCAGAATAACAAAGTCCGTTGATGATACAGAACATCAAAAAGGAAGTTTAAGGGCCTAAAACCAAAACAAGAAGAATGATTATAACGTATCATATAGAACTTCACCGCTTAAACGGCTACTTCTTAAGAACCGATGGCCTTGTACTTACCATTGCCGTTATTATCTATAGGTAGTTGGGCGTCGCTGGCTTCCAAAAGTTCGCCACTACCTAGGTGCCTGCAAAGCCATATATTCATCAACTCACAATTGCGTCACCTCTTACCGGATGGCTCTTGCGATCGTGCCTTGTATCAATTGCCTTTTGCCAACTGCATAGCATAATGTATGTTCTGCACATTCTTTTTCAGCTTCATCGCCTTGACGATGTAAGCTTAGTGATGGGCTTGGTTATGAGAGGCTTGGTGACGATGGGTTGAATTTGATGGCGGTAGGCTTGATGGAAATGGATTTGATGGCGATAGGCTTGGTGAAATTCGTCGCGATGGCGTTGAACTTGATGGGTTTGGCTTGATGGTGACGAGTTTGATGGTGATGGGCTGGGGTGTGGTGAGGTGGCAGTCGACTTGGATGGTGGTGTGATACTAGGCCTTGATTTGAATGGCTCGAGGGAATGGGCTTGATGAAGATCAAGATTCCCTCACATTTGAGAAGTTGTAGAAAGGGCGGAGCAAGAGATAATTCCTTCCGTACTGTGGATAGTTCGGTTTTCGAGTCCACCGTTCCGTAGATGGTGAGGGCGAATTACCACACCCTGTTCGAAAGATTCTGGTGATGCCCATGCAGATAATTGTCTTCAATGGGATTTCAGGTTCTGAGCCTTCTAGTCCAGCTTCCTAATCGCATTAAAATCCAAACAGAAGAAAGCGGCAAGGAAGCAGAGCAGAAGGGAGCCGCAGGAGAGCGAAAGAGGGTCGCATGAGAGCAGAAGGGAGTTATGTGGCTGTCATCTTAACTCGATACAAGTATTTGTAAATGTTTCAGTCTTATGGGCAGAGATGAGACGTTTTATGATGAAAGACGAATCACTTTTGCATGTGTAATAAGTTATTCATTGAGATGAATTGAGACCTAACCTAACGGTCAATATTACACACAAAACCGCTGTCCTGCTATCGCTAACTATTTAGAGTAGAATAGAGTAGAAGAATCCCAATCAAGTCCTTGAACCACGCATTCTGCTTCACATAAATTTACTATATACCGCTTATCCAACATTGCAATTGACATCTCGATCTTTAATACATTAATCAGTGTATTCTGGAGGCGCATCATAATCAACTGACTCTATAGCAAGAGAGTAAGTCATGGCAATCCAATAATGACCATCGGATTTCAATCTCTTTCGGAAAGCGGTCGCATTGAGCTGATGAAAGTGAAAGTCATGCTGATACATCATAAATGAAGACTTAGAATGTATAGCGTCGGTCAAGGTGATGATATTTTTGATTATCTCGGCTCGACAGCGTTCGCGACGGAACATCTTCTTGAGAAGCGATGCCAGATAAAGACAATACTTCTTAGAAAGGAAATCTGGCGGACAAGAGTTCTCAGGCCGAGAGAATGTCATCTTTGACATGAGTTCGGTTTGACGCCCTATATATGCAGCGCGACTGTCCTTTATCCAGGAAAAATCAGAGGTAATAATGGAGTAAAGGACAAAGACCTCCAGAACCGTGCGAATGTAGGTAAACAGTATGTCTTCGTTATCAGCCACACATATTTTGGTCGTTAGAAAAGTGATAACAGAGTTGAAGGTCTCACGACCCGTAGTCGAAAACTCTTGCAATAAGCTTTGCAGCTGAGCAACGTTTTTGTCTTTTTGTCGTAGCAGAGCCGCCGAGGGAGAATCAGTAATGACGGAATCATATGTGCCAACATGCTTACATTCTCAGGCAAGGGACGAGGTCTCGTGGCAGTTCTACATGGACCGCCGGGGACCGGGAAAACCCTCACAGCTGAAGGCATCGCGGAGATGCTCAAGAAACCACTCTACGTTAGTTTTGTCGTGTCGAAGTTTTCGGTAGACTGACTCATCTTTTAGATGGTATCCGTTGGAGAGCTGGGGACAAGAATGGACCATCTTGAGAAGAACCTCTCCCAGATACTCAATATTGCCCATACATGGCGTGCAGTGTTATTGATTGATGAGGCCGACGTCTTCTTGGAACAACGGGAGCTTCGCGACGTCAATCGCAACGCGCTTGTGAGCATCTTCCTGCGGATGTTGGAGTACTTCCAGGGTATACTCTTTCTGACTACAAATCGTGTCGCAACTTTTGACGAGGCTTTCCAATCGCGTATCCACATCGGACTCAGATACGACAAACTCGACATCAAAACTAAAAAGGGTATTTGGAAGGGGTTCATTGACCGAGTCAGGGAATTACCAGAGGTGGAAGTTGCGGACATCACAAAGGATGATTTCAAGCAGCTATCTAACTTTGAAATTAATGGACGAGAGGTACAGGAGCTTTTTTTTTTCTTTCCCAAACCCACCTTTTCATCTTTCCTCTGCCTCTTCCCTATCTTTCATTGATCGTCTACCGCACACGACGAGCTAACAAGGCACTGATGACAGATCAAGAACGCGGTCCGCACAGCCCAATCCATAGCCCTTAGCGAGGAGAAAATGCTGAGCATGGCGCATCTCCTCCGAGTTCTCTTCGTTGGCAACGTCTTTGCTAAGGACTTGAAAGGACCAGGATATGAGGAGGCCCTCAAACTCTACACGTGACTGGAAGAGTGGTTTTATGGCTTAACCACAATGAGAGTAGATAGATTGTGTGGGTATTTCTAGATTAGATTAATAAAAGCAGATAATTTTGTGGTTCATCTATTACACGGCATTGATACCTAGGGGTTTGGTCGCTTCCGGCGTCCTTACCTCAATATTTACCTTCCATACGAAGTGAAATTATCTGTGGTATCTCGAGCTGTAGTTCGTAAGTTAATCTTTGCACCAATGAAATCCTCGCCGGCCACACTTGATCTTTATCGAGGATGGAAACGAGTGAGCGTCCTGGGACTTGATGGGTTTAAATCGGCAAATGGAGCTTGGTGGCCCCACACTTCCCTACTGACGGTCTTGCTCCAGAGTCAAAAGCGCCCAAGTCCCCATCCATCATCGTTTTTTCTCTTAATCCATGGTGCCCTCGACAAGAGAACGTTTTGTCACTGTTGCAACAGAGTCTTGCCGTTCGCTCATTTCCGCTGCGGCAGCAAACCGTCCTTCTCTTTCATGCTCCATGTTCACAAGATACCAGTCATCTCAGAGTGTGTACGGGAATTGGACACTTCAGAGAAAATACTAGCATTTGCAAGTTCCCAGTGAAGATGTTCGAACTAAAAGTACCCCCAAATCAAACCCGTAAACGACGGAGCACTGGAGCAATGAGGGAAAGCGAAGAAATTCGGAAGAAGGTTGCACTTGGACTCCAACAGCACTCCACGCGCTCCATTGCTTATCAACATGCGGATGATGGGATGAGAGAGCCTCAGAACAACTCTGCATCGACGACGGGTTGTCAGCCCCCTCATCCGCTCAAACCTCCATAGAGATCGACAATTTTGATATCTGGGATATGTTTGGTTCGCGAGAAATTCAGTAAAATCAAAACGGAACGAAGACACAAGATGGAGGCACTTGAGAAGCAGACCTTGAGCGACGCAATTAATTATAACTTGATTAGATGTTGTCGGTGTCGATCTTTTACAGCGACTGATACCGATGGTTTATGCGCTGACTGGTTTTATACGCGATGTTCCGAGTGTAAGCATCCGGACGATTTGATGGCAGATAGATACGGTTTGACAGATGCAGATGAGGAGAAAGTGTTGAAATAAGTGGAAGAACGTCATTTATGTAGATAGAACTTAAATTAGTTCTAGCCTAGAACAGAAGGAGTGGTACGCTTCACTTTGGCGCCGGCTGTGCGGGTGGAGAAGGGGATCTATTTGGAGCCAGAGGGTGACGTTTAGGCTGCTGGTAGCAATGAAGATGGAGGCGAAGATGGGTGGGGCAGGACGGAGGCGGTGACTTGAGGAACGAATGACGTGGGTGGGTTTTGATTCTAGTTGTGAGTTAAGGTTGCCTCTTCTGTGGACACGTTTTTGCCTGCCCTGGGAGCAGGGCCTCTCTATCGGAAATTTCTGAAGGGGATGAATAAAGACGTCGGGGTCGTTCTGCGGTTGAACGTGTGACCGACCCTCCCGGCTGAGAATTTAGCACGGCAATTAGCAAGAAGTGCGAACAATGTACTGCAGCAACATCACTGGTCTGTGGTGTATATAAGTCACTTTTCTATCTTGCGTCTAGGGTTCCAGTCAGTCAATTCAAACGTGCGTTTTAACGCCTTCTTCATCCTTCACCTTTACAGCAATTCCGGCGCGATGAGACGAGCGCCGTTCACTCAGGACTATTTCCATCGAACGAGATATTGCTTGCGTGGTGTCCCGCACCCTTGCTTCGCATCTCTCTCTGCGATGATCTCTCCTTCCCATTCCTGCTGTTCGTAAATAATTGGCATCCGAGATAGTGGAAGCCGATCTGATCGTCCGCTTATTAACTCTATCGTATCATTATTACTTGTAGCTCTCTTAAGGTCGGTCGAGTAGAAAGGTGTGAATCGAGGATTCAAGATGTGGTGACGGTTGGAAGGTGCGTAGTTGCCAATGTCCAACTCGTACTTCGTCTCGGTTTCCTCATTCGAAGAGAGTGGCGAAAAAAAGCGACGTTAATACGACACTTCAAAGATGGCTTGTCTCTTGCGGCAGAAAAACACCTTCTCTTCCTGGAGCGCAGCAAAGGCGTGTTTTTCTTATTGCTATCCCCGACGCGTTCCTCTTCTTCGTCGTTCATCTCCGCCTCCTTGTCGTTCCACTGATTTCTCTCGTCTTTATTGACTGAGGGATCAGGCCTCAATATCTTTATGACCCCCGTCGCTTGACTCGCAGGTTCGTGTATCGTGTGTCGATGGGAGGAGTGTATTGCAGAGTAGAGGAGGGATACCTGAGGTAGAATGCTCGTCGTTCTTCTGAAGGGTAGAGCGTCTGGATTGACAGGATCTCTGTTAGCATGGAAATCACCTACTAAGGGTGATGGGGCTTACCCAGCTTCTGGGCCCGCCAGAAGTCAGTGGAGTGCTGCGCGAACCCTGGTCCCCATGCTGCTCCTCTGACGTCGAGCCGTCGCTGGTATGGACACTGATGCCGCCACCGGCCTCTTGCTCAACGCCCTGGACGTTTCCTTCGAACACGTCTCTCTTCTCTGTTTGCTTCTTTCTTTTGCCATTCGTGATCCGACCGGCCGAAGTAGTAATTGTTGCGTTTGTCTGCGAAATATGCTCGATCCTCACCCCCAGAAGTGATCTAAGGCTGAAGACTGTCTGACGGACCCCTGGCCGGCACTGAGCAACAAGAAGTCATGCAAAAGGATGTTCAGTGAAGAGAACGATCCATCCACCATGCAGAAATCGAAGAAGAAATTTCCATTCCGGTAATTATTACCTTCTCGGCAACCGTCCGTTCCATACAACACTCATATAGCCACTCCTCAGATCCTCCTCAGCTGCTTTGCTGTCAATATTGTGGTTCTGCCTGTTAATATGGTGACTATAAGAGTGCTCAAGTCGCAGCCGTAGGTCTGCATTGCCTCATTGCGCGGGAGTGTCCCTTTAAGATCCTGGAAACCGATAGTAGTGTCTGAACGTATCGCTCCACGCCACTGACTTGCCAGCCATTCCCAGTCATCGTCACTGTTCCCTCTGTGACGTGGATATTGGTCGTAGCTCTTGTCGTGACCATCAGGGGTGACAAGGGGCCAATATAAATCCACCTGCGGTGAGAGGGATATGGCGGGCTTCCGAAGGTAGTAAAGGATGATGGGCTCGGAGGAGCGTTGACTGGCAGGAGTAGAGTGATGGGCTCAGCAATAAGGAGCGTTGCTGCTTTGATCACGGATTTCTGCACGACATGGCATTGGCGGACTTGCGGATTAGTGCAACTTAATCTCCAAAAACCCTAACATTTATTAGATCTGCCTGAACATGAAATTAAGCAAGAACAACTGGAACTTCGACATCAAAACACTGTCAGTCCAGACGCGAGCTCTTACAATTTCCAACCAGCTTGTGGGACGACAGAGGAGATGGCGCAGGATAAGACCGGGGCTGGGATTGGCCAAGGAGCAGAAGTTCCGGCCCAAGGAAAGGTGGATCATCCAAAAGTCGACAGGGGGCCGAAAGAGGAGGGAAATCGAGTCGAAAGGACGGCACGCAAAAGGCTGCGGTGGCTAGCAGTGGAGCGGAAATGCTGCAGTTGTCCGCAGAAGACCAGGTTTCGTACTGATGGAATCTGCGGCGTCTGTGGGCACCGCCGGTGTGCCGAGTGCATGTTAGAGTAATTAACGCAAAGGCGTGTTGTGAGAAACACGCCTCCAGTAGAATATTATCCTCGTGCATTTCCAAAATAATCGCCCCTGCATTTATTCCCCCACTAGCATTTATCGTTGCCGTGGCGCAAGCCCATGACAGTCCGCTGTCAACATTTTATTGCGTATCTCGAGAGGATCAGTTATGCGCTATACATACAAGATGGTAGTATAGACAAGGGAAGATCAATCAGTTCTGCCTGTACGAACACTTGAAGCCTGGACTTCATCCGTTGTCTGCTTAAGCATTTTCCGCCTTACTGTATTGGTCGCGTGGTCTGGGTCTTCTGTCCGTGGGCCATAGAGCTGCCGACGATAAGGAATTACTCGAACCTCGTCAAAATCGATACAGACTGAGACGAGTCAATGTAGATATATAGACTAAGAGAAAGCTACAGGAGAAAGAGATCTACGAAGGTTGGTAGGTGGGTAGTAAGCAGGAAACATGCCAAGCCGCTAGGCCCCATACAGCACTATACCCGAGGTGCTAAGCCCTATGTCCTCGAGATACTCATAACATTCACTTTACTTTTATTTATACTAGTCATTATTACAAATTAAACTCTTTTACTATTTTCACTAAGTATTTTGAAAACCGTCAGTAAGTTTGAATGCAATAAATTCTCCACTGTCCTGGTTGAATACAAGAAGGATTTCTCCTTTCTACAGATCTCTGTTTTGAATATTCACTGGGGGCCTGTACTGCTTATGCCCAACCACAAGGTAATACCCTGTCGCAAACAGTGTGATGCCTCCGAACATAGCGATGTTCCAGTTCATAGTCTGCGGTGTGACCGGACGCGCCGTTGGAAAGAAGCAAAAGACGAAGAAGGAGATTAGAAACATGAGTGCGATGATGTTGATCGCCATGCCCCAGCGACCGAGGGAGAAACGGGCGGGAGGTAGCGGCTCGCGGCGCAAGCGTTTAGAGAAAGCAGCCGATGGAGAGAATGTAGGAAGAGAGGAGAGAGGAGATGGTGAGAGAGGCTATGGCGTTCAGGGCAACGGAGGAGCCGAGATTGACAAGTGCGATGGCGACACCGGAACCGCATGAGATCCACACTGCATTTAGAGGGATGTTCCAGCCTGAATGAACCTATGTAATCGGTTCAGCTGGAGCTGAAAGGCCACATGTTAGCAAGAACCTACTTTGCGAAGGAATGAAGAAAAGGGTAATCCGTTGTCTCTAGCAAAAGACCAGATTTGGCGAGAAGCGGTCGCGATTTCACTGACGACGGCGAAGACAAGGGCGATGATAACGATAGCAATCATAACGTTGGCGCCAACGTAGCTGCGTGTGACATTGTAGAAGAGCTGAATGAAGGGGAACCCAGTCTTGCCATTGAGGAGAGCGGCAGGATCGGTGATGATGAAGCACAGCGTAATAACTGTAAGATAACCCAAAAGCGCATTGAGAGCGACTCCCCACATCAAAGCTCTTGGAAGAGTGCTCGACGCATCTTTGACTTCTTCGGCTATTGAATATTAGTTTCTGGCAGTACGAGGAATTTGGACTGGGCTGAGTGCCTACACATATGCACAGCACATCGAATCCCATCATTGAACCCAAGGGCGTGAGCAAGCCAATCATGAAAGCAACCCTCACAGAACTCCAGTTCCCGCCGTTGTTAAATTGAAGCAAAGCGACCTCTGCACTGTTTCGGGGTGCCAGAACCCAGAGAGGCACTATGATGGCAAAGAGTCCAATGACATGGAGAAGCAAGACCAGACCTTCGATCAACGGTAGTTTCTGAGCAAGAGAAGTGTTGAAAATGATGCAGAAAGTCACGACGGCAATGACGAGCAAGGTGCCATGCCATTGATGGGGTACGTAGGATGCATCGTTGAGGATGATCAAGCCTTGGATGATTGTTCCGGCCAGAAAGGAAAGCCCGACTACGGATCCCTGCCATCCTGCGGCCAGAAGCCAGCCTGTTCTATGTTGTCAGGTAAATAGATGATAGCATATAGAGTGGGCTCTACCGGTGATATAGCTTAGATACTTTTGACACCAGCGAGGGGAGAACTCGGATACCCAGTGATACTGACCACCGGCAGTGGGAGACCTGATAAACACTAATCAGCAAGGTTCCAGACATCATAATCAGGGCTATTACATCGACGCCATCTCTCCTATACTCAGGTAGATGAAGACACTGGCGATGACAGTGATGGTGTAGCCCCAGAACAAACCCCCCGTGCCCCCATTGATCAATGCAAAGAGGAGGGTCCTGGCACGGCAAAGTCAGAGAGAGAGAGAAACGATGGGCAATGCTCACGCAAAGATGATCTCCCAGGTACAGAGCAGGACGGCGCCAAAGCCGAGCATGGAGATGAAGCTGAAGTTGCGCTGTCGGGTCACACACTGTCAGCCAGCGTCCCTCTATCAGGAATTGAGCGACATGACCCTTACGCGGACGTCTTGCGATCTGCCAAATTGCTTCATAAACTTTTGGTCAGACAAGGTCCCCAAGTACCTGGTGGCCACGGTGTCCCTCATGGCCATTGAGTTTGAGAGTTTGGGAACAGAATGGCAAAGATGTGATACAGCAAGACGTGCGAAGATGTGATGAACAAATGGGAAATGGCTGGGACTGAACATACTCCGTACCTAAGGTGCCTGATTGGCACTGTGTGGCTTGGGTCACCTAAGTCCCGAATGCTTCCCCGCGGGACGTAGAGTAGGGGCCGCACCCCAAACTCGCTACACACTTATTGATCAGTCCCGGCGGCATCTAGGATGCGACTTCCCGGTTGGTGATACCTTAGGCAATGTGCGAAGTATGTACAATTACTGCACGCTACTTTCAGTAGGGCTGGGGGGAGATGGGCGTGCATCGTTGAAAAGTCAAAGCGCATGCTAGTGCCAATCCCAATAGGTACAGAGGTATTTCCCCGGTGAAGAGGCTTTTTGACGTCGCTCCGCTAATCGTGCCACGCTGTCACCTACTAAAGTAGGTGCTGGCCACCCAAATGACGTACACCCCCCAAATGACGTTTTTTACCCCAACAGGTCTACAATCTCTTCTACTGAAGCCCCATCCTCGTATTCTACATCTAAAACAGTGATTCATTTGTCGATTCACTCCTGAGCTGGCTTGTCAGTTAATTTGAAGCCTTTCGCAATAGCTTTGTTCCATTTAATCCGAGCATTTGCATCCCGCTTCTCCTCTCGCTCCGATGCTCGAACCCGTTTTTTTCGCTTCTCCTTCACCTCAGCAGTGATTTTATCCCTTGCCTGTCGAACGATTATTATCCCCCTCTTCTGAGCAACAGATCCATCGAGTTTGTCCCTTTTAGCCTTCGCTTTACTGTGATTGTGAGTCGCTTCAATGTCACGTTCGGTCAAAGCAAGCGAGCTAGCCCTCACTAATAATCCCTTTATATATCGACCAAATTTTTCGCGTAGCTCCTTCGATATATCGTAGTCATCTAAATCGTCTTGAAGCTCTGTATCAAGCTTCTGAATCTCTCTAGATTCATGCGAAGTGATCTCTATAGAGGAGAAGAATAGAAAAGAGTCTCGTGAAGAGGTTGACTCGAAGAATTGTCAGACTCTCACCTTTTTCAACATCACTTTTGATGAATATGAAACAAGTTCAGTCTGTTTGAAAGTCGATCATATATTCGATTCAATGAAGATCTTGACTCGTAAACTGATGAAGAAAGCAAGAAAGTTCTGTTTGTTGAAACTCGTTGATTCGAGTCGAATTGTCTCATCAATCATCTTCGAATGATAATGCTTCATGAGCTGAAATATTTTCACATTCAATGACTGCGTAACGTGTGTAGAATGCGAAGAAAGAGTGAATATCACGATATTATGAAAATTGACGTACTGTAGAAACTCGTAGATAAGGTGAAACTCGTAGTTATTCATGATTAGAAGTTTATGAGCTTCTATCTGAGTCTTTCGACTATGAAAATCGAAGTGCTTCAGTCAGTCAAAGATCTTTTCATCGTTCGAATATTCGAATTCAGTAGTAGCAAGCAACAAATCGTCATTCAGATCGTTTTTCTGCACTCATTTGTTCAAAATGTTGATTTCGAGAACGATGAGCATGAGGAAAATCTTTTCTCTCTCAGCATTAATCGTCTTCACATCGCTTGTTACGATCCTAGCTACGCACCTTCGTTGGTAGCTATGTTGGTGGCTATGTTGATGACTATCGCCGGCCGCTCGCCGCTAGGCTATAGGGTTGTTCCGAGGCCAACCCTATTCAGGGTTAGCTTATGTTCTCCTGAGTCATATAGATAGCCG
>JAABUZ0100000947.1_pt1 | contig 60865 bp, 22 predicted proteins | sample 5562091 | NCBI WGS metagenome assembly JAABUZ01 (sample SAMN12813069, study PRJNA571459) | rock metagenome | isolation source: Antarctica rocks | place: Antarctica: Victoria Land, Linnaeus Terrace sud | collected 2015-12-21 | reverse complement strand
AAGACAAGAGCTAAAAAGACAAGAGCTAAAAAGACAAGAGCTAAAAAGACAAGAGCTAAAAAGACAAGAGCTAAAAAGACAAGAGCTAAAAAGACAAGAGCTAAAAAGACAAGAGCTAAAAAGACAAGAGCTAAAAAGACAAGAGCTAAAAAGACAACAATTGAAAAGACAAAAACAAGAGAGACAAGAGCTAAAAAGACAACAATTGAAAAGACAAAAACAAGAGAGACAAGAGCTAGAAAAGCGAGAGCAAGAAATGCAAGAGCAAAAAAGACAAGAGTTCAAAAGACAAGATCTAAGAAGGCGAGAGCTAGAAAAACAAGAGCAGAAAAGACTAGATCTAAAGAGGCAACAGTTGAAGAGACAAAAACAAGAGAGATAGAAGCAAGAGAGACAAGAACTAGAAAGATAGAAGCTCGAGAAGTAGAGACAAGAGAGACAAGATTAGAAAGAAAAAGTTAAATAACAACAATATTTGTATTTTGGCAAGTAGATAGAACTAAATGTATCAAGATATTTTTCAAATTCTTTAGATTTTGTAGATTTGTAAACCTAGATTTAAATAATTATCGAAACTATACAATCGAGTACAATAGATACTAGAACTATTTATTAGAAATAAATAGAAAACTATATTGTTTTTTGCGAATTTATATTATAATTTAGATATAATATTAAATTCAACAATTGTTATTATTATTTTAGCGAACACTATTTTGTTTGTTAATTTGATTACTTAACAAGTTCAATTAATTGTTCAATTAATTGTTTAATTAATTGTTTAATTAATATTGTATTATCTATTTAGATATTTAATTCTTATATAGTTTATATTCGAAGTCTTGAACAATAGTATTGCTTTATTTGTTCTAATTAGTATTGCAAAGCGCAATCGAAGCAACAATATACAATCTATTGCAATCAAATTTATATATATTGTTTAGCTTATTAAATATTTAATGCTTTTGGACTTATTAATTATTAAACAAATGTATTACTTTGATTTGCATTCTCTTTAGCTATTAATTTATTTTATCTTGCAATCTTTGTTGCTATACTTTTGACAATTCTTTAAATCTCTTTGTTTTGCTTTGCAATTCTTATTATTACAACTCTTATTATTTTAATAATATCTTGTTTTTGTTTTGCAATCTTTATTATTATATCTTTTGTTAACTTGTTAACTTGTTAACTTGTTCAATATTAAGATTTTTTTAGTTGTTGTTGTATAACAAATTGTATATTTTTTAACTATAGAAATTATTAATATAGAAACTCTTGTCTATTTTGTTTGTTAAAACAATATAAGTATTATATATAATAATTAACAATATTTAAAATTAACGCAAGTTCAAATTTTGTTAATTCGATTAATATTCTTAATTAAAACAATTTGCTTTATAAATATTATAAGAAAAATTATTATTATGTTATTGTAGAGCATCTATTAGAGTTTCTTAATAATATATTGCTTTGTCTTTACAATTATATTGCTTATTGTTAGAATCTTAAATTATTATTATACTTAGTAATTGTTTTATTAATATTTGTTTAATATAGTTTAAGATCTTTTGTTTTATTTTTTTATTATTTATTTATTTCTTTGCGCTAAGTATATAGTTCTAAGTTTATATTTTAATCTTATCGAATTAAGTTGTCTTTATTGTCTTAAATATAAAAGTAACAAACTATTTCGCAAGTTTATTTATCAATATTTGTTATTTTAACAATATATTTTTAGCAAATAATAAAACAATTTTAATTTCTATAAATGTAAAGCTTTTATAATCTTAATTTTCTTGTTTGTGTTAATTTAATTAATTATAATATTATTTTAATTTTCTTGTTTGTGTTAATTTAATTAATTGTAATATTATTTTAATTAAATATCGTATTAATTTAATTAAGCGCTCTCGAATTATTATATAGTAGTAAATTATTTATTGTTTATATCTTAATTTCTTAAGTATTATAATACAAAATTTATTTTTAATAGTTTAAGTATTTATTAATTTAACTATATTGCAATTTAACTTCTTTGTATATTACTTTCTTTGTTAAATTATTATATTTAATCGAAGTTTAATAATTCTTTATATACGAGACTTAATAACTTAATGTATAATATCTAAAAAAGTTAAAATAATCTATTAAATCTCTTTTTTCTTTTCGAAATTTACAAAAAATCTTCTTTAGTTTATTAATATAATACAAGATATAATTTATATAACGCAATATTTTATTGTTGTAAATTCGATAGTATATTAGTATAATAAAGTCTAGAAAGGTTCGACTATATAATATTGTATACAATAAAATTAAAGTAAGCAACAAAACTATAACAAAAATTAGTTAACGCAAAATCGACTTCTACTTATTGCTTATTTATTGCTTAACTTTACTAAAATAGTTAAACTATTTAAGTTTTATATATGTTGTTACAAATTAAAAACGTTACTTAAACTAATTTGTTATATTTTCTCTTAAAAATATAAAGTTATTCTAATTTCTCTTAAATTGTAAAATATAATAATGGATAAATTTATAAATTTACTTAAGCAAATAATTTACAATATTGTTGCTATAAAGTTAATGCAAAATGTTTAAGAGAAAAAATAGATTATAAAATAATATTAAAACGCAATTAAATATAAGTTAAAATATTATATCCTTATTCTTGCGAATTATTTTTCTGTTATAATTGCACGTTTACGCAAAAATCTAATTGTATTAATAGAGAACAAAGAAGTAGTTAACAATAATACTCTAGACTTCTATTGCTTTATTTATTTTAACTTCTTTTTCGAAAACAAATTTAACAATATACTTAGTATATTTAATATTAATTGTAGTTTTAATAAACAAAAAGTAAGAAATCTAAGAAAATAAATAAAATAAAATAGAAAAATATAATAGAAAAAAAAATTTAAAAGATTGTAATTTCGACAAAGTCTTTGAAAGAAAAAAGAGATTAATAAATTGTATTCGAATATTGTTAGACTATATTAAAATGTTATATTCTTATTCTCTCGAGTTTTGTTTAAATCTTGCTATAATTGCGCATTTATATAAAGCTTTAATCTTAACAGTAAATAAGAATATTTAAGAGATTGTAAATTAGTAAAGTCTTTAGAGAGTTTAATTATTCTAACTTATATCTATTTATTAATAGAAAAAGATTATCGAATTATATTAAATTTTCTTCTTCTTTTTATTTTGCTCTCTTTTTTTTAAACTAATATATTAATTTCTATATCTATACGTAAGAAAAAGAAAATTTAATATATTGTCTTTGATTATATATTTTTTCTTTCTAGTCTTCTTATATAGCTTTCTTTAAGCAACTTTTTTAATATAATAATCTATATAAAAGTTGTACTTACTTAATAAATTTTTCTTTATTAGCAAATCTTCAATCGAAGCTAATTATTTTGATCTTTTTAATTTCTTTTCTTATTATACTATTAATAAAAGTTAAAAAACAAATTGTAATAAAAAATTAAAAAACAATATTTACAACAAAATACTTCTTGTATTTTTTTTGTTATATATTAGATAAGTTATAATTTTGTTAATATTTTTGAAGAATATATTGTTATTTTTCTTAATTTAATGCTTGATTTTCTTATAATCGCGTTTCGAATTAAAGTTGTTAATGACAAAAATAATTAAACGCAATATAAAATATCTTATCATATAATATATAAATAAAAGAATAGAAATAGAGAAAAGAATAAGAAATAATTTTTTTTAAAGTATTAACAAATTTAAATGTAATTATATACAATTTAATTTAAGTTTAGTAAAAGTTATTAAGATAAAAACTATATATATACAAAGATAAATTATATAATATTATATTAACAATATTTGCTATTTAATAATAATATTAAGTAGAATTAATATTTTTAAATTTTTAAAGACTTATTAGAACTAATTTTTTTTTAATAAATTTTGATATTTTTTAAAAATAATAGTATAAAAATAAGAAATTAAGTATTTAACAATTAAGTTTTTTAAAAATTTATTAAGTTAGAAAAAGTTAATAACAAAGTAATTTAATTACTCTTAAAATAGAAATATAATAGAAAGGTCGTTTTCTTTGTTTCGATTAATATATTAATAATAAAAGCTCTTAATTATAAGAATTAAAATAATTTTTATAAAGTTAATATTATTGTAAAAATTACAAATTAGATTGTTTGTATTAGAAATTAAGTCTACTAATAAGAAAATCTTATAAAAGTATTATAGTAAAATATTAATTGTTGCAAAGTTTGTAAGATAAAAGTATCTCAATATTAAATAAAAATTAAATTAAGTATATTCAATATAGAATTTTTAAGCAATATTATAAAGATTATCGATATTATAAAGTAATATCGAATAAAGACTAAACAAAAATTTAAGTATATAAGTATTTTTGTTTTAATACTTAAATTAAGAGTTTATTTACTAATAGAATATACGTCTTGGAGACTAATTAAGTTGTTACTCTTCTATATTGTTTTCTTTAACATTGTTTATTAAAGCGCTTTAACTTAAGAAATACTTTTGTCTTGCGCTATATATTATTGTTAATTAATTAGTTTCCTGATTTTGTTAAGCTATTTTTACAAAGAGTTAAAGACAAATATATTAGTTTTTGTTAATTTACTTAGTCGATTCTTTTAATTTGTATTTTAATAAACTTATCAAAATTTTATTTATAAGACTATTTAATAACAATTAATTTGTTGTTTTTCTCTTTTTATTCTATTTTTTAATATAGTTAAATTATAAATATAAATTTTGTATTAAAGACTTATTAAGTAAAAGCAATAATAACAAAGATAATAGTAATAAGATTGCTATATTCTTGCTTAAATACAATTAATACTGTATCTAACCAATTGTTGTAAAGTATTTCAAGTTATTTTCGCTTAATATTAAATGTTTTATTAGCAATTAATAGAGTTTCTTCTTGTATTGTTCTTCGAAATCTAATAGAGCAATTAAAACGCTAATAAAGTTAAGCTTTAAATAATAGAATATTAGATTAACTTTAATTATTAGTTTGCTTAGCAAATTGTTTGTCGAGAGCAACTACTATAACAAGATTAATTTAGATCTTTAAAAGTTCTAGATTCTCGAATATTTCGATTAAAAGTTAAATCGACAATTGCGTTAACTAATTGTTAATATATAGTAAGAAAAATTTAATTAACTTGCGAATACAATAAAGAACAAGAAAGAGAATTAGACAATTATATTGCTTGCTTAGTTAATTCAAATTGAATTAATATTTAATATTTAAGAAATTATTGATAAACAATAAGAGCACAATCTTAAGTAAAGTCTTTGTGCAATATATATAACAAACTTTGCAAAATATTGCAATTTTAGTAGTAATTATTAAATTGCAAAGTTACTTTCTTTATTTATAAATTAAATGCAAGAGATTTAAGATCTTTGTTAACTTCTATTTATCTTTGCGCATTAATAGCTCTTCTTATATCTTTTATCTTTGCAACTATTCTTTAGCATTTGCTTCTTCTTAACAAACAATTTCTTTTTCTTTTTCTTAAGTTGCTTGCGCGTCTTCTTTGTTAATATTATTTTATTATTATTTAACTCGATTGTAGTTTTGCGTCTCTTTATCTTTTTTGCGCTCTTAAACTTCTTCTTGTTCTTATTAGATCTACAATATATAAATTCTTTATTAATAACTACTATTATCTTTTGCTAATAAATTGTCAAACGCAATCTAACTTTAGAAGCTATCGATAGATCTTTATTATTATTAAAAATAACTATTAGAAATTTGCTTTATTATATATTTGAAAGAATATTTCTACTTTTAATTGAGTTATATTTTGTTATTAGTATTAACAACAATTATTGATAATATTTAATGCAAGAAATTTATATATAGAAAGAGTTAAAACTTGCTTTAACTACAATAAATATTAGTAAAAATTTAAAATTAACAAAATAAGAAATACTTCTTTATTATAGCAATCGACGCAACTAATGTATTACTAAAATATATTATCGAATAATTATCTTTTTTTGCACAATAAATATATTGTATATATTAACACTCGAAACAATGCAATTGTTTGCAACAAATATAAGTAGAATTTTCTTCTTCTTAATATTTTTTTTTAAATCTATTTTGACAAAATTAAAGCTATTTTGTTGTAGACAAAATTAACAAGCTTTAATCTCTAAATTTAGCATAACTAAAAAATATAGATTATCTTAAAGATAATAATTATAATATATAGATTTATTTAAATATCTTAGCTTCTTTATAGTCTTTGTTCAAAAAAAATTCATCTAAATAGTATTTTTGTTAAATTAAGTTAATCTATCTATAATGTTCTAATAAAGTTAGAAGAAGTTAATTTAATACAATATTCTTATTAGAGTAATCTAAATCTCAAATATATAATATTTATATATTTAATTATTGCGCTCTTATTTTAGTTGCAAAGAATTTCTAACTTTAACTTTGCAACATTTTGTATCTTATTCAAGCTTATATATATTAAGATTTCTTAGATTGTTTTTTTTATTTGAGTCTCTAATTATTATATAGAGTCTTATATTTATTTAACGTTTTCTTAGATATTTATTTTATTAATTTATTATAAGAGTAATTCGCAACTTTTGTTACAATTATTAATATTGTCTTAAATTTAATATTTTATATTAATTAATAATTGCTGTATTACTTTTGCGAAAAATTTTAATTCTACAAATTCGCAATTATTAAGCATTCGAATATTATATATCGAACTTCTACAATATAACTAAAGAAAAAAATTCTTCTCGAACGTCTTTCTATTTAAAAGAGTATTAACAAAGCTTATTACTATAACTTAACAATTTCGAGCAACTTAATTAGAATATCTTCTTTTTTTTAATTTGTTATCGCATTAATTTTTAAATAATATAAAGATAATAATATAGAATTGTAGATATTAAAACAAACAAAAAATAAAGAAAAAGAAATTGTTGACAATTGTAAAAAGTTAAAGTCAATCTTAAAGCTTTGTAATAATTTAGTTACTCTCTTAAGAAAACAATATTGCAAAGACAATTCTCGAGATTAATTCGATCGTAAATAATATTAATATAATTTGCTTCTTTGCAATAAATATATCTTAATTTAAATACTATTGTTATACTTAATTATATTAATAAGAAGAGATTGCAAAATAATTAAAATATATTAACATATCTTTATATTAAGTCGAAGAACGTCAAACCTTATTAACAAATTTTGTTAAAAAAATAAAAATTAAGTATTCTAACAATATATTGTAAATTGAAAGTAAATAAACATAAGATAACTTACATAAAACTTTTCTTTTACTATTATAAGTTCGAGAATATATATTCTTTTTTTGTAAATCGATTAATATTAAAGTATATTAACTTGACTTAAACAAATCGAAATAATAATAGATTAAATACTTCTCGAGCAATAAACAAATATTGCTTTTAATTAATAACATATTAAGATAAACAATTTTGCAAGTTATTTATATTTGTTTGCAAAAACGCAAGTATATAATCTAGCAATTTATTGTTCTTCTAAAATAAAATGAATATTACTTGTCTTTATATAAAGAAAGTCTTAGTAAAAATATACAAAAATTAGTATAAAATCTTGCTTATTAATATTACTTAATAATTATAAAGATACTAACAAATAAAAATTAAGAAATAAAGTAACTTAATATTTAAAGATATATTCGATCTCGACAAATTACTTTATTATAAAAATAATTAAAAAAACAAACTATTAAATCGAGTATTGCTATCTAATTTTATAATATTTAATAACGCTTAATCTTGTTTAAAACTTAAGTAAAGCTCAATTATTAATAAGATTGTTTAAATAATAAAAGAGTTATTTTCAATTAAATAAAGCTTAATAAAATAGATAAAAAAACTTTAAATTATAAGCAAATAACTTAAATACTATTATAAGCTTTATCAATTCTTTAGATAAAAAGTTTTAAAAAGTTTATAGTTTATATTTTTCGAAAAACTAATTTTTTATTTTGCGTTGTTCGAAGTTAGATAGAATATATATATTTATTTACTCTTAATTTCTACAATAACAATTATAGCAAATCTCAATAAATAATACAATACTCTTTGCAAAAATTATATTAAAACAATAACAAAAAAGATTTAAGTACTTATTTAAAAAACGTTTGCAATTATTAATTTATATTTGTTTTAAATATTTAATATAAGTTGTTTTCGAAACAAAAGATTAAAGATAATATTGTTGTTAAATAAGTTTGTTTTGCAAGTAACAATATCTAAAATATATAAAACAAATATTAAGATATTTCGAGTTGCAATTTTAAATAAATTTCGAATACAATACTTTAATATCGAAACAATTAAATTAGCAAAAAATATCTATATTTTTGCGCTATATTATTTATATTTGTATTATATTTTTCTAATATTAATAAAAATTAATCTAGTTAATAATTTGCAATTAATCGAAGAGAAATTGTAAATTAAAAATTAACTAAATATTAAAACAAAGAACAAAATATATAGATATATATTTGTTATTATTGTAATTACAAGAAATAAAATCTAGAATTATAACAAAAATACTTTATAAAAAATAAAAATAAAGCTATTATATTTCTAATTTATACTTTTTTTTTAAACTCGAAAAATTTAGATTATTTTTGAAAAAGTGCATTAATCAACTTAATCAAGTTGATTAATTTAATTAATTTGTTTATAATATTATATAGTAATGCATTTAGATAATGCATTTGTAGATTATTTGTGCGTTATTATTTTTAAACTATTTTTAGTAATTTAAATAATGCGAATTTTTTTAAAAATAGAAAATCTTGGCATTTTGACGTCATTTTCGATTGCTTGGCGAGTCGATTGAGTCGAATTAAAAAATCGTTGACTCGAGATCGATTTCGAGTTGAGTCAAGAGATTGGTATCGAGTATTTGGATCGAGCTAGAATGTTGGTACTAAAACCTGACTCGACGATTAGTCTAGCAATAATTAAGAAATAAACTATATATACAAATTAATTTGCTCGAATCAAATATATTTACAAGAAAGAGAAAATTGCTAATTGTATATTTTTAAATTATTTGGCTTCGAAGTTAAAATTCATTTTTAATTAAATATTTTTTTTGTACTTGAAGAAACAAAGTGTTATTAACAAAGAATAGAAATTAAACTAATATAACAAACTATATATTATAGAATAAATTCAAAGTTTATTTTTTAAATTACAAATTATTAAAGTAAAGTTATAATTTCGAGTCTAAATATTGTTACAATATTCGATAATTCGAGATTTTTTTTATTAAATAAAAAGAATAACTTAGAATGCAATATTATAGTTTTAAGAGAATTCTTTATAAATTTGATTTTAAATTTTTAACAAAAAAGAATATTTTTTAATAACTAATTAAGAATTATAATATACTAAATTTGAGCTTAACATAATTTCAAAAGACGCTCAATTATATAATATAGAATATGTGTTATTATAGCAAGCAACAAGTAAAGAAAAAGAAGTTGTTAACAATTACTAAAAGTTGTAAAGAATCTTAAAGTACTATAACAATTTAGTTTTTTTCTTAAAAGAGCAATATGGCAAATACAATCTTTAAGATTTATTTTATAATAAACAATATTAATATAGTTTACTTCTTTGTTATAAATATTTTTAAAAAGCAATATTAAGAAGTTGTTCTTAACAAATTAAAATCTATTTATTTTGATTTTAATCTTTTTTAAAGCTTTGTTAAGCAAAATATATTAGCAATTCGAGTTCTTTAATTGTAAAACAAACTTACTTATATAAAGAGCAAAAGATACTAATATATGCAAATAAGATTGTAGTAAAAACAACAAATTATTTGTTTTTAAATAGATAAAGAAATAAAGAGTAAGTAACTCTTAATATTAACGCAAATTAATAGATATATTAACAAATAATATAGTTATAAAGAAAATATAGTTGCTTGCGCAAGAAGCTTAAAATCTAATAGAAATCTTAAGTAATAAAGAGAGAAATTCGAACAAATTTAAGTACAAATTTACTTTTATATTGTTGCGCTTTTATATATTTTTTTATAGATCTATTTTCTTATTGTTGTAATCTTTTACTTTATTTTATAGTTTTGTTATTATATTGTTGTGCTTTAATATTTTATCTCTTAAATTTACGCTTATTTAATTGCGTTTTTATATTTTATTTCTTAAATTTATACTTATGCAATCTTAACTCTTTTTATTATTAATATTATTAAACTTATCTTAAAATACTATAAATTAAATCGAAAATAAAATTATTTATTTATTAAAAAACACAATATAAGAGATTGCAAACAATATATATATTAATATATTTAAAAATAGTATTAATATTAAATCGAGTTTATAACTTAAAGTTGTATTTAATACAATATAAAATATCGAGAATTTTAAGAAAAAATTAGATTTATTTATAATAAATGCAATAATATTGTAAGTCGATCTTTATATCTTAAAGTTAAGATATAAGTTTATTTAATTGTTAGACTTAAACAACTAAAGCAAACAACAATATTCGATTATATAAATAAGATTAAATAACTTGAATACTACAATTTTATTAAATATTTTTAACTTTTTTACAAAAAGATACAAGAGAAATCTTATCAAATTAAGCTTAAAGATATAACAATAGTTTTCGATAATTTTTAATTATATATTGTATATTAAATCTAAAATCTAAATAAAAATATTACGACGATTTTTTCTATAACAATATAAGATTAAATAATATATAATATTTTCTTGTATATAAATTGATATCAAAATATATTAGACTAATATCTTCAAATTGCAATAATAATTAATCTAATTATTTTTGCAAAATAAATAAATATTCTTTTAAACTAATAAGAAATAAATAAAAACAATTTTACAAAGCATTTGCAATCTTTAACAAAGAAAAAATTACAAAATTTAAACAATATTTATTCTACCTAGAAGAAGATTAAGATAACTTATTTATATATTAAGAAAAGTTTATTGCGTTAATTTAAAGTTAAATACAACTTAATACTAATTATAGCTTCGAAAAATATTCAATTGCATTAACTTAATAAGTTTGATAAATAAATTAATTCTATTTTTGTAAATATCTTAAATCTTAATAAGTAGAATTAATATAAGAATTTTTATAGCAATTATAAATTAAACCAAACAATATTAACAAGAATACTAATCTTAAAAAATAATATTTTGCAACAAGAAATTAATCGATACTTTATAATTACAACAAGCAATTTATATTATTTATAAATCGCAAATTAATTTGTTATAAAGAAGTTTTTGCATTTTGAAAAAAATATTAAATTACTTTTTGTAAAGATTATATTTTGCAATATTATATAAGCAAAAATAATTAAAAACAAGTTTTATCTCGAAAAATATCTTAATTTGTTTACTTTTAAAATTGTTAGAAAATTAAATAGCTAACACGAGTATTTCGACAATAAAAAAATAGTTGCTACTTAAGCAAAAATTAACAAACTCGATAAAAAGACTTTAAATTATAAGATAACAAAGCAATTACTACTAACAAAAGAAATAACTATATTAATTACTTATCAATTTAGCAAGTAAAATATCTTAAAAATATTATAATTAATATTATTTAATTAGTTTTAATTTTATCTTGCGTTATTCGAGATCTCTAAATAAAAGAAGAGTATTTATTTGTTTTAAGAATTTATATCTAAGATTATATCGAATCTCAATAAATATTTTAAGATTTTTTGAAAGAAAGATTTCAAAATTACAATTAAAGAGATTTAAAAGCTTGCGAAGACAATTTTAATAACTATTAATTTGTATATATTGCATAAATCGAATATTAATTGCTTTAAAGATAGAAAACTTAAGAAAATATCTTTACTAAACAAATTAAATTAAAAATTAACAATATCGAATATATTTAAAATAGATATCAATACTTTGCAAATTGCAATACTAAATAGATTTCGAATATATTATAAGAATGCAAGAATTGTAAGAGTAGCAAACAGTATATATAGATTGACGCTATATTGTTTTTATGTATATTTTATATTTTCGATATTAATAAAGATAGTTCTAAACAATAGTTTAAAACTAATTAAAGAGAAGTTTCGAAATAATAAGTAATTAAGTTTAAGTACAAAGAATAATTTGTATTAACTAAATTTTGATACAATTGTAAACTTAAGTTCTAAACTAAGACTTATAAAAAAGAATATTAGAAAAAGAATAAAACTTACAACAAAGTTTCTTGTCTTTATAGATTTCTTAATTATTGTCTATTTCGTAAATAAAATATGCTTGCTATACTAAAAATAAAGAATAAAGATCTTAATTTAAGATTAATCTTTTTGTAGTAATTAAATATAAAGTTGCGTATTCAATTTAAAATGTTCGAGTTCAATTTATTTACAAAAAAGAGAGTAATTCTAATTAATACTTTTTAAGAAATAAGAAATTTTAGAAATTAAATATCAATTAAAAAGAACAATTCGCGCGTGCTAGTAAAAATATATATTCTAACAAAAGAATAGAATTTAAAAAAAGACAATTAACTCTATATTATAGAGTTAAACTATTAAGCAAATTAAAAGTTGCAAGTCGAACAAAGAAAATAACAATTTATACAAAAGATCAAGTATTTTAACGCAAGATTTATTAATTTCGATCTTTTAAAAAAAACAATTATAAATTAGACAATAATAGATTCGAGCGTAATCAATTATTTTTATTAAAAATAACAATAAAATTGTATTTGTTAAGAGTAAAACAACTTTATTAAGTAACGAGACAATTGTACAACTAAATAATAAAGACAAAAAAACTTAAAAAAAAATCTAAAACTAGATAATATTCGAATATAAGATTGCAAAAAATATAAGTAGTATCTCTTGCAAGCTTTTTGTCTATTGTTGCATTAATTTAATGCAATATAACTATAATAATTAAAATAAAAGCTTGTATAATATAGATTAATCGAACTTAGTCTAATATCTAATTGTTAAATTAATATAAAGATTGTTAGACTAATCTATATATTTATAAAATCGAAAAGTTCTTTAGTTGTGCAATTAATAATAATTTCTTAAACAATTAAAGTATTAAGATTATTTAAGTTTGATCGATTGTTAGTATCTATAAGATACTAATTAATACAATAATTGATGTGCTCTTAATTAATAGAAAAATAATATTAATTGCTTTGTGTAATAATTGTACTAAAAGATTAAATATTACTTGATTCTATAAAATTTACAAAATTTACAAAATTTTGAATAGAGTATTCGAATCTTAATTTTACTTAGTTCTAAAATTCGAGTAATACAAAACTACGACTTTTGTTATATTAGATCTATATATTCAAGTAACTAGAATCTTATAAAATCAAACGCAAATATTACTTTAATTTCAATTTTTTGTTATCTAAATATAATATTGTTTGTACAAATATTCGATCTAACAATCAATAGAAAAAACTAGCTTTAAATACTTATCTTGCAAATATTTCTTCAATTGTTGCGCTAATATTCTCGAAAATTCTTTTACAATATTGAGAAATTGTTAATTAGTAACAATTAGAATATAATTGTGCTTATTAAGTTGTTAATTATTTTTTTAAAAATTTGTTTTTAATTGTTCGATATTCTTGTTATCGAGTTTTTCCAATTAATTTTATTAAAAATATAGTTACTTAAGTTTGATTCAATCGATTTTCTTGTATTTAATACGTTTTTTTATCTTAATTTTCGACCTTTTTTCTTAAGTTTGACTTCTTTATATCTCGACATACTTTGCTTAATAAAGAATTAAAAAAAAAGTATATAATATTTTAAAATATAAAGAGCTCGTAAGATGTAAAATATATATAAAAAGTTAGTTTTAATAACTTTTTTCAAAAGTATAGAATTGCTCTTTAAACTTATTGTTATTTTTCTTCTTCTTATTTTAAATTTAATATTGTTTAATTTGTGCTCTAAATAGCAACTTAATTATTGCAAGACTTATATTCTCTTTTTGTATTTTATTATTTATCTAAACTATACTTTTTGCTTGTTAATTATATTTAACGTATCTTTTTATTTATTACAAAGTCGATAATAACTTTTTAAAATCTTAATTGCAATATTTAATTTAGACTAAAAGAGCTAATAGAATTAAAGTATTTTATTTTGTTTCTAGAGTTTGCAAATTACATTACAAAAGAGCAATAAAGATTGCAAAATCATTAGATCTTAAAGAAAAATGCATCTAAAAGAAAGAGATTGCTCTCTTTGTTAAAAATAATTGAAAATATACTAGGAATTTATATCGAATATAGAAAAATAAAAGACAAATTATTTTAAAATAATTATTTGAAGATTTTTTATTTTAAATATAATAACTTTGTATATATTGTTACTTAAAAAAGAAGTTTTTAAAAATATATTTTTTTAAAAAGCTTTGCAACAATTTCGAATTCTCAAATAGAATTTAACATAATTTACAATATTTAACACAAATATATTGCTAGCATTTTGAAAATCTTTTGTTTCGAGAACTTATTTTATATTGTTTTCGAATATATAATTATTTCTCTTTGATCTTTCGAAGCACAAGCTATACGAACTTTTAATGAAGTGAAGAACGACAATAAATAAAGTGTCACGCGAACTTGAATCGAACGACTTCGAAGACTAGCTTTGAAAGAGGAAGAAGTTAAAACACTTAAAACAATTGACGAATTTTCGAAGTCACGCGACCTTTCTTAAGTTCATTGATCTCTTAAACGAGAACGTTGATCTAAATTTCTATAAGAGTAGTAACATTGTTATTTATCGATCGCGACGTCATTGATGCTTCTTAGACGAGATTGTAACTTTTATCACGCTTCTTCGTCTATAGATAAAGATCAAGAATGTTGACGACAAAATTTTTTTTGCTATACTTCTATATCGATGGTCAAGGCAATAAATTGGTATCTGCAAAGATTTAAAGAAATTATACGATCGCAATTCTTTACGTACAACGTTACGCATTTATGTTTTGTGAGCCCAATATTCGTCATAAGAATCCTAGATAATTAAGGTATTACAAAAATTGCCAATCTATACAATTAAGTTTGATGTACGTTCGCTAATCGAACGCGACGTCACGCAAATCTTTTTATTGTTACTACATAAATTGCTAGCGTTAAACAATTAAGTTCAATAGTTTTTAATAAAGCTTAATAATATTAAAATGTGTTACGAATGCAATAGAAAGATAGTCTCTCTTAAACGATGCGACAAGTGCTCGTCTTTCTAGTATTGTAACAGGATAGAATCGTCATTGAAAATCTTCCTCGTATTATGATAACTTAAATGCTAACATGAATGCGATGAAGTTAATTAGGAAGCTAACTAGATCAAGAAAGGCTATAAGGCTAATTGCAAGCTTCTTAAGAATCTCGATTTGCAAGAATTGTTTGTTCTTAAATGAAACAAATTTGATAATTATATTCGATTTCCTTTTCACGTTGCAAAGAACTTCGAGATTTGAATATTATCTACTATGTCTTAACTAGGTTATTTGTGCACGAAAAGAACATATGCATCAAGACGAGTACAAACTTGAAGTATGCTCTTCTTTGCTAATCTTCTTGATTCTAGAGTTTATAGCTTGATTTGTTTGTCACAACTAGCGACATCGTCGCTACTATTATTTAGGTTAATTAACACTATAAGATGTAAAAGCGTCTAAAGAGTTTATATATGTAGTGGAAGACTCATTTTTGGTTCAAAAGAATAGGGTCGAGACATTAAGTAAGAATTGTTAAAAAGAATCTCAAATACAAAAAGTCGAGAAATTATTAATCTAATCCAAAAGGTTTAGTCTTCCAATCACGTCTAAAATTAGATCAAGAAATATAACTTGTAACTATGTAAATTCTCGAATATTCTTCACGAGATCCAAATGTCAAAACGCTAGCAAATAGCTCTTCAATTACATATATCTCGCTATTTTGAGTCGTAGACTATTTTCTTAAAGAACTTGTAATTATTGCAATAACGAAGCATTTCGTTCTTAGATATTATGTTACTTCTTAGACTTTTTGTTGTTTGATTAGCAATTTCTCCTAGTCGTCAAATAAATACCTGGCAAATTATTTCTTAAATTGATTTTATTACTAACAAAATTAGCAACTATAAGAATTAACGTTACATTCGATATAATCTTACATTTGTTCAAGAGAGCAATAAACAAATAGAGTTAACAATTGTTTATTAAGATTATAAAGAAACATTATCAAAACAATAATCTAGTAAAGATCAAACTTAACTATCTTAAATTTATAGCGAGCGAATATTTCTTGCTTTCTTTCGAGAATTATAAGTTCTTGCGCTTTAGCTCAAAGATTTCAAGAAGTTATGCTAAGAGAGTAGAGAAATACATTGATACAATTACTCGAATTGCACAAGTTAGCTTTAACTCTCAAGTCCAATACTAAAACAAAACTATCAATAAATAAGACTTTTACAATTAACAAAAGATTTATATTTTGATCGAATTCTATAAGCATGTTTGTTGTAATATACTTAATATAATTGTTGAGAAATTCTAAATTCAAATTAGTTCGATAAATCGAAAATTTCAACTATTATAGCTCAATTCGTGTTTAGGACTAATTTTATATATAAGTTAAATTTGTCGCTCTTTGAGATTCAAACAATATTAAACAAGGAAAAAGATCTTGTAACTCGCTTCAATATCATCAAAGAAATATATATACTTTACAAGAATTCTCTTTTTATTACTTTATACTTGTCGTTAATTAATTAAATAAAAAGTAATATTGCAACAAAGTTAAAGTTGCTATTAAAGATTTAGCAACAATAATTCTTTTTGCTTTATAACAATTTTTATAGCAAATATTTGTTTAGCGATATTTTTAAAATCAACGCTCTATTATGCAATTACAACTCTATAATTGGTAATATCTATTCTATTATTTGTCTTATATATTATAGTTGTCTTTCAAATGCTTACAATAGCTAGAACAACAATATAAAGTATAAAATTATTTACGCAATTTGTTATATTAATGCAAGGGAAAAAATTACTATCTTTTACGACAAAGACAATCTTTTTAATTTCCAATATATCTATCTAAAAGATGCATTCGACTTCGACTACAATTGCAATATCTACTCTTTCTTACTTCTTAAGCTTCAAATTAGATTAATTGCGTCAAGTTGAATTATCAAGTTTGAATCAAGTATTCAATTTGAATCTTGACAATTTGTATTAACTCGATCTAAAAGTCTTGACAATTCGATTCCTAAGTTGAAATCGACAATTTGAATTAATTTCTATACTTGAAATCGAAATTCGATTTCAAAAATCGACTTGAATCGTCAAGACTTAGTATTAGTATAAAAAAAATCTAAAATAAATAGTAGAAGAACAAAAAAATAATGCAAAAGAGTAATGCAAGCAACAACTAGTCTAAGCAAGTTGTTTTAAGATAATACAAGCAAGCGTAACTTTTGTCTCGAAGTATACTACTTAACACTTTAACAAAAAATTCAAAATTATAATAACGTATATTTAAGAATAGAAAATCTTGACATAATAATATTATTTTCGATTTCTTGACAATTCGATTCGATTTCTAATATTGGAATCGAAAATTGAATTGAATCGAATTAGATCGATTTTATAATAATAGGAATCGAATTAAATTTTAGATTAATTTCTAATATTGAAATTAACAAGTTAAGTCAATTTCTAAAGTTGAAACCGAAATCTAATCTAACAATTAATCTACTCCAAATTAACAACGTTTATTGTCTCCAAATTTAACATCTAAACAACGTAATCGATAATCCAAATTGCGTAATAAATAGATCAAATAATCGTCTAACAAATTGTTACTTCTTATTTCAAGTTCTTAAGAAGAAGTATTATTGTAATGTTAATGTCTCGATTGCTAGACTTTACTATAACGTTTTTCAAATTAACATTACTTATAATAATTAGGCTCGAACGAGTATTTTTGCAAAGAGAGAAGACAAATCGAGAGTAATTTGCGAGGAGAAGAATAGCTTGAATACGCAAAAAGTCAAGAATTTGATAAAGAATCTAGTAGGTTACAGGAATTCCAAGGCTTCTACGAGGTAGAAAATTGCTAAAGAACTAATATTGAGGAAGTTGAATGCTAGTGATTTTGAGATATGATTGTAGAGACAAGGGAGATAGAATGTTACATATGGTCGAAGTGTTATCGCAACAAGTACTTATTGACATCTTACTCTCGCATTTGCTTTAATTCTTAACATTTTATTTAGTTCTAATATCTTGCTTCGTTTTTAACGCCTAGTATTCGAGTTTTCCTAAACGACGTTTAGTAGAAGAATTGGCGCAGAGTTGATGCCTTGTTGTTAAAGTATTTGGACTCTCTTGAGTTACGTTGTCTAGAAGTATTAAGATAGCTTAAGAGCAAAAAGATTCGTAGTGTCTTGCCACTAATTATTTGGGCTCTTCTAGGTAAAATTTCCTGGGAGAATTCTTTTGAGGAAAGAGCGCTAGACTTTGAAGCATAATAATTCTATAGATGTTCTCTTCTAAGTTTTAATCTCTATGTCGAAGATTTGGAATTTTCAAGCTTAGACTACGTTAGACTTTCGTCTCTATAGTAGAATAAGTAGCCTATGCTTTAGAGATCGAAGATGGTTGTTTAATCTTGATAAACTCGTATATTGTGTCTCTCGATAAATCTAGGAGTTACGTGTGTTGTTTGCGAAAAGAAGTTGTAAGAATAAAAGCAACGATAACAACAATAGAGCGCAGTAATACAACACATGTTAGATTAAGTGTTATTTTGTTAATATTCTATCTGTTTCTAGAGCATCTAAACACTCTTTCTCGATAAATATGGGAAATACTATTCTTGTACATTTATAAGAGAACAATTAACGAAGACAATAGTATTTTTGTATATTACACAATTTACTAAAGTAACAAACAATAAATTTTAGTATATGTTAGACATAAAGATTTTATAAACTTTCGCTGCGTAATTCTTAAAGTATATAAGACTTTCGAGTGTAAATTGCACACATTTATCGTTCGAGAATAGACAATTTTGATTAAGCTAAAATCGATAATATTAATTAAAGTAGCGTTGCAACAAATACTTACTATTAAAGATATATTGTTGTTCGAGCTTAAATAGCATAATATTGTTAATGCAATACAAATATTAGAAAGATTAATATTGAAATAAAACTTAATATCTAAGCGATGCGTTAAAATTCGAGCATTTCAATTTAATTTCTACGTTACTAGTATTATTCAACGAGCTTGTTATAGTATTATTCTCTTACAATTGACAACGTTTTCGAGTATATTGTTCTCGACAAATGTATAGCAAGATTAAGTTGTCAACAATAATAATTTGTTAATTTAGATTTCTATCGCATTTAACGAATAAAGATAAATCGAAAAAAGTCTAAGCAATACGCGCGCGTTTCTTGAAGACATATTCGATTAAAGTCGAAAAAGACTAAATAGAAGAGAGAAGAGTATGATTGATTGCTAGTTGCGCGAGCATATTTTGTATCGAAGCTATTGCATTGTAGTCAACTTGTAATTGTACTTTTAGTACTTGCTCTTTCTCTTTAAGTAGCAATCGATAATTAATCTTTAGCTCGATAGATATAATAGAATTGATTGCGAATTTAATTGTAGAGATTTTGTTAATACTCGCGCAACTCTTGAATGCTTGCATCTATTACACTAGTACTTTCGTAAAAGATATTAGAGAGAATTATGTTATCGAAGAGATTTGTAGACGTCTTTAGACAATGCAAGCAATTATTAAATAACAAGGAAGTACAACTTAGTAGTTGTAATAGTAAGTCGAGACTTAAGATAAATTAAACACAATTTATAAGAAAGTTGTATTCGAGATCTATATACTAATAAGATTTCTCTATACTTAGTATGCTTAGTATATTTAGTATCTAAGCTTACTAAGCTTTTTGAACATTTACTTAGTATATTTAGTTATCAAGATTATTAAGTATGTTAAATCTATATATACTTATATCTTGTACTACAAAGTCTTAAAACCTTCTTATATTAATCTAGTTCTAAATAGAGTTGTAATACTATTTTTTTTCTTAAGTGCTTTTGTTTTGAAAGCAAACTTTCTCTTCTATTATGTCTAAAATATTTGCAAGCTCTACTTGTTAACTCAATGCCATTGCAAAAAGAAAACAAATGAGTTGTTACATTAAGATACGTCCTTGTAATTCTTGTTTTAATCGAAATATTAAATGTTTGATTATTAAGAAGTTTTTTTGTTGCATCGAATATAAGCGCTTTAATCGAAAATATAATTTGATTTCTTCGAATAAAAAGATAAATAAGGCAATAAATGTTGTTAAGAAGCTAAATAATAAAATTTTCGAATCTTAAATAAAAGTTTGTTGTTTAAAAAAGCAATATAAATATTAATTGCAAAAGTTAAAAGCAATAGATAATATAAAAGCGCAAAACATTTTGAAGCTAAAGACGAACAAACAAGAAAAGAAGAAAGAACAAGTTGACTCGTATATTACTTTTGCTTTTAACGATAAATTCTTTAATCTTGATTTTGCTTTGTTTAAGATATTTTCTCGAATTATAAAAGAGCTTTTGTAGCACTTTCTTTTTAAGCTAGTCTTTGCTAGAACTTCTAAATAAGATTATAGTAGTCGTTAAGATTTTTCTTCGATTTCTATATATTTTTTAAGATAGAGCATTCTTTTTACTTAATAAAATAGTTTTAACCTTGCTTCTTTAAGATTTGCTATACTTTATATTTGCTTTCTTTCTATGCTTTATAATAAAAAAAATTCTATATAGATGTATTGAAGTTAACTAATCCCAACAATAAAATATAAAACACTAAAAATACTTTGACGTCTTTAGATAAGTCGAGTTCGTAATTAATTAATTTCTTTGTTCTCTTAACAAAAAATGATTTAATTTTAATTTAATTTAATTTTTTGCTTAATCTTCTTGTCTTAAGATTTTTTGTAAAAAGATATATTTTATCTTTCTTCTTTAATTAAAATATTATTTTTTGTTTTTTGTTCTAGTACTTGATCAACTTTTCTTATATTTTTAAAATATTATTGTGTATCTTTTTTAATACTACTATTCTTTTGATAGCTAATTGAGTTAATAGATGTTTTTGCTCTTTCTTGAAGAGATTAAATTCTTTGTTATAATTGACGAAGAATAAAGTTATTTTAGTAATACTCGAAATCTTTGTATTTAGTGTTAGTTAAACTATACATAATAAATACTCAATTGCTATAAGTATTGTTGACGTAGTATCTTAGATATTGCTTTAGATTCTAATTTGTTTGCTCTATTTAATTATTTATAATTAAGTAATAGATAATAAACATTCTAAGTCTCGTTTCTAACATCAATAGAAGTGTCTTTCAATAGTTAGACGTAAAAAGCTTGTCTTTGTTATTAGTTAATACTTTAAATATATTGTAATATTATATAAGTTAATTTAATACAATGTACTCTAGTTGTTTTGTTATAAATTTCTCTTTACATACAATAATATAAAAATACTTAATGAGCTTGTCAATTATTACTAGTATCGAATTATATTTGTCTCTAGTTGCTAGATCTATCAACTTAAGCAACTTAATAATAAAGTTTATCGTAACTTTATTTTATAACAATTTTGTAATGTTATAGCGTCATCGACGCGCTAGCGTCTTAGAATATAGCAGGACATGTAATTTCGATTGCCTATAGAAGTCTCGAATAGCACAATATCTCTTTCTAGTTAGAAAGCGAGAAATAGACTCGCACGTTATGACAAGTATTAGATAAAAAGAAAGTTTGTTTTTTGTTGTTCTTCAACGATTAGTTTTACTACTATTTACTCTATATAGTTGAAACATAGTAATAAAAGTCTATTATATCTTACGTCTTTTACATTTTAGTGCGTCGACAAATAGCAAACGCATTCGCATTTTATAATTCTAATTGTTCTATTTTTCGAAAAGAAAGACTTAAGACGTAATAGCATTGTGTTAAATTAAAATAACTTAAGTTATAACAATTATTCGATTATTAAATTAAAGTTCAAGAAATTTAAGTCTTTTCGAAACAACAATCGCTTACAAAACGTCGACGAAAATAATTATTGTTAATGTAATGTTAACGAAGATAATAGCTCAAATACGATTAAAGCTTCGACTTTATATTAGTAGATTGAAACATTAATAGTAAAGATTTAAGATTTGCGAAACGCTTAACAAACTTAAGTTATAGCGATTAAAGAAACAAACTTCTAAGTTTCTTAAATCGCTATTGTATTGCTATCGATTATATTTAAGTTCTTAAAATTTAAAAAGCTAAAACTATACAAGAATTTAAGCGTAAATAAATATATTACTTAATTTGACGAAATCAACATTAACATAATGCGATTCTTGACGTATTTTATTATAGATAAGAATAAAATTCTCTATTGCATGTTATTCTTAGAAAATAACGTTACTACGTAATAATATTTAAGAACAAGCAATAGCGCTAAGTTGAAGAGCGAGATCTTTGAAGAATTTGAAAAGTTTTTATTGAATTTGATAATTAATTTTGCTAATTGTTGTCTTCTAGTTTATAAAAGATAGAAGAACACTAAACAAAAGTCAAATCAAAAAATAATTGTCTTTAAGAAATATCTAGATAAGTTAAAGACTTATCTATTGTTGTTTTTAGAGAAGTATAGAATCTATATATTTTTGATCAAGCTTAAGTCGAACTTGAATATAAAGATTTTAGATATTAATAACGTGTCAAACATTTGCAATAAACTTTTAATTATAGTTATTATATAAGAACAAACGTTAATCGCATTCGCGAAGCAAACGTAAATAACTTTAAAGATTAGCGAATTACAAAAGATTCTAATGTCTCTTTAGATAAATCTTACTAGAATTGTCGCTTAAACAAGATCGACAAGTCTATTAAGAACAAGAAGTTCTATATTTCTAAAAATTTATCAACGTCGCATAAACGAGTTTACAAGATTAGTAACGCAAATTATTTAAGTTGCGTCGAATGCTTTAGATACTATAAAAATAAATATTACAAAAATAAATATCTCAATAAATATAGATGAGACAAGTCTATTATTGTTGATGTTACTACAATTGATGCAAAAAAAAATTAAAATTTGTTAACGTCTCGCAAGCAAAATAAAAAAGACAAATAGAAATAATAAACTTAATTTTAGTAAAAGATTAAACTTAATTTCTTAATAACGAACGTCAAGTTATAAATTTGGTCAACTTGAGAGCTTAGTTAAATCTTATTAATTATGTCTACGTAATGCAATAAGAATTGCAATTTACATTTGCTATCTTATTAATATCAAGTTTTCTTAATAGCGATAGTCGCTACTACTATAACGTCTATAAGTTGATCTATTATCTAATTAACTTGTGAAATTAATATCGAGAATGCACTATTTTATTCTACTTAATTAGATATATAAGTTCTAATTTTACATTAAATATATCAATGCTAATTAAGCAAGACATATTGATTAATTCGAAGATGCAAAGTTAGCAATTCAAGATCACAAATAACAAATTGAAGATAATTAATTTTAAACAATTTATCTTAGATCTCGTTAAATATAACACAATTTATGTTATTGTTTGCGCTAGCGTTACGAAGACGTCAAGCAAAAAGTTAACAAAGTTTAAAATTACTAAGAAGTTAAGAGATCTAAAAGATGTCTATAATAATACATTGATTAAAATTCTATCAAAATTAAGAAGAGAAAATTATGTTATTGAGCTTTAGAACGACAAAGAGCTATCTTTTATATCTCTTAATTATTCGTCAACGTTGCATCAATTACGTTTATTTAATTCTAACGATTAAGATAAATTATAGACGTTATTACTAATAAGATCTTCTCTCTTGTCTCTTCTTGTATAATAAAATAGTATAAAGTTCTTTTAAGTATTGTCTTTTAATTAAAGATATTTAAGTCGAAAAGATTTGTATTAAAATTAAGAAATTGTTTTATTATTAGCAAAAAATATAAACTTTAAATTAAAAGAATTTCGTTAAATATAATAAATTACTTTATATTTTGAGAAATGCAATTGTTAAAAAGAAATTAATTCGCAAAAATTATAACAATTTTTTAACAAGACATTTTAAAATCGAGAAAACTTTAAATTTATTTTAGAAAAAGTATTTCTAACTCGTTTGCGCAAAGTAGATATAAGTATATATTAAAATATATAATATTTGTTAACGTATTAAAGTTTTTTATTATAAGTTGTATAATAAGTTTCGATTCTTATTTGTTACAAAGAAGTTATAAAAGAAAATTATTATAAATTTTGTAACAAGCTTGTTGTCAAACAAACGTTATAAAGTTGTGTATAACTTAATCTTCGTAATAGTCGATTATTATACAAAAATAATCAAATATATATTTATAATTACTAGAATCGATATTGTAAAGCTAGCGAAAATATTTTTTGATAAAATTGTTTTATGTTTCGAAACGTTAATTAATATAATAAGCAATAAAGAATTTGTCTTTACTAATGTCTTCTAGTTTGCTATATACTTTTATGTACAAATTAGAAGAAAACTAAGTATTGTCTTTTATTCTTCGATAAATAGTTTAATTGAGCAATAAAATTAACTTCTTAAATACTATTTTCGCATATATATTAATACTAAATAGGCAAGATAAGCAAATCTATTATTAATAGTAGATTTTGTCTATAACAATAGCTATTATATTTTAGTTAAAATTTTGTTGTTCTATCTAATATAGAATTACTACTCGAAGCTCTACTATAAAGTTAAGAACAATATTATCGAAAAAAAGATACTATTAATACAAAAACGCGTAAAACAACTTTATAAGTTAAGAAAAATTCTAGCAAAATATCTTAAAAATGCTATTGCGCAATAAAAAAAATACTACAATAAAAGATACAAGTTAAAGAGCTTTGCTATAGAAAAATTAATTATACTTTCGATCAAAAATTTAAAGCAAAAGATATTTAGTAAAAAGATATTGCACAAATATATTAAATTATTTAGAATCGAAAATAAGATTAAAATCCAAATTTATTATTTTATCTTGTTTAATATCTATTAAATTTACAATACTTTTTATATTTTACTTTTGAAATAATATTTGTATTGCGTTAATAATAAATAGACGAAACAAGTATTGCAAGCTTCGAAACTTATTAATAACAAAATTTAATAAAAGATTAAAAAAATTCTTAATAGAATTAAGTTAAAAAGACAAGTATAATATAAGATTAAATAAGTAAATTAAAACAAGAAGTATAATTAATAACTAAGAAAATAGTTTCTTAATAATATTAATAAGATGCAAAAGAAATTTAAGAAGCGAATACGCAACAAACAAAGATACAAGAACTAGCGCAATAAATATTGCAACAACAAGAACTATGTTAATAATAATTTATCTAATACAATATTGCGTAATTGTTGTTGTATTGCTTTTGTATTTAATTAGATTTATAATAAAAGATCTCTTTATTTTGTTATTCAAGATACTAGAAATAATAAGATTGTTTTTCTTAATTAGAAATTCGTGCTCTAAGAGAGAAAATTATTGTAATCTTATAGTCTTATTAATGCGCTAACGTCTTAGAGTATAACAAAGTATATAATTTCGACTATTTACGAAAATTTTAAATAGTACAACTTCTTTGTCTAGTTAGAAAGCAAGAAGTAGACTTGCACGTTATAGCAAATATTAGATAAAAAAAAAGGATTGTTTTTTATTATTTTTTAACAATTAGTCTTACTATTATCGACTCTATATAGTTAAGATATAATATTAAAAGTCTATTATATTTTATATCTTTTATATCTTAATGCGTTAACAAGTAGTAAACGTACTTATATTCTATATAAATATTAAACTTAACAACAAAATAATAGAAGTATATTTATTTTTTGCAAAGTTTTAGCAAATTTATAATTTTGATTATTGCAACAATAATAAAAAATCAATTTCAATAAAATTTAAAATCTTTAGTAGACTTTTTATTCTTTTCTATTAAAATAATGTTTTTAGATTATATATTTTTTAGTATTTTATATATCTTTTTAACTAAGAATATGCATTATTATTGTATTATTATTTTTTATAATAAAAGATTTAATTTAATAGTATTACTTCTTGTTGCAATAAAACAATATTAAGATTCTACAAAACTTAATCTAGCAATTAATCTCTTATATATAAATAGATATCTTCGATCTATAAAATATAAACAATTACTAAATATTTTGTAAAAACGATTTGTTAATTAATATTTTAATTAATACTATTTAACTTATATTAAACAAAAAGTTCCTTATATAAATATATATAAAATAAGAGTTGTTTTATATATTTTTTTTTTTTTTTTTTTTATCTATATAATAACAAAGTAATTATTTATAGCAACAATATTATTGTTATTACTAATTTTAATAGGAATTTTATTTGCAACAATTCTATAATATTATTAAGAAATATTGCAATATTTTTTGCTTTTAATTATACATTAATAGAAACAATCTAAATAGACTTTAAGTTTAATAATTTTATTAATTTATTTTTATATAATAAATATAAAACTATTGCTAACAAATAATCATAATTAGTATATTTTAACAAATAGATTTTTGCAACTTTTTAGAGTTTTAATATTTTCAAGTATTTTTAGATTAAAGTACAACTTTTTTTCTTTAACAAAAACTTGTTACAATTATAAGAAACATTTATTTTATAATTTTTAATAACTATATAAAGTATTATTATCTATATTTTAATTACAATTCTTTGTTTACTATTGTTTAAAATATTGTTAGCTAATTTATTTACTTAGATTTTAATTATATTAAAATAAAGATAATTAAAAAATATATTTGCTATTTTTGTTTTATCTATATTATTAAAGACTACTTTAATTTTGCTATTTTCGATAGTTTTTTTTTGCTTTGCGTTATACACAAAATCAAATATTATTAAAACAACAATATTTCTTGTAAGTGCAAAACAATTACTTGCAATATTTTATCAAATATTTTTTCTATATTTAATATCTTTAAACAATTAAATACTATATTATATATTGTTTTCGATTTTGTTTTTGCAAAATTTTTGCAAGTTAATAAATTTATATAGAAGTTGCGCAATTTAAATAATGCGAAATTATTAAACTACTAATAAATAAACTTAAACTTAATATATTTTATATTAGAAACAAATCTTTTTTGCAAAGATATTATTTTTAAAAAATTTATTTAACAATATTAATTGTACAATTTATTTTTTCAAAAAAATACTTATTATAATTTCTAATTATTTTAACAAATCTTTATTTAATATTAACAAAAATATTTATAGTTAAAAAAAAATTATTAATATTTTTTTTGTTAGATTTTAGTTCTTAGAATACAATAAATAGTATAATTGATAAGTTAAATCAAATACTTTTTTTTTAATTTAATTTATTCTCTTAAGTTTTGTAGAACTAAGCTAAAGTTAAGATGTAAACTTAATTCTAGAATTAAGTTTCGTTAAGTTAATACTAAGAATTTAAGCTAATTTTGTCGCGTTAGTATTTGCTTATCTTATCTTATCTTATTTATATACTAACTCAATTAAGCTAATGTAAGATTTACGCTAACTATACATAATTTGCGCATTACGTAATATTATATAATTGAGCAAGTTAAATTGAGCGTTCGATGCGTTCTATATGTTCGATCTACTTAATTAAACTAGAACTTTTGCTCGTTTCTAGAATTAGAATTGAGCAAGTTAATTTGTTTAAATTAAAACTTAATTTGTCGATTAAACTAACAATAAATACTATATTAATTATTTTTTTTATTGTAAAGAAATTACAAAAGTATATAATTCTAATATATTTAAAACTATAATAATACTTTTAGATTAATAGAAATCTAATATTTATTTTTACTATATTAAAAATTAATTTTAATCTAGTTTTGCAAACTTTATATTATTATTAAAGTTACTAATTTTTATTACTTTTTTTCTAGCAACAATATTTTAAAACTTAAAAAAAATTAGTTAACTTTAAAGCAATTCTAATAATTTGTTTAATAATATTATATTATTAATACTTTTTTTTGTATATCTAATAAACAACAATAAAATACTACAAAATAATTAATAATTAAAAATCTTTTTTATATATAAAAAAAAATTTATTTAAATCTTGTTTGTTTATTTTTAAGTCTCTAAAGCAATAGCAAAGTTTTATATAACAAAAAAACTAATATTAGAAGCAAAATAATTAAGAAATTTATACTTAATTATCTATTATACTATTTAGTATAATAATTGTTTATTGTATTTTCTATTTGCTCTTCTTATTATATTTGTCTTTTTAATTTGTTTTTTTATTTTTTTTGCTTCTATTGTCTAGATAGAAGAAAATTAGTCGACTTCGAAGTAGTTCTAATAATTCTTTCGATAATATTATATTATTAACAATCTCTTTTGTATATCTAATAGATAATAATAAGATATTACAAGATAATTGATAACTAAATATCTCTTATATATTTTAACAATTATCTTTTTAAATCTTATTTGTTTGTTTCTAAGTCTCTAAAGTAGTAGCAACAAGTTTAAGCAACTATTCTTTTACAAATACAATTTGGAACGTCAAGTCTATATATTGTAATAACTTAGTTAAAATACTCTAAAATTGTACAAAACTATATTAACTTAAAGTACAAAACTTATTCTATCTATCTTTAAATTTCAATGTTCGAATATTTAGAAATGCAAAAGTTAATAAAATTAATTAGGAGTAATTTTGACAAAAGTTAAGAGATAGAATCTAAAAATAAAGTTAAGCACAAGCAATTATTGTAATAGCACAAAAAGACGCGACACCCAAAGCAGAATAGAAAGGCTACCAAGTCTACAGCCCTACAATAGCCCTAGAGATCTATCTCGAAGATTATGTCGTAACAATTGCTATCTGCAACGACATTGTAAAGCGTTGATCGCGACTGTAATCGAGTCAAGCCAAGAGCATCTCGCGCTCTGATCCATAGTATCGCAGTAAAGGAGCGCAGCAAAAGACACTAAGAGAGGATTCTACATACAAGAACCCACAATCTACAACCAATATCTCGAATCTGAGGCATTCCGTTCAAGGATGGAAAAGATGAAGCGAAAGTAGATTGATTATGCATAACTGAAAGAATATAGGAAAGACACAAGGCACAAACTTGCGTCTATCTATCTTGATATAAGACAAACTCAACCATGGACTAGCATTGTCCCACCACTTCCGAAAACCCTTAAACAGGAGGCAGAACATCACGTTGGGTGTGTCACCTAGACGGCTGGAAAGTACTACTCCACCTAGCCATGGGAGAGAAATATTGAACAAAGAAAGGACAAGAAGAAAGAGTAGTAGAGCAACATGATCAGAAGGAAAAGTGGCCGCCATAGTAGAAGATAAGGTATGGTATGGTACACGGTCGACATAGCGCACTAAGCTCTCTCCTCATACAATTCATATTCATCAGGCAAGCCCCTGTGAGAGCTTTCTCGCTACCTTGAATGCCCTGCCTATCAACTGAGCGCCCTCCAGCCATACTCAATGCCTTTAGCCGGTCAGGCCGTCTTGTTTTTCAATCCCCCAGATTATGTCCGCGATATTGACGCGATTTCAATCAGCTTACAATCCACACGCTCACCTAATGCCCGTACTTCCAATTCACGTCGTCTTGAAATGCGGCCTTCCGCTCCAAATCCGCAACCTCTTACCCCAGACCTGCAAGATAATAATGAAGACAAACGCCCCCGCGCAAATGGCCGCCTGGATAGCAAAGCTCTTCGTCGCGCCCATCTTCTGCGCCCATTCGACCTGGAAATAGCTGATGATGAAGCCTCCCGCGACCCTTGCCCAGTTCAGCCACGCGGCTACCTCGCCGGAAGCGTCGGGGTAGGAGTCGAGGAGGTAGGCGGAGATGGCGGTGGTGGTGATCATGATGCCGAAGACGTAGAGACCCCAGCCGAGGGCGGCGATCATGTAGTGGTATTTGTTTTGGAGGGAGAAGCCGAGGAGGATGAGGCCGGCGATGAGGAAGGGGGTGGAGATCCAGAGGGCCCAGAGGCGCGCTTCGGGCTCGAGACGGGAGCCGTGGCGGCGCTGGTAGAGGGCGCCAATTGCGTCGTGGAGATAGTGGCCGGTGGCTTCGCCGAGGATGGCGGCGACGATGGGGGTGAAGTAGAAGTAGCCTGGAGAATGGAATTGATGATGAGAATGATTGATTGGGGGAAAAGGGGAGAGGAGGAGAGGAAAAGGGGGATTACCTATCTGTTTAGGACCGAAGTGATAGAGCGGAGTGAGGAAGATGGCCAGGGTGGTGTTGATGCCGACGACCCAGGCGAAGGAAAGGATATAATAGATAAGTGCCAGAAGGACTGGTACTTTGATGAATAGCCGGAAAGGGCGCGAGACCGCTTCGAGGAACGAGCTCCGCTGCCCACGCGTCCTCCACTGTTCAGTGCCAATAAGCCGTGCCCAATGTGACCGCCGGGCAGGTTGCTGATTCGGCGGTATCCTTCGGTCGTAATACGTCTCGTCTACAAAAAATATGATGGCTACGAGACAGAAAGCGGTCATGAAGGTGTAGAGGGCAAAAGCCCACTGCCATTTTTGGGTGCTGATAATAAAGGCCGTGAACAGCGGGCCGAAGTAAGGCGAAAGAATGATGAAAGAGGCCCAGATATTGATCTTTCGAGGATGTTCGTGGAAGAAGAACATGTCCTTGATCCACATGAGCCCACCCTGTCGCTCGATCAATATTTCGTTCTTCAAGCCAATGAATCACGTGGATGCGACTTACAGCTTCTGCGGCTATGGAGAAAAAGCCATTGAGGATACGAGCGGCCATGAAAGACTCGAAGGTTACAGCGGCAGTACACCATATCGCTGTGGCTAAGCCCACGACGGTGAACCAGAACAGCACGGGGTAGCGACCGAAATAAGCGCTGAAGATAACGACGAAGATGCCTCCAGGACCGAGCATGAAGACGTTTCCGACCTGCGAATGGTTGACCATGTTCTCTGACATCTTCCATTCGCTGCACATGGCCCCAGTCAGCATTGACAAACACTCCATGTTCCACAAGAGGATCACAGGAGATGGACCTTACGCAGCTTGAGGCAGCAATGCGACGGCACCGGTCGCGCTGCCATAATCTGGAACCAGGGCCATGGCCGAGATGACGACCAAGACGACATTCTTCTTGAACTGACTCCAATTCAAAGGATCGTTCACATCGTCGCTCGGCTGTGGGATGAGGATGGTACGGCCATCGGCGGTGGTCTTAAGGCCCCCTTGGGCATGCGATGAATCGAGGACGTAGCCTTCTTTCTGACCAAGCTCATCCAAGTCGACGACAGTCCCTGTCGCATCGGCTTTTGATAGCGACTCCTCGTCCCTGGAGGATGGTGATGCCATATCTGCGCCGTTGTCCGGTAGCAGCTGAGCCGATGAGTCGACTTGACGTGCTGGCGTCGTGGCAGTCCAGAGGTGCGGGAGCGAGCCGCAAGAGGACGGGAAAAAGGGAAGGAGGACAGTAATTGAAGTGAAAGAAGTGATCACCAGGTAATACTAGTAGGAGAGAGCGTGATTGTCGAGTACCACTTCTACGAGAATCACCAAGTCGTGACCGGGACTCGCACGATTGGCAGAAGGAGGAGGAACGTGGACGAGCGTCTAGCTCCGGTTCCCCACCAAGTTGGTGCCCGTGGTGCAAGCCATTTCGAATTACGCATTCTCCAGGATCATGTTAAGGGCTTAAGGCACGAAGTCATGGATAGTGCCGCGCTAAGCACCGCTCTAGCTTGTCCACAGAATATCCTGGACTGAGCTACATGGCCAGCCCTAACCCCGGGTGTCGACCTCGGACGACCATTATATCGCCCCCTATATCGGGGACGACCTCAACGGCTCTAGCATCTGACAGGGGAGCCATGCTACTCCGTCGCTAACAAAAAGCAACGTGCAAGCTCTGAAACCATGCGCGAATCGCGATGCATGGAGCGGAACTAGTCCGCAGAGGGCGCTGATGATGTTGGACGTTCGATTGGATAGGCGCGCATGCGGGGTTTGCATACTTCAGGCATAGAATCCTTCCAGAAGTACATGTACCTTACCTCCAAGCGACAGCCACGCGACAAGGATGACCACCTCGCCTGCCCAGTCGAGTTAGTCCCTCCGTCCCGCCTCCCACCGTCCCACAGTCCACAACCCCACGGGCACCCGCTCCACTGGATTATCATCCAGTCCGATTGCGTACCTGGCTTGCTTCCATCAACCAGCGGGCCCAGGTTCGCATTGGGGGAATGCCATGTGCGCAACACGGTACGACTGGGAATCTAGAGCGCACACACGGCACGGCACTGATGCAGACTGCTCCGCTCTGACGCAGTGACGCGCCCGCCGCGGCACACTCTGATCTCCTGGCTGACCCTGATCCTGACACCCACGCTTCGACAGCGGGCAGTAAGCTGTATAAGCAGTAGCGCTTATACGGAATGTACGTACTTCGTATCCACGGGGTTAATTGTCAATTCGACAACTAGCGGGCACTAATCAGGGGTCCTAGCGTCACCAGAGAATATAACGCCTCTCCGTCACATTTGCCACATTCTGGCATTTTCTCAGCCCGCCCCACACGTTTTATATAGCGAAATCAGGAGATATAATCAGGCAAGTGAGATATCTCTCGTCGCCATAGATTTACAACATATTCTCAATCCTTAGATTGATCGCGTCGGGTCGAGTCACCAAGTTTGAGTCGAGTACTCGACTCGAATCTTGACGATTTATATTAACTCAACTCGAAAGTCTTGACAATTCGATTCCTAAAATTAAATCGACAATTCGAGTTGATTTCTATACTTGAAATCGAAACTTAACTCGAAAAAATCGACTCAAATCGTCAAGACTACTATTTTTAGTAAATTTTATTATTTTTTAGTAACAATTAATTAATAATTTAATAGAAATAGTTAATCTATTTGAATTAATTAATAAGTATATTAGGATTTTCATTTTATAAATGTATTACTACTAAGTATTATCTAGTAATTAATAAAAAATTTAACTTTAAACTTAATTTATATTATTTTTAATATTCTTAACATTCTTAACAATTTAATTCGATTTCTAAAGATTATGCAAGTTATATTAATTAACTTTTGCAATATTTTATTAATATAAATCTAAAAATTTGTAAATGTGTTTGCTAGTTCAAATAATATAACTTAATACTTAAAATGTTTATAGCGCATGCAAAATATTATCTTTTATTTATTATTATGTTTAATACAAATGCGATAATAAATATTCTTTAAATTTAAAATAATAAAGCGCTTTGCTTTATATAGAAAATCTAGCATTTCTATAATTAGAAATAATTCTTAATAATTCTTAATAATAATTGCATTTAAATTTTTATAATTAATATATAAATATAATTTATTGTTCGATTTTAATACAAATAGAATAAAGATGTTTACAAATAAAACTAAATACTTAATTTAATTTTTAACTAATACATTATTAAGATATTATCGAAATATTATTAGCTTGTTCTATAAAAAATTATAAAAAAATATAAAAGATAACGCTTTGTTATTTTGAAGCTTAATAATATAATTTTCTCTTTTTAATTTTAATAGAATTTTAATCAATTTATTATTATAAATATCTTTTAGATTTTTTAACTTCTTAGAAATCTTAAATTTTGCTAGTTTTTTATTTAACGTCTTTGTAACGTTAACGTAAACAATAGTATAAATTATATTATACTTAATAAGATCTAAGATAAATTATTTAAAATTAATTATTTTTAATTTATTATTTGCAATCTTAAATTGTTAACTTTTTATCTTTGAATTAATTAATATATCTTGTTCAACTAGCATTAATATATCTAATATAAGATCAAAATCTATATATTTAATTAAGTAAAATAAGATAATGTATTCTTGATATTAATTTTACGAGTTAATTAAATAATAGATTAACTTATAGATATTATAGTAATAGCAATTATTATTATTAAGAATAAACTAATTGCGTTAAGTTAAATTATTAAGTTCGAATTAAGTTCTTAATTTGTTAAGACTTAAATTAAGTTAAGATTTTAATATTAAAAAGTTAATTTGAGTTACGATGTTAATATTAAGTATTTAAATTAAATTACAATATTAATATTAAATATTAATTTAAATTTTCGATTTAATTTGTCAAGATATAAAAATAACGTTATTTTTTAAGAATAATATATAGTATAGAATTTTGTTTTTATTTGTAATAAAATGCGTTAAAAATTGTATTATAATAATATTAATCTTGCGAAATTAAATAATATATTTATTTACGTTTAAACTCTTGTATAGTTTTAGCTTTTCGAACTTTAAAAACTTAAATATAATTAACAACAATACAATAGCAATTTAAGAAACTTTAAGATTTGTTTTTTTTGTTGTTATAACTTGAATTTGCTAGATGTTTTGCAAATTTCAAATCTTTATTATGAATGTTTTAATTTATTAATGTAAAGTTAAAGCTTTAATTATATCTAAACTATTATCTTTATTAATATAATATTAATAATTATTATTTTTATCGACGTTTTGTAAGCAATTATTGTCTTAAAAAAAATCAAATTTCTTAAACTTTAATTTAATAATCGAATAATTATTATACTTTAAACTATTTTAATTTGATATAATACTATTATGTTTCGACTCTTTCTTAGACTAATTGCGAAAACTCGAATTTATTATATAACTCGATTTTATAACGTTAGATTTAAGTTCTTAATAATTAAGCGAAAGAATTCGTTCTAAGCGATCTAATTAAGTAACTTGAATTATTAATCTTAACAATTCGATTTTACGCTAAAAATTCGAATTAGATTTTTATTTCGACTTTTGGAATCAAAATTCGATTCAACAACTAATCTAGTCTTTCTTCTATAAAAGATAAAACAATTAGAATTGTAAGATGCGAATACGTTTATTGTTTGTTGATGCACTAAGATGTAAAAAACGTAAGATATAATAGACTTTTATTACTATGTTTTAACTATATAAGATAGATAGTAATAAGATTAATTGTTTGTTACGCTAATACTTTTGCAAGAAATATTAAAGAGAATTATATTATCGAAGAGATTTATAAACGTCTTTAAACAATGAAAGCAATTATTTGATAACAAGAATTGCAACTATAGACAATCTTATATTTAATAAATCTTTACAAATAATTTAATAAATCAAAGTAACAATAAGTAAAGACTTAAGATAAGTTGAACACAATTTATAAGAAAATCGTGTTCGAAAGTTATATATCTTTTTATTATTTAAAATTTAAGATATTTAAGATGTTTAAGACATTAATTATTTTGATTATCTTAATTCTAAATTCAAGATATTTAAGAATTAAGTTATCTTGATTATTTTGATTTTGTTAATAGATTTTTTCTTTCTAATTATCTTCCAAAAAGCAATGCGCGATAAATAATACTTATTAGTACGCGACTTGTAACACTATCTCTTCTTTTCAAGAATTTTTGTTTCGAAATTATTTATTCTTTCTTATTATGTTAATCAAGCTAATTACTAAACAACGTCGCAATTCTATTGTCGATCGTTATTATAAGTACGTCTTTCTTATGATGCGTTCTTGTCGAGTTTACGTCTTATTTGACGTATCTTATCGAATAAATAAAAAATATCTTAAGTGTAAGAAGTGTTATCGAAAAAATCGAAAATGTAATTTAACTTCTAATTATCAAAGAATAAATAAAGTTATTTAGAAGACTAAAAAGCTAAATAATAAAATAACGAAGTTGCATCTAAGAATTGCGCGAAAAGACGAAACAAAAAAAATATTAACTTTGTCGTTTGAAAAATATAAATAATGCAAAGTAGAAGAATATTTTGAAGATTAAAAAGAACAAGAAAGAGATCGAATATATTAAAGAGACGTTCGAAGTTCTATTTAATACTATTATCGATTCTTTATTATTTATTTTCTTGTTTTCTAATGCTTTGTCAACTCTTATAAGTAATTTTATTGCTAATAGAATTGTCGCAATTTGTCAAAGTATTTCTTTAGATTCTTGAGTAACTTTTATATATTTTCGAAGATAAAATATTCTTTTTACTTGATAAGATATTTTTGATCTTTCTATTGTAGAATTTTCTTAATTTTATATTGTTTCTTTTTTTGTAAGTAAAAATAAAATATGTTCTATAAAGACGTAATTGAATTCGCTAATTTCAACAATAAAATATAAAATACTAAAAATACTTTAACATTCTTAAGTAAATTGAGTTCGTAATTGACTAATTTCTTTATCTTCTTAACAAGAAACGATTCAACTTTAACATAATTTAATTTCTTGCTTAACTTTCTCGTTCTAAAAATTTTTGTAAAAAGATATAATTTTTTTTTTTTCTTTAGTTAAGATGTCGTTTTTTGTTTTTTGTTTTAATACTTAATCGACTTTTTTTGCATTTTTAAGATATTGTTATGTATCTTTTTTAATATTGCTACTCTTTCGATAATTAATTAAGCTAATAGATGCTTTCGTTCTTTCTTGAAAAAATTAAATTCTCTATTATAGTTAACAAAGAATAAGATTATTTTAATAATATTCGAAATCTTTGCATTTAGCGCTAGTTAAGTTATAAATAAAAGTAATACTCAATTGTTGTAAATATTGTTAACGTAATATCTTAGATATTGTTTTAGACTCTAATTTGTTCGCCTTATTTAATTATTTGTAATTGAATAATAGATAGTAAACATTCTAAGTCTTGTTTCTAATATCGATAAAAATATCTTTTAATAGTTAGACGTAAAAAGCTTGTCTCTATTACTAATTAATTCTTTAAGTATATTATAATATTATATAAGTTAATTTAATACAATATATTTTAGTTATTCTATTGTAAAATTCTCTTTGCATGCGATAATATATAAATACTTGATAAGTTTATCAATTATTATTAGTATCGAATTATATTTGTTTTTAGTTGCTAAATTAGTTAATTTAAACAAGTTAATAATAAAGTTTATTATATCTTTGTTTTATAACAATTTAGATAATTTCTAATATTGAATTTCGTTATAGCTTGTATATATATTATATTTGTTATACTAACAACTAAGACATTATTTGATATAAATCTCGACAATTTATTTTATTTAAGAAAACTAACAATGCTAACGTAAAAGTTAAAAAGTTTTAGTTATTTTCGAATGTTTTTGCAATAATTTATTATAATATTCTTTTATATATTCGTCAACTTTGTTAATAAATATTTGAAGTTTTTCTTTCTTTATTAAAAATTCTTTCTTATCGTCTCTAAATATTCGTAAGATAGCATTTAGCTCGTATTTGTTTACTAATAATAATTTGTTTTTGTTGATCTTAAGTATGCTATAATTAAACAATTTCTTCGTTTTTATATAATTACTTTTTTTGTTAAATGCATTTGCTCTATTATTATTTTTATCTAATATATATTGCATTTTAAACTTGTACTATTCGAATTACTCTAATTATTATATTTGTTTTTTGTTAAGCTATTTAATAATAATAAAGTATAGAAGATTCTTGGAATCTATAAGAATTGTAAATTTTTATAATTCTTCGATATATACTCTTTATAATTTTAGAGAGACTACAATAGCGAATAGCTTTTTGTCATAAATATTATAATTTTGTTCGATTAACAAAAGTTTTCTCGAGAGATATGTTATTAAATGTTATATATTTTTATGCTTTTAATTAAAGTATATATTGATAATTAAATCTAATGCGTTAATTTTAATTTTGTTTAACAATTATAAGTTGTACATCTTTAATATTAATTTCTTTAAACATTTTAACTTAAGATTTTAAAATAATTTCTCTTTCGTCGATTCTTATATTTATAATGTCTTCTTCTTCGTAAAATTCGTTAATAATATTACGTTAACAAAGTAGTTCTTGATAAATTTTTTATTGTAATTTATAAAATTTAGAAAGAATTAAATTTTCTTAACGTTAATGTTAGGAAGTTAAATCTAATTTAACTTAAAAGATTAACTCGAACGTCCTAGCAACGATCTAGTTCATTAACTTTACTATATGGCGTTCTATTATAATAGTTAATAAATAATTTTTATTTTTTAATTGCTCGTAACTTTTCGAAATTTATGCATATTTTATGTTATTTAATAACAAATTCAAGAAAGTCAACTTTTTTTTAATAAAACTCGCATTTCTTTGACTTAAAGATGTAGATTTCTTCTATTTAGACATTTTAATACTTTAAAAACATAATTTATATGTTTTTTCAAGATATATGAGTAAATTATAATGTTGTTCAAGTATATTATAACAAATCGATTTAGATATTGTCGTAATGCATTACTAATTATTTTCTAATACGTTGTCGAAACGTTCGTAAGTTCGAACGATATTATTGTATATTCGTATAATTTATATTGTATACGAAAAGGTGTCTTTTATTTCTTTTCTATCTTTATTCTAATCTAATTGCATTCGCGTTTCGAAAGACAAATTAAACTAATAGAAATCAAGATATTTATTAGATTCTATAGATCTTATAGATCTATCTACTCTACGTACTCAAATTAGTACTATCGAGATAGAATTTACTCGAAAAGCTCGTTTTGTTTTCTTAAAGTTCGACAAAGTTGCGAAATCTTTATCGAATTAAACTACATTTTAACGCGTAAAGTTTTGATGTTCGCAATGTGCACAAACGTTTGCAATTGCTTGCTAGTTGCACAATTGCGTCAAATCTTCACGTTTTTCGCTTTAAACATTAGATTTTGTTGATTCGAACAAACTTTACTTTTGAGACAAATCTAATAAATCAAGAAAACGTGTGCGCATTTTACGTAGATAGATTATAATTAAACTAATCGCGAAAACCTAAATTTATCACGTGACTCGATTCCATGACGTTAGATTCGAGTTCTTGACAATTAAGCGAAAGAATTTGTTCTAAGCGAGTCAATTAAGTAGCTTGATTTATCAATCTTGGCAATTCGATTTCATGCTAAAAATTCGAGTTGAGTTTCGATTTTAACTTTTGGAACCAAAACTTAACTCGACGATTAGTCTAATTATAATTGTTATGCAAAACAAATATATTTACGAACGCAATATTAAGAAATGTCAAGATTGTTTCTCGCAAAGCTTGACTTGAACTTCTAGATTCTCGCAAATGATATAAGATTTACGAGCTCTAATTTTGATCTCGCACAAAGTTCAAATATTAGTAACAAAAAACTGCGACTTTTGTTATAATAAATCTAAATATATCTAGAACTAAAGTTAGAATTTATCAAATGCGAATGTGTATATTTCTTGTAAGTTTAATTTAATAAAATACTTTGTTTAAAACAATTAATTTTGAAGTTCGTTAATGTTAAGTAATAAGTATCGATTTTTTATTGTAATATTGTTTAGCTTTTAATAATTAACATATAGATAAAAAAAATCGTTCTTCTTAAGTACAAAGAGAATCGAATATTTTGTTTGTAATTAAAATTTTTTAATAAATTTTTTTTTCGTTTTCTATTAGATATTTGCGAAGCGTTTTTAATTTCTTTCTAAATAAAACATATATAAGTTCAAACGTAAATTGCTTGTTTAATTTAAGTTTAATCTCGTAATTTTACAATTAATGTTTAGATAAAATCTTGATTGTTTTTTCTTTCTAAAATAATTGTTTTTAATTATTGTATATTTGTAATATATACTTTAGCGATTTTCTCGTTGTATTAAATAGTCTAAAATTCTTAAAAAATTTGTAATTTTTTTTACTTGCTTTAACTTTGTGATTTGATTAATTTTTGTTAATATTTATCGAGTCAAACTTTATTAAATTGTTTTTTTACAAGAATATAAGCTCGTTACTTGCGATTAAATTTTAGCTTAATCTTTTATCTATTATCGAACGCTATTAATGCGTAGATTAAATATAAATTGCGTAATTATATTGCGCAAATTTAAGTACTTGTATATTTTAGTTAACTTTTGAGTTATGTTGCTTTAATTAAGACATTTTTAGAACAATATTATAAATAATTATTTCTTATTATATTAGAGATTAGTTTCTCGTAATGTTGCTAAATAACTATTGATAATAACTTTGTTTCTCTATTTACTCTTTTATTTTCCACAAATAATAAGTTTTTATTTACAATTACTAGATTATAAGCGTCAAACTTCTTTTGAATAAAATATTCTTTTCTTTTTACAAGAGCTTTGATTATAAAATTATTTATTGCATTAGAATCGATTATTGTTATAAATTAACAATTGTTAATCTTAACTAATGTAATAAAATATTGTGCGTACGTTGTTAAGTTTAATTGTTGTTGTTAAACTAATATATTGCATTTCTCTAATATACTTTTTATTAAAAAATTTGAACTTTTTTTTGCTTTTATGTTGCAACTTCTACTTTAAACGTCTATTTGTGTTAAGTTTTCTTTTGTTGCTAAGTTATTAACTTTAACTTTCTAAAGAATTAGTTAATTTCGTTCTTTTCTTTTAGATAAATTTAATATAAGTTGTTGTAACAAATTGTTTAACTAAGATTTACATATGTTGTAAGATTCAATTGTCTTATTATAATGTCGAATATGTTCTTTTTTGTAATAACATTGCTTTTTAGTTTTTTCTTGCATTTGTTTATGATCTTCGATAAATTAATTAAAGTCTTAAGATAATTCGTAATATCTTTTATGCATTCGTGAAAATTCTTTCAATTATATTTTTCGTTTAAGGAAATAATTAAGCTATAAAATTTAATAATTTTCTAAAGTGCTTAATTAATCTTTTGCGTAAACGCGAATGTCTTGTTTAATAACTTTTTATCTAGAATTTTTTGTAATTAATTTAAGTTCTTTATTAGATAATAATTGTCGTTTAATTCAATCTTAAGAGTGTTTATCTTTGTGTCAATTTGCTCTCTAATGTTGTTTTAACTATGAAATATCTCTTTCAACAAAATATTAATTTGTTAACAATTTATTAAGTTTTATAATTAACAATCTCTTGCGAAGTAATTCGATTTGTTATATAAATAGCACGTTTTCTAAAATTTGTTATCTTGCTTTTCTCTAAAGTTCTTCTCTTTGCGTTGTTAAGTAAAATTCAATTTTATAAATACAAATTTACGATTATTTAAATTATTGTATTTCTAATTAAAACAAGATTCTTTTTGCTAATATTTAATTGTTAATTCAAAGAAGATTTTTGTTTTTTTATAAAATTAATTGTATCGCTTTTTTATAACTATCTTATATAGTTTGTCGTTAAAATCGATGATTACTTCGATAAGATTAAACATGTCGCTAATAAATTTATTATTGCGCATAATTTTATTCTTAAGATTGTTTTTAAACTCTCGTTAAAACATTATTATAAGAACGACATTATTTTACTTAATAAAATTGACATACTTTTAAAATCTTGCTACGTAATTTATTGCAAAGATTCGTTAAATTAAGTGCTAAATTATTCTTTTCGCAATTTGATTTTTGTTAAATGTTTCGAAGATTTTTCGAAGTTCTTTCTTAAAGTTGTTGAAGTTCGTAAATATTGTACAAGAATTTTCGTTATAATTCTTTAAATACTTGCGTAAGTTTAACTTAAGTTAATGCTAAACTCTTTTTTTAAGAAATGTTAATGCGAAAATTGTCTTCGAATTCGCTAAAACAAAACAAAAGATAAAGTAAATATTTATTTGCATAAGTTAGTTCTTAAACTAATTGCGTCGAACTAGATTATCGAGTTCAAGTTAGGTTCTCAACTCGTTAAGATTCAATTTAGGTTAGAAATCTTGACTCGAGTATTTGAGTTAAGTTAAAGAATAAATATGAAATACTTAGCGTATAACTTAGCTCGACTCGCCAAGACTCGAAAAATTTAGATTATTTTTGAAAAAGTGCATTAATTAATTTAATCAAACTGATTAATTTAATTAATTAGTTTATAATATTATATAGTAATGCATTTAGATAATGCATTTGTACGTTATTTGTGCGTTATTATTTTTAAACTATTTTTAGTAATTTAAATAATGCGAATTTTTTTAAAAATAGAAAATCTTGGCATTTTGACGTCATTTTCGATTGCTTGGCGAGTCAATTGAATCGAATTAAGAAATCGTTGATTCAAGTCGATTTCGAGCTAGATCAAGAGATTGATATCGAGTATTTAGGTTGAATTAGAATGTTAATATCGAAACTCGATCCAACGATTAGTCTATTAGTTCTTTAGATCGATAGAATTTTTATAATAGATATTAGATTTATTAATTTTTATCTTATTGTCTTTATTAAACGTTAATTAACGTAATGCTATTAAGTTAATGTTCGAGATAGAGACGCATTAATCTAATACAAACATTCTTAGAATATTTAAAGTATTACGCTAATACTTTCGCAAGAAATATTAAAGAAAATTATGTTATTAAAGAAATTTGTAAACGTTTTTAGACAATGCAAGCAATTACTTAATAACAAGAGTTACAACTATAAATAATCTTATATTTAATAAATTTTTACAAATAAATTAATAAATCAAAGTAACAATAAGTAAAAATTTAAGATAAGTTGAACACAATTTATAAGAGAGTCGCATTCGAAAGTTATATATCTTTTTATCATTTAAAATTCAAGATGTTTAAAATGTTTAAGACATTAATTATCTTAATTATCTTAATTTTGAATTCAAGATATTCAAGAGTTAAGTTATCTTAATTATTTTAATTTTGTCAATAGATCTTTTCTTTTTAATTATCTTGTAAAGAGCGATGCGCAACAAATAGTACTTATTAATATGCGACTTGTAACATTGTTAAAGAACAACAAGAAACGAGCTTTCTTTCTATTTAATACTCGTTATAATGTGCGAGTTTGCTTCTTGCTTTCTAACTAGAAAGAAAAGTTGTGCAATTTGAAACTTTTATAGATATTAGTTGAGATCACATGCTTTATTATATTCTAAGATCCTAGCGCGTTAGTAACGTTATAACATTACATATATTCTAAAACGCTAGCGCGTTAATAACGCTATAATATTATAATCGAAGAGTTATACGTTAAAAGTCTTCTATCTTTAAGAAAAACAAAGTATTTTGTCTTGTATAAGCTTACGAACATCTTAATTAAATGCGCGTAGATTGATCGTTGGATTGAGTTTCGATTCCAAAAGTTAAAATCGAAACTCGACTCGAATTTTTAGCGTGAAATCGAATTGTCAAGATTGATAACCAAGCTACTTGATTAACTCGCTTAGAACGAATTCTTTCGCTTAATTGCCAAGAACTCGAATCTAACGTCATGGAATCGAGTCACGTGATAAATTCGGGTTTTCGCGATCAGTCTAAATGCGCGTAAAGTAAGATTTACTACTATAAACAAACAAAATGTAAGTTATAGACGAAAGATACAATAAATAAGTTAAGAGATGCAATTTTTAATCTTTAAACTCTATTTTCTAACGTTTGCGCTTAGAGTGTTTGTTATACAAAGATTTAATAAGAGATATTTAGTCGATTGCGTTAATAAAAAGAAGAAATATTGTTTTAAATAAATGTTTTGAAGCTTCTTCTCTAAAGATCTCGACAAAGATTCTTTCATATTTTGAAAAAAAGATTGAGAAACTATTAACAAGAAATTGTATACGCAGAGAATATTGTCTGTAATTTATAGTATTTGGAGAGCTCTCTAAACTCTTTAAACAACATTTATTGACGTAAAGAAACAGGTTGAATTTGTATGCATTCGGAGCTCTTTCTTATGCAAGATAGTGTTCGAACGTTGGCAAAACGGGAAGTTGTCCCTAGATTCTAAGTCAATTATATATTGTTATAGAGCTCCGAGGCCGATTAGGGGTCCCCAGAGCCGATTAGGGGTCAATCAAATGTCACCCGGGACTGCGCGGGGCCAAGCCCTAGTTTAACCCTACGTAGACGCGCATTTGGCCCGAACTTCGGCCAACTCGGGCGAAGTTGCAGCTAAATTTTGATGTTCGAGATACGCACGAACTCTCGCAGCACTTCGATTACGTCTTTATTTGTCACTCGTTTACATTATAGTAATTTAAGTGACAGAATCGAGCGATTCGTGAGATTTCTACGCGAGAGTAATGCGCAGGCCACGATGTCTCTGCCGTGTGCGATATATATGTGCGTGAATGATTGCGCCTGTGCCAGGAAGACTCTTGGCTACACGCGAGTGACGCCAAGCATATCACGTAACTAAGTACGAGTGGCTTATTGATAATATTGTTAGCGTTAAACTTAGTTTCGGCCCCAAAACGTATCCGAAGGCCTCTGCGCAACTGCCTATTGGCTCCTAAACGGCCCTAGGCAGGCGTTGTGAATCCCTGGCCCCTTGGTCCGGGGCAGGCCCCAAATGACCCTGCGGGAGTTCCGGTTTTGCCGACGAGCACATATCGCGAAGAACGTTTTGAGAGAATTTGAAGAGAGAGGAGTCCATCTTATACAATGGTCGCCGTTTTCTCCGGATCTAAATCCTATAGAAATGTTATAAGACGACATAAAAAATTGGATACAGAAGATGCATGAAGAGGAACGTTGTCGTACAATAAACTGCGCGAGGCGATAAAAGCTGCATAAAATGCTATTCCACAAACACGTCTTAACGAGTTGATAGATAGTATAAACGCTAGATGTCAGGCAGTTATAGACGCAAACGGGCAACAAACGTCGTATTGAGATATTTGGAGAGCTCTCCTACCTGTATAGTACTACGTAGGTGGATAAAACGCGGAGAAAAACACCCCTCTCCGCCACTTCCCAGGGGGCCCTGGTCTAGCGTCGGATTAACAATTAACTCCCCTAATACGAAGTAAGATTGGAAGATAGGCTCGAGCTTGGGACGGATGTGAGACGAAGCACGGGGTTGGGAAGTGCCCTCATAGGCCCGACTATCTACCCTCCACCAAGGGTAGTGTTGGTAGTAATGTTTCGCTTCTCCTGAAGAAAGATTTTCTTCTTCCTTCGAGTCTGGCGATAATCTTCTCCTTGGTCATCGTCCCCATGTTGGACTCTTTGGTGAATTGAGGGAGTGATGTGATGATGCACGTTGTGTGCGCCGTTCATTAATCGAGGTCACTCTCTGATCACGTTGCGTCGGTTTATATCCCCTGTTCATCTCCAACGGACTTGGACGAAATCTCATGGAGGACGTTTCGTCCCCTCCTCCGGGTGGAGACGTGCGAAGGGGTTCGCTCATCCTCATCATCGGCTGGACAGAGTGCGCGCTGGCGATGCTGTTCCTGTATGGCAGGCTGTATACCCGGATCCGGGTGAACCACTCCATGGGCCTGGACGACTGGGCCATGATCATAGCGTTTGTAAGTCGAGGCTGGTCCTGACAATGCCCCACGATCCTCGAGTCGGAGAAGAAGGAACGTCCTGATAGACAGCATTTAGTTGCTTGCCCTCATCTTTGTGTGCATCGCCACCCCCGAAGTCTACTACGGCACCGGCACCCACGTCTACTACCTGAACGCTCACCAACGCATCATGGCCATGAAGCTCAATTGGACGACCCAGGCCTTCCACATTATGAGTACCTGCTTCGGCAAGATCTCCATCGTGCTGTTCATCCTCCGCATCATCGGCAAAGGCATGAAGGTCCAGGTGTGGTGTCTGTGCCTGTTGGTCTCTAGCCTCTTTGTCATCAGCTTGATTTGCGTGGCCTTCATCTTCGCGCAGTGCCAGCCCGCGGAGGCGCTGTGGGATATGGCCGTGAAGGGGAAATGTTGGGACCCCAAGATCCAGCAGGGCTATGGGTATTTCACTGCGTGTAAGTGCGAATCCAGATACGGACGGATGCGCTGGGCTCGGACCCGAAGCTGACTTCCGAACAGCTTATTCGTCGTTCTCAGACGTGGTGCTAGCGGTATTCCCGACCACGGTTCTCTGGAACCTGCAGATGGAGAGAAGAATCAAGATCAGTTTAGCCTTTGTGATGGGTCTGGGCATATTGTAAGTTCTCTCCTCGAACCTTTGCTCGTCCAAGACTGACAGTCTGACCCACCTCCAGCGCCGCCGCAGCTTCCATCGTCAAGACATTCCAACTCAAAAGCCTCTCCGCCAGAGGCGACTCTACCTGTAACCCTCCCCCCTTGCCCCTCAAACCCCACCTTCCTCCTCCCCAGCTAACCCAACCTCCCAGTCGACACCGTCGACCTCGTCATCTGGATGATGTGAGTCCCCACCCTTCTCCCCCCCTCCCCTCTCTTTCCCCACCCCCCTTAAACCCACCCTCCCTCCCTCCCCACCCCCCACTAAACCCCCCTCTCAGGACCGAACAATTCATAATAATAATCGCCGCCTGCATCCCCCCCATGCGCCAACTCTTCATCTCCCTCTTCGACCGCACCACCCCCCGCACCACCCCCCGCAGCGGCGACCCCTCCCGCTACCACCCCCGCAGCTCCTACAAAATCACCGGCTCCAGCAGCCGCAACCCGTATCGCAGTTTCGATCCTAGTGATGATCTGCAGGCGCTGCAGCCTGTACCGCGGCGCGGCGATCCGACGGACGACAAGCAGGCGCACACGATCACGATGGCATACCCTGGACGAGCGGAGAAGGGAGGTGGTGGTATTGGGGGAGGTGGAGGTGGGATGAACAACCATTCGGGGGTGGTGGGTGGGCAGGGGGGCAGCGATGAGAGTGTGCTGCAGACGCGGAATATCACCGATATCACGAAGACGACCGAGGTGGATGTACAGTACCAGGATCGGGCGGGACCGAACGATGTGGATAGGATGGTGTAGGAAATACAGCTCACCACATATTCGTTCTTCGCGGACACTACCAATATGCATGTATCGATCTCTCGGTGCTGCGCTTCGTACTTTCCTAATACTAAACACAACGTATGTCTCGAGAGGTTTTCCGATATTCCGCATTTTCGGAAAACGAAAAAGTACTCCATAGCTCCAACTAGACGCTTCACCTTCTCCATCACGCTCTGAACCACACACTCGAATCGAATACCGCGAAAACCGAGAATTGCGCAATCGTCTTGTTGTTGTTGCATTCAATCTCCCCCCTCTCTTTGTAGCTCAACTTCCGGGCATTGGATCGCTGTTGGTTTGGGACTATGTTTGCTTTTCTGGCTTCCATCGCATTTTCTCTTGCGCCACCATCACCGCGGTCGTGTCATCTATTTGCTATGATCATTCCGCTTCTTGTGTCTTTGGTTTTTGGTATCTCCATCTCGCCCCTAGCACCATACCTTCATATAGGGAGAAGGAAGGGGGTGGAGACGACGGTGTAAAGAAGGATTGCGAGAGTTTGGTTTTTTTACGCTGGGGAATATAACCTCTTAACCGCCCAGCCAGCTTTTTCTCTATAGATCTAATCTATCGGCAATCACTCCCCCGCATATCTCATAAACCACCCCCCTCACCCCGTCCTCGAATTCTCAATGCCCAACACCAGAATATCCGTCGCCCCCACCTCCGTCAACCGATCCATCGCCCCCGCCACCTCCTTCTTAACCACCATACTACTAACCGCAACCCACTCCTCCCCGCCCCTCCCCCTCTCCTCTTCGCCCCTCTCCCTCTCCTCTCCACCCCTCTCACTCTCCCCCCCCCTCTCTCGGTCCAGCGCCGTGACAGTAGGCGCGCGCCGTCCAGGCGTGATCTTCGTGGCGTCGGGGAGCAGTCTTCGGGGGATGTTGTATTGGCAGAGGACGTAGCGCTGGGCGGTGATGACGCCTTTGATCCGGGAGGCGATGAGGGCGACGAGGGGGCGGTTGGAGGGGTGGGTGCTGGAGAGGAGGACGGCGGTGGAGGAGACGAGGGTGGCTATGGGGAGGAGGCCGGCGGCGCGCATGGTTTCGCCGGATTCTGGAGGAGGTGAGTGGGGGTGGGTGACGGTTTGGGTTCGGGGGAATGGGGGGAAATCAGAGAAGGGAAAGGTGGGTGGAGATTGAGAGGGTGGATAGAAGGGGGTGAGTGGATGTGGAGAAGGAAGGGAGAAGTAGACCGAAGAAGGGAGGAAGAAAAGTGGAAACGCACCGACTAAATCCACGACGCCATCCGCGCCCCCCAACGAGCAGGCAATCTCAACGCTGCCGCCCACATAATCAATCTCTGTTCTCAGTTTCCTTCGACCTGGCTCAGTGCTGTCTTCTTTCAACGCGCAAACTCCATCAGTACCATTAGCCACCGCCCCTCCCCTATCCCCCTCCTCTTCCGCCTCCAGCCTAGCGAAATATCTCTCGGTCAACCACTCAAAACTCGTCACCACCTCCTTCCCCACCAGCTGTCTCGGCTGCGTTATACTCCCTCGCTCCGGAACCTGCACCTGCAGCTTACACTTCCCAAACTCGAGATCCATCACCACCTCCATTTTCCTCCTCTTGCCTACGACGATCCCTTGCCCATGCTCTCCCAGCTCATCGTTCCCTCGCGATCCGTCTACCTCTCCATCTACACCTCCATCTCCGTGCCGTGGGGACGCTTCATACTCGAGTACCTGGTCCCAACCCGTGATTCCTAGATCTACACGACCCTTGGCGACGAAGCGCGGGATGTCAGCTGCGCCGAGGAAGACGAGCGCGATGGGGTGGTTGATGGCGAGGGCGATGTCGAGGCGCGGGGAGCGGTGGAATTGGATGTCGGCGCCTTCGAGGAGTTTGAGGGTTGGTTCGTTGAGGCGGCCTTCTGTGGGAAAAAATGTAATGTATTAGTGAGGGTTGGTGGGTTGGGAGTGAGAAGGGGGATTGGTAGGGCGTACTTTTAGGGACGGCGAACAAGAGACGGCCTTCTAGACTGAGAGGGATGTTAGTTGTAGGGGTAGACATGGGGGGTAAAGTGCGTGTAGAGAAGATGGAGGGTGCGAAGCTGCTGGTATGGCTAACTTTGCTTACTGATTTACGAGGTCCATAATGTTTGCGCCGTGAGCCCCAAACCTGGGCGCGGTGAGTCCGACCGGTGAAGAAGGGGAGGATGCGTCAATTGAAAGGCGTGAATGCCAGTGTGATTCAGTCTGTACAGTGAAGCTAGAAGGGTGCGATTGAGTGTCGGGGACGCTACATACAACGGTCAGAAAGAAATTAATTCTCCGAACAAAATCTGATATTCGAGTGCTCGCCTACAATGCCCGGCTATATCTCGGTCCACACCCCCACACTCACCCCCACTAGCCCAATCCACCCTAGCGCCCACCCAAGCCTTAAGCGAGAATCTCGAATTCCTCTTACTCAGCCCCAGCTGCATCCCACAACCAACAGCCCTTACATACACACACACCACCCCACCGCCCTCAAGCAACATCTCACATCTACACACAGCATATTCACAACCATGGATTCCAGCAAAGTCCCCGTTAAGCTCGTCAAAGTCACTCGTGTCCTCGGCCGCACTGGTAATTCTTTCCCCTCCCCTCCCCCCGCCTATTCTCTCTTCCTGCCTTTCCCGCGCATCTCCTCCCTCCCCATCCCATTCCCTCTTTCACCCTCCCCCAAGCCGTCCCCCTGCCCGCCTCCCCCACCCTCGCAACCCCCCTCCCAGTGCTTTGACCCTCAGCACTCCACATCAGCACCCCCACAAAAAGCTTCCCATCCGCTAACAAGCCCAGGCTCCCGCGGCGGCGTCACCCAAGTACGTGTTGAGTTCATGGATGACCAGTCGAGGAGTATTATTCGGAATGTTAAGGGGCCTGGTATGTGAGACCTTTCTTTGATGGGGGTTTGGGTGTGGAGGAGGGGGTGTGGTGGTGGTGGAGGGGGTTGAATAATATCGGGAGAAGAGAGGGGCAGATGAGGGTGGGAATATCGAGGGTGGGAAGAAGAATGAGAGAAGGAGGGAAGGAGGAGGGAGGTGGGAAGAGGAGGGGAGAGGAAGGGAGGAGAGGGAGGAGATGAATAACAGAAGGCTGATGTTTGCGTAATATAGTGCGCGAAGACGATATTCTGTGTCTGCTGGAGTCGGAGCGTGAGGCTAGGAGGTTGAGGTAGTGGGGGGAGTTGGGGAGGAAGTTCGCATGGGAAGCTAGTTGAGGGCGTGGGAAGAAGAGGGTTTGATGTGGGTTGCGTGCTAGATGGGTGCTAGAGGAAAATGGATGATACGAGATACGGTGTGCTTCTGTGAGCGAGTATACTTGTCTGTGTGCCTTGCGGGTTGTGCGCTGGCGACAAGCTGCTCCGCCTACTGTACATGCAGAGACCATTGTTGTAATTCTTGGTGTGATTTATCATCATACCATTCATGTCCAGGGTATCAATCCCTAACAACCATTCCTCGGTTTTCCCCATAACAACCAACACCACGCTCACATATATTCCGGCAAATCCTTCGGCTGAATCTCCCCCATCAAGATCCTTTGCACCGCCGTCAACAACGGAAACTCCCTTTCCTTGCCCCTCGCCCTCAAAAACGCATTCACATCCTTCGCCGTACTCGTCCCTTGCAGCATCTGCCCATTCAGCTCCTCCCTCTCAACCTGCTGGATACTGATCCCCCGCTCAATACTCATCTTCGCACAGCGGTAATTCCTGCCCCCGCTGCAGCTCGTGATCAGGTCCGCCACGCCCGCGCTCTCCTCCGTGAAGGTCGCCGTGTGCGCGCTGTTGCAAAAGAACATCTTGCCGAATTTCACCATCTCGAGCAGGCCGACGCGCATGACGGCCGCCTTGGCGTTGTCGCCCCAGCCGAGGCCGGCGACGAAGCCGGCGGCGAGGGCGACGATGTTTTTCAGGGCGCCGCCGAGGGAGACGCCGGCAACGTCGGAGACGACGGCGACGTGGAAGTAGGGCCGGTGGAAGAGGGTTTTGATGGTGTCGTGGTCGAGGGGGGGGAGGTCGGGCGGTTGGGCCGTGAGGCGGACTTTGGAGGTCTGGCCTTTGGAGTCTTTGTGTTCGGTGATTTGGGTGAGGTCTAGTTGCGAGGATCCTGGGGAGGGGCCTTTGGGTGTGGGGGCGCGGGAGTCCATGGGTGGAGGGTCGTAGGCGATGGTGGTTTCGGAGAATTTTTCTTGTGCGACTTCGTTGGCGATGTTGGCTCCGGAGAGGGCGCCGCAGTAGATGCCGAGTTTCTCGCCGATGGACTCGGAGAAGAGATGGACGTCTTTGCTGGAGACGTCGACGCCTTTGATGCAGGAGATGCCGCGGGCGTAGGGTAGGATGTGGCCTTTCATTTGGTCGCAGAGGCCGCCGATGAATTGGTGGGGGAGATTGAAGATTAGGATGCTGGCTCCTTCGACGGACTCTTCGAGGGAGGGTGTGGCGATGAGGTTTGAGGGGAGCGGAATGTCAGGGAGGTATTTGAAGTTTTCATGCTTGGGAACGTCAGCTCCAGAGTAGCTGGAACGAAGGAAGGACGAACGAAATGGTTGATCAGCCAAGTCAGCTTGTGTGGTTCGGTGGAGAACTTGGAGTCCGGGTCATAGTGCTTGGATGCCTTGGGAACTGTGTATTCTTCTTCATAGACCCCTTCGCGCAATTAGCACCACAATGTGCAAAGGCGAATACATCCTACACATCTTGACCTTCTCTTCGAACAGATCCGGGTGCTCTTTGGTGCACTCCGCGCATATCTTTGCAATTGCGCTTCCCCAGTTGCCTGAGCCGACGACGGTGACTCGATGTCTTTTCTCGTAGCCTCCTAACGAAGCCATAGTCGAATATGGGTGAGTAACTACAGCTTTGGAGGCTCGGAGAGTGTAGGCGCGAGGCGGGAACGAATTGGAGATGGAGGTAAGTCGGCGCAATGCTGTTACGAATAAGGAAGCTATGGCTACGACAGCGCTGTCCAAGCTAGCTGTAGCTTTTAAGGATACAGTTGAACCAATTGAGTGAGCAATTGCACAATCAAGATTCTCGATCCAGATTGTTGAGGTCGATGGTCATCGCGTGGCTTATCGGACGACAGCGGATCTGATATGATATGATAAGATAATGCAGCCCTGTTGCGACCCTGAAACGATGCCGAAGTAGAGAACAAAATACTTTCAAGCATTGAGATAATCGCATACAAGGGGAATGTGAATTGATTCGTAGTATAAAACACCCACTTCTAGATATCAAAAGACGTAGCGATACGGAATATGAAGCAAAGATTCTGACAGCGCGATCCACGTTACTCAGGTAAACCTTGGTCTCACAAGTCATTGATCAGTATGCTACATCTGTATTGTGTCTACCATTCTTCATTTACTCTGCCTGCCTCTACTACGATGCTGCATGCCTCGATCTCCAAAGTCGCAAGATCATTGCCGATCGCTCTTTCAAACCTGTTTGCTGCTTGCGCGGTGGGAAGAGCGCATCAGATTGCACCGTTTCAAGAAATCATAACACCTGTGGCGCTTTGCATCCAAGCGCTCTTTTGGCGCTCTTTGCGAGCGGTCCTGTGCAGCGACAACTTCATTGAGAAGCAGGCAATGCGATCTCCAACAGTGACTGATTCACTCCGAATCCCTCGCTTGATTCTGTTAATTTTCTTGAATATCATCTCGCACCGCCTCTGCTGTGATAGTACGTCGACCCATCCACGATGCGGCGACGTTGGCCGTTCGTCCTACTTCGTCTTCTCCTACTCCTCTCCTTCTCACCTGCGTCAGGCGATCCGCCACTTGACGACGAACCTCCCTCACTCTGGAGGTGGAAGTTCCAGCCTCTTTCAGGTAAAATCGGAATGATCTCACCCGTCAGCTCCACGGCCGAGCGTTCCATTGAGCTCTTTGAGTATGTCAAAAGCGACGCCCATGGCCGCGAACCTTTTTCTGGCCAAGCAGTGGCATATCATCTTGGGAGATTGGGTTTGGTGTTCAGGTCCGAGGGGCCAGGTGATCCGCCGTTGGTGTGGCCGGCCATTGAGATGTTCTGCCAGGATATGATAGATTATGCAGAGAGAGGAGCTCTACTACAAGTTGAAGGGCTACTGACAAACAACATCCATCCTGATTGGGCGATTTCTGTTGTTGTAAGGATATTTGGAGGAGGTTCGAGTGGCAATGAGATGGTTGTCCCTTGAATGCGAAAGCTTAGATGAACAGTCTGGAGCCTGCAGGTGAGGCAGGCAGATCCGAGGGCTTCTGATTTCTGGGACGAGTCCAAATTGTTTGCAAATGATGTATTCGGTGGGGACATGGTCTTGATTCAACAACGGACAAAGGAAGCATCATGTAGGCTCACCCGAAACACCAGCTATGAATTGGCTGTCATGCAGGTTACTTCTACTTTTTGCTCGCCTTACTAGGCACACTGGGTTTGGCTATGTGCGCTCATGTGTTTTGCTGGCCGTTCCAAGGACCTTTAGAGGAGCTTGAGCTACTCAGATTAGTCAATGATGCGTACACGTCTTGCGTGTTCGGATAGAGAGCGAATCGTCACAGCATTGCTCATCTCCTGGTGAATAGCTTAAGCATATTTGTGCTGCTTGCCAAAAAGAACCGGTTTGGGCGCGTGATACTTAAGCGTCAGCTCCACAACGGTTGTACTCCTCCGGAACAGGCTGAACATGATAGGTATAAGTATGTGGTGCTGACGAGACCAAAGGATGAGAAGCATAAGCCATTAAACTCTTTTCAAGCGAGGATCCAGGCTACGTTTCAATCCCCAGCCGACGCAGTGAGCCTCGCAGCTTCGAAATTAAGTCGTGCAGCTTCTTGCATCAAACTCGCCGCTTGCTGCATCAACCTGGCCGCTTCAACTCTGGCATGTTGCGGTGTAAGAGATTGTGGTGTGGTCCTCGGTGGTTGTGATGTAGCGACCTGCGACGACGGCCGCGGCTGGGCAGATGGCCTCTGTTGCCGAGCTCCTCCCGGGTTTGGTCGCCCTTGGGGAGGCTCGATGGAACGATTCGGTGGAAAAGGACCTCTTGGAACGACGGACTGCTGCGCGCTGCTCGACGGCTGCTCTTCGTTATTCGGGAAGTTCGGCGCATCATCTCCAAGTATCGGTTCCAGACCGAAGGTGCCTTGGAAATTCCGAAGTTGGTCAGGAGGCAGGTTTGGAGCGTAAGCAGCGGTGGATAGCTGGTTTTGGGTCATAGCGGCATCTTGATTCTGTGCTTCGCCGTTGGCTTTCTGAGGGCAATTCTTCCGATTGTGGCCGGTCTGAAAGCATACTAAGCAGCGACTCCTCCGTCTTGGACGCTCTTCACTACTGGAATCATCATCATCATCACCATCTTGCTCGGCATCGGCGTCTGCCGGGCGCTGCGGACACCTTCTGCTGGAGTGGCCGAATTGATGACAATGCCGACATGGTTTCCTGCATAAGACCTGCCGTACCTTCTGAGCCTGACGGTGCAGAAGTCGTTGACCGTACTTCTTCTCGACAGCGTCAATGATGGCATTGGGTCGTGTCTGCTTATTGATGTCGAGAAGCTGTGGCACCATTTTGATGAGAAAGGAGAGTCGGGCCACTTCGGAACGTTTGACATGCTGGTTGACAGGCTGACCCGAGCTGGGGCCTGAGGAGGCGACGCATGTATGAGTGCCCTCGACAGTAGTCACGCGAGCAGCGTGGAGCTTGATGTTGTAGTTGACTCTGATACGGAAGGGGCAGTCTGGACTACTTCTGCAGCCAGCACGAACGCGTTGCTTGTCACTGTCGAGAATGTGTGGTGTGAAATTCGCTTCGACAGCCCATTCACGTAAGGCGTCCTTGAAGTCAGCGAGGGTTGTGAAGCGTTGATCTTCCACTATCGGAGGCATTGTTCATCTATCAGACCAGGAGAATGAGCAGCATATAATTTCCGATCAGCGGTTTCTAAGACTGGCTGGCATTGCTGGTCAGCTGCAGGTACCGTAACGGGGGAAGAATCTGACTCCAGCAATGAACAATGGAAGAACGCAGCAAAGAGTCAAGATCTCAAGCGCCGCCCAGACTCAGAGTTTGATGTTCACTTAGACAGCCTCTGGGCTGATGGGGAGAGCAGGTAGTGGAGGTCGATTGATGGAAGATGGTATTTACTTCATGGAGCAGATGTGGCATCGAAGGTCTTCTCCAGGCGGCATCTCGGGAAAACGTTGTTGCGGCGCCTTACTTTAATCGGGAAAAAGAGCGCCGTACCTGCATCCAAGAACTCGCCGAAGACATCGCGACTTCCATTTGTTGCTGTTGTCCCTGGCAGCGCCTTCGATGACGCTTGAAAGGATGGAGCGCGACTTGTGTACATATCTTTGCTTGTTGGTCGTCTCTCAAATGTCCCAAAACTCCTAATACTACTGCCACCAGCGCCGACCTTTCTCTGCTTACCCTTCACTGTTGCTTGAAAGTCTACTATCCTTCCCATTGGCATATCGACTATGGCTCGCTCAGAGAGCAATGCACCGCGGGCGGTGTACTTACTGCCACTGACTGACACCGGCGCTCCGGATGTGCCTGGAGAATACATCTACCTCCCACCACCTACAAACCCTCCATACTCGATCCGCTTTGTCATTGATGGAGCGTCTTCAATTTGCCGGCATGGCTCGTTACACGTTAACGTGCCCGAATACGGCCAATGTTTCAATCGCCAAAAGTATCATGAGTACCCACTTCATCCGGTCTTTAACAACGGACTCACCATCGACATTCCCATCCATTGTGCCGGTGCCTTCGCCTTCTACACCACCTACACGCCCCTACCAGACTTCTCCATCTTCCTAGGAGAACCACCTTGTATCGAACCCACCAAATCAGCTACCTACTACATCGACATCTGCCCGAGTCTCACCCTCAATGACAAGCTCCTACCGCTTGACTCACTGTCTGTCTTCTCGATCATTCCCAAGTTCATGGGTCGATATCCGGATGACTGGGACAAGCATCTCCAAGGCATTGGTCGCCGGAATTACAATATGATTCATTTCACACCGGTGTCGGAGAGAGGGAACTCTGATTCACCCTACAGCATCTATGACCAATTGACCTTTGACCCTTTGAGTTTTCCCAACGGCGAGAAGGATATTGCACACATGATAAGCAAGATGGAGAAGGACTATGGTCTACTTGGCTTGACCGATGTCGTGTGGAACCATACTGCCAACAACAGCAAGTGGCTGGAGCAGCATCCAGAAGCTGGATACAACCTCGTGACAGCTCCCCACCTCGAACCTGCTCTAGAATTGGACAATGCTCTAATGCAATACGGTCGAGACCTTGGCTCGCTCGGTCTTCCCACTTCAATCGGTACCATGGATGACCTTCAGCGGTGTGTTGATGAGATCAAAGAACACGTTCTGCGAAGGATTAGGCTCTGGGAGTATTACATCGTCGATGTTGGCAGCAACGCGAGAGCGGCAGTCGAAGCTTGGGCGGCTGGCAATATACCTTCTCAACAGACTGGTTTTAGTGATTCTGCTATCGGCGGGCTGGAGGGCGTCAAAAGTTGGTCACTTGAACAACGGGCAGGATTTCTGCTGGCGAATAGATTCTCTGGTGCTGGTCAGATGGGAGGTCGTTTCGCTCGTAGAACGAATCCTAAGGTAGGTGCTGCACTACTCACAGCCATCCACGGACGATATGACTCCGAAAAGCATGGTGCCCCAGACCGCGGTATTACGCTAAGTACTATGAGCAAGACTCTGGATGAGCTTAACCTGCAATTCTACCGAGAATACGATGCAGACGTTGCCATGATATTACAGCAGGTCAAGGATCGGGTTCGATATCTGCGAGTAGACGAGAACGGTCCAAGACAAGGCACTGTGACTGCGAAACATCCATTTGTCGAATCTTACTTTATTACTCTCCCCAAAAATAAAACCACCGAGTGCCATAGTTCTAGAAATCTCTCTCTGGTGTGCAACGGCTGGGTATGGGCGGCCGATGCTATGAAAGACAACGCTGGCCCAGACTCGCGAGCGTATCTTCGCAGAGAAGTGATCATCTGGAGTGATTGTGTTAAGCTTCGATACGGTAAAAGTCCGGAGGAAAACCCCTTTCTGTGGGACCTCATGACTCGATATTCCCAGCTAATGGCGAAATACTTCGCTGGCTTCCGGATCGATAATTGTCATTCCACTCCGTTGCATGTAGCTGAGTACCTCCTGGACAAGGCTCGCGAGGTCAGGCCCAATCTTGCAGTCTTCGCTGAGCTCTTCACTGGAGATGAGAAAATGGACTACGTTTTCGTCAAGCGCCTCGGCCTTAGTGCATTGATTAGGGAAGCTATGCAATCTTGGAGTACTGCCGAGACCAGCAGGCTTGTGCATATGCACGGTGGGCGGCCCATTGGCAGCTTTGAACTTGACAAAACCTCTGGTGGTGAGAGCGTCTGTAACGCGGTTCCTCAGACCAACGGTGTCAATGGAGTGTCTGCGCCAAAAGCCGAGATCATCCATAGCATTCGGCAAAGTCCGGTTCATGCCCTGTTCATGGACTGCTCGCATGATAACGAGGTACCTGCCCAGAAGCGTGATGCCAGAGATACGCTTCCGAATGCTGCTCTGGTAAGCATGTGTGCTAGCGCTACAGGTAGCGTCATGGGCTATGATGAGATTTATCCTTTGCATATCGAAATCGTGAATGAGAAACGACTTTACGACTCCCCTTATTCCGGCGGCGACGTTCTCGAAAAGGGTGGCAAAGCAGGTGTTGGCGGTATCAAGGCAATACTTAACGAGATACATACGATGATGGGCCAGGAAGGATATGACGAAACCTTCGTTCATCATGAAGGCGAATATATCACTATTCACCGCCTTCATCCTCAATCAAGGAAAGGCTACTTCCTGGCCGCGCATACGGCATTCCCTGGATATGGAGATGGTCATGGGACATTGACACCCGTGCACTTAGCAGAAACAAAGGCAAAGCTTCTCGGATGCTGGAAACTTGAGGTTGACGTGTCCGATGCTACCAAGGCAATCATCGCCGAAGACCAGAAGCTGTTGAGGGGCCTTCCAAGTACTGCGTCAGACATCTCAAACGTTGGTATTGAGCAGAAGCCGGATGAAACGGTACTAACAATGCCGAATGAGTTCCCTCCTGGCAGTATAGCTCTCTTCGAAACATGGATACCTGGCGTGGAACACTCAGAGGGGCTCGATAGCTTTGCCACGGGTGGCGCCGAAGAAGCCTTTGGAAGCCTCAGCATGGTCGATCTCAATTTCGTGCTGTACAGATGCGAGCCAGAGGAGCATGACTTGATGGGTGGCGATGATGGCGTTTACAATATTCCAGGCCATGGCACGCTGGTGTACGCAGGTTTGCAAGGCTGGTGGAGCGTTCTGAACGATGTTATCCGAAACAATGATCTAGGCCATCCGATCTGCAAGCATCTTCGACAAGGACGATGGGCGCTTGACTGGATCGTAAGTCGGCTTCAACGCATGAGCAAGCGTACAGGGCACTCGGCTCTACAAAAGCCAGCAATTTGGTTCACAGCACGGTTCGAAGCGATAGGGAAGGTACCTAACTTCTTACTTCCAAGATACTTTGCTCTGGTCATTCAAACGGCTTACGAGGCTGCTTGGCAACGTGGCATATTCCTCATGAGCGATATCATCAAGCATGGACAGGGCTTCTTGCAGAGCTTGGCCATGGTCAGCATTCAGCAAACAGGCTACATGAATTCCGCATCACTTTGGCCGAAGAAGAGCGTTCCTTGTTTGGCTGCCGGTCTACCGCACTTCTCCAGCGATTGGGCACGGTGCTGGGGCCGGGACGTATCTATCTCTTTGCGAGGCTTGTACCTTGTCACTGGTCGATGGCAAGATGCCAAGGAGCATATTATAGCTTTTGCAAGTGTGCTAAAGCATGGAATGATCCCCAACCTATTGAGCGGCGGGAAGCTGCCCAGATACAACTCGAGAGACTCGATCTGGTTTTTCCTGCAGTGCATACAAGATTACACCAAGATGATCCCAGAGGGTGTTGACATTCTGAAAGCGAAGGTGCTGAGGCGTTTTCTCCGGTACGATGACACCTATCTTGATTACGACGACCCCAGAGCGTATTCCAAGGAGTCGTCAATTGAAGAGATCATCCAAGAAGCCATGCAACGACACGCGACTGGTCTTTCTTTCCGAGAAGCCAACGCCGGTCCTGCTTTGGACATGCAGATGAAGTCCGAGGGGTTCAATATCGATATCCATGTCGACTGGGAGACCGGGCTGATCTTTGGAGGGAACCAAAATAATTGCGGAACATGGATGGATAAGATGGGGGAAAGCGATAAAGCTGGCAGTAAAGGGATCCCTGGTACACCAAGAGATGGTGCAGCAATCGAAATCACTGGTCTCCTCTACAGCACGCTCGTCTGGTTAGCGGATCTACACAAAACAGGCAAATACTCATTCAGTGGCGTCAAAACCTCTCAAGGCTCAAACATCACCTGGCAAGACTGGTCATCCCTCATCTCCACCAACTTCGAACGCTGCTACTACATTCCCCTCGACCCTAAGAATGACTCCCTGTACGACCTTAACTCTGCAATAGTCAACCGCCGCGGCATCTACAAAGACTTGTATCGCTCCGGCAAAGAATATGAAGACTACCAACTCCGCCCCAACTTTCCTGTCGCCATGACCGTCGCCCCGACCCTCTTTGACCCTACAAACGCTCTCAACGCCCTCTCACTCGCAGACTCCGTCCTCCGTGGCCCGACCGGCATGGCTACGCTCGACCCGTCGGATCTGAAATACAGACCATACTACAACAACTCCGAAGACAGCGCCGATTTCGCGACGGCGAAAGGGCGGAATTATCATCAAGGACCGGAGTGGCTTTGGCCGACAGGATTCTTTCTGAGGGCGTTGCTGAAGTTTGATCTGATGAGGAGAGAAACGAAGGAAGAGCGGGTGGAGGCGATGATGCAGATTATGAGGAGGCTAGAGGGGTGCAAGAAGGCTATTCAGGAGAGTCCGTGGAGGGGATTGACGGAGCTGAAGAATCGGAATGGGGAGTATTGTGGTGATTCGGTATGTCCTAATCTTTACTATCTTCGTATATGGGAGAAAGAAGGCTATGTGGGAAATCGGCAATCAATAGGGACTCGGGCTAACAACTGGCAGTCTCCAACGCAGGCTTGGTCGGCGGCGTGTATCATTGACTTGTTCTATGATGCCAAGGAACTGTCGATAGAGTGATGAGCATACGCGACAAACGGGAGGATACAGAAAAGCGAGATGCTGAACGAGCCGCACAGGCATAGAGCTAGACGACGGATAGAAAGTATAGACTAGACTATACATACACCGCGTCAAACATCGCATTACACCTAGACAGCGAGTCTCTCACAACAAACGCGCCCAGCGCATATCTATATCCGCCCCCAGACCCCGTCTCCGCAGTACCCCAGATCTCCTCTCCCACGAGTAGACGCCCCCGCTCCTACCCTTTCCCCATCATCCCCCTCCACCGTTTCTCATCTCGCGCATCACCCATCTTCGCTCAATCAAGCAAGCTCATACCTCCCCTCAACAACCCATTCCTGTCCCATTAACCCTCTGCTTCTCGTCCTGGAGCTCTGAAGCAGCGGCGCGTTGTCGTCGTCGGAGAGGTGTTCGTGGAAGCGGGAGGGGCGGGGCGCGTGTGGCGGTCGGGGGGGTTGATGTCGTGGGAGGGGAGTGAGGAATGTTGTTGGTGGAGGAGGAGGGGTGTTGCTTGTAAGAGGGCGGGAG
>JAABUZ0100000946.1_pt1 | contig 60871 bp, 39 predicted proteins | sample 5562091 | NCBI WGS metagenome assembly JAABUZ01 (sample SAMN12813069, study PRJNA571459) | rock metagenome | isolation source: Antarctica rocks | place: Antarctica: Victoria Land, Linnaeus Terrace sud | collected 2015-12-21 | reverse complement strand
GGACGAGCAGCCGCGGATGCTGATTGTCTGGGGAAAGAACGATCCCTTCTTCACCGTGGAAGGCGCAAAGGCGTACCAGCGTGACCTGCCGAAGGCCGAGCTGCACCTGATCGATACCGGCCACTTCGCTCTCGAAGAGGAGCATGAGGCTATCGCCCAGCACATCCTCGAGTTTCTCGGCTAAGGGACGTCGGTCGGAGACGTACAAGCACCATCGTTATCCGCGAGCAGCCGGGTACCATCACGACCTCTCGCCGACAGACGCTGATCGAGAAGCAGGCTGCCGTCTACGGAGTTCTGCGGAGGTGTATGCCGGGTGATCTGCCCTAGCGTCTGCGGATCACCCGGTTGGGAACTCCGGCGGATTTAGCCGGGTTATGAGCCTCTGCGCTTCGCCGGATGCGCTCTCCGGCAGCCGCAACGGAGAAGCTTCGGACCCGCGCTCGACCTCAGCACACCCAACCCGTATTTCCTTAAGAAAGAGGTTTACGTTGTATATCCGTGAGATCTGGCGCTTTCCCGTGAAGAGTATGCGTGGTGAACGCATACCCTTCTCTGACGTCGCTCTGACTGGCCTGGCTTCGGACCGGAGGATCGTCTGCGTGTCCTACGCGCGCCGTTCCCTTGTGACAGCTCGGACTAATCCCGGTCTGCTCGGGTTGCAAGGCAAAGTGGAAGAGGGGGAGATTACCATCAACGGCGAGCCTTGGCAGAGTCGCTCCGCTCAAGAGCTTGCGAGCGCCGCAGCGGGCGAGGAGGTTGTTCTGGTGGATCTCGGCACTAATGAGCAGCGATTCGATGTGCTGCCACTCCTGGTCGCTACGGACGGGGCGATCGCTGCACTCGAGATGGACAGCCGTCGCTTCCGTCCGAACATCATCATCGGTGGAGTCGCCGGAACGCTTGAAAGAGAGTGGCCCGGATCCGAGCTTCAACTGGGCGACGTACGCATTCGTACGGCTCAACTGCGACGGCGTTGTGTGATGACTACCTTTGATCCCGACTCACTGGACCAGGACTTGTCCATACTGAGGAAGATCGTGACGCAAAATCGGGGCACACTGGCCCTGGACTGCTCGGTGGTGCAGGGCGGAGCTCTTCGTGAGGGCGATCTTGTCACCGTCCACACGCCCGCACACCACGATTCGGATTAGGTTCGTTCCACTCTGTTCGCTTAGCCCGCGTAGCCCATTCCCGAGAGCACGCCGCGCAGGTAGGCGAAGCTTTCCATGACACCCGGCATCGGGTCGTCGGCCTTGATCTCGTACTCGAGGTCCACGGCTCCCGCGTAGTGCATGTCGATCAACGCCTGCAAGATGGCGCGCACCGGCATGATGCCTTCCCCGACAGCTACCTGGCTCTCCTTCTCGGTCGCGTTCGCCAGGTCCTTCATGTGGAGGTCGAAGAGCCGAGGACCGGCCTTGCGGATCGCGTCGACGACATCCGTTCCCGCACGCATGGTGTGGCCGACGTCAATGCAGCAGCCTATGCGCGGATCCATGTTCTTCACCGCGGAAAGGACATCGAGCGGCGACGGCCATTCCTTATCCTCGGGCCCGTGGTTGTGAATGGCCAGGCGGATGTCGTACTGCTTGACGAAGCGCTCGACGCGGGGGAGCGTGACGCGGGTGGGCGCACCGACGATGAGCGGGATACCGGCCGCCTTGACGTACTCGAACTTGCTTCGGATATCGTCGTCGTCGTCCTTGGGGAAGTAGATCGTTCCCGCGGCCGTGAGTTCAAGGCCCGCCTTCCTGTATGGCTCCGCCGCCTGCCGTACCTGGTCGGCCGGTCCCATCGGGAGGTGAACGTCCTTGAGGTTCAGATAGGGTGTTCGCAGCGTCTTCATGAAGTCGATGAGCTGCGCCTGATTGAACTTGCGAAAGGTGTAGCTCGCGATGCCCAGGCGGACGGGCGCTGGCCCGTGAGTTGTTCCCTTCTCCGGCACACCGAAGGCAAGCTTTGGCATAAGGGGCATGCTGGTCAGCACGGCTGCGGAGCGAAGGAGACGACGGCGAGTGAGGTGAGATTCCATGCTGCGAATGGTACTTTGCAGATCCGCTTACCGTCCACAGCTTGGCCACACGTCAGCGAGCCACACACGGCATCTGCCGGGCTAACCGCGGGCGGGTTTGCTGAGCTCTACGCCACACCGAAGAGCCGCACAAAGAGAGCGGCAACGGCGGCGCCCGCCAGCGGCCCAAGGATCGGCACCCAGGAGTAGTTCCACTCCGATCCCTGCTTTCCGGGAATGGGCAGAAGAAAGTGGGCGAGCCGCGGCCCCAGGTCCCGGGCAGGGTTGATCGCGTATCCGGTGCTGCCCCCGAGAGAGAGGCCGATACCCCAAACAAGCGATCCGAGCAGCACTGGGCCGAGCCCCGGCGCCAAACCTCCCGGAGAGACGCGCCGCGAGAACAGGGCGGCAGCGACCAGAACGAGGATAAAGGTGCCGAGCACCTCGCTGAGAAAGTTCCAGAGTGGATTGCGAATGGCCGGAGTCGTCGCAAAGCAGGCGAACTTCAGGCCTGCGTCGCCCGTCGCCGCCCAGTGCGGCTTGTAGTGGATCCACACCAGAACGGCCCCTAGAAACGCGCCTAGAATCTGCGCCGGAATGTAGGTGAGCAGACGCGACGCATTGCCGGTCATCAGCACCGATCCGAGCGTCACAGCCGGGTTGAGGTGCGCGTCGGGGTCGCCCATTGCGGAGGCCACCGCGACCCCGGCAAAGACGCCGATCGCCCAGCCCGTGGTGATGGCCAGCCAACCGGCTCCCTGCGCCTTGGAACGGTTGAGCAGCGTCCCCGCAACCACACCGTTGCCGAGCACGATGACGACCATGGTGCCGAAGAACTCACCCATCGCGGGCGAAGCGAGATTCATGACGGGAGTTCCTCCGTGTCCTTGCCCATCGAGTTCAGCATGTCCACCTCAAGCTGCATACACATACCCCTTGGACAGCGTTTGGAACGCCAGCAGGTCCCGTTCGCGGAACTCTGGACTGCGCCCCAACTCCGCGGCCAGCAGCGTCGCGACGGTCGGGGCGGCTTCGGTCGCGGCTCGCGCGTTCAGAAACAGCGCCCGCGTTCTCCTGGCGAGCACATCCTCGACGGTGCGGGCCATTTCGAATCGGGCAGCCCAGACGACCTCGCCCTTTCGGTACGGCAGGCGCGGGTGCAGCACTTCCCTGAGCTCGGGCCGCTCGGCGCACACCGCGTCCAGAGCTCCGCCATCCGAACCGTACACGGTCTGCGAACTCTCATGTGACGACGCAGCGGTGCTCTCCGTCCATCCATGGAGGTGAAGATCGAGGGTCCGCGACGGCGACGCGCCTAGGCGCCCCACTTCCGCTGCATGCTGGATCGCGTCCTCGCCCATGCGCCGGTAGGTAGTCCATTTGCCGCCTGTGACAGTGATCAGACCTGTGGGTGAAACGAGGAGCTTGTGATCGCGGGAGAGCTTGGCCGTGGTGGCGTTGCCGCCGGCTGCCAGGGGCCGGAGCCCTGACCACATGCTGAGGACATCCTGTTGCTCGACTGCCCTGCCGAGATACTTGCGAATGTGATCGGACAGAAACTCGCGCTCCCCTGCTGTCGATCGCGGCTCGGACGCACTCTGTGGCATCGGCTCGTCGGTCGTTCCAACAACCAGGTGATCGTGCCACGGGATCGCGAAAAGAACACGGCCGTCGCTGGTCTTCGGCACCATAAGCGCGCTCGTGCCGGGAAGGTACTCGCGCGGCAGAACGAAGTGGGTCCCCTGACTGATCGCCAGCAGCTTCGTCTTTTCGCCCGGCGTGTCCATGGTCAGGACCTCCTCCGCGAAGACGCCGGTCGCATTGATGACCGCGCTGGCCCGGATCTCCTGCTCGTCCCCGCTCTCGGCGTCTCGCACCACGGCTCCGCGGGTCTTTCCATCATTCTGAAGCAGGCGAACAACCGCCGCGTGATTGATCGCGACGCCCCCGAGGTCAAAGAGTGTTCGCATGAGCGTGATGGCGAAGCGCGCGTCATCGAACTGGCCATCCTGGTACAGGACGCCGCCCTTCAGCCCTGCCTGACGGATGGTTGGAAGTCGAGTGATCGTCTCGCCTCGGGAGAGCATCTCCGATCGGCCGAGCGAGAGCTTGCCCGAGAGACGCTCGTACAGCTTCAGGCCGACGCCGTAGTAGGGCAGGCCCATGTAGTCGTACACAGGCACGACGAAGGACATGGGGTGAACGAGATGCGGTGCGTTCCGGAGCATGTGTCCTCGCTCCTTGAGAGCGTCGAGTACAAGCCGGATGTTGAACTGCTCGAGGTAGCGCACACCGCCGTGCACCAGCTTCGTGCTGCGGCTCGAGGTACCTTTGGCGAAGTCGTCCCGTTCAATCAGGAGCGTTCGATAGCCGCGCGAGGCAGCCTCGACCGCGGCTCCGAGACCGGTCGCTCCGCCGCCGATCACGAGCACGTCCCACATGGAAGTCGTTTCCATCTCGCGAAGAACGGACGTCCGGTCCAGGGCGCCGGCGGCCGTCACGGCTGCTGCTCCCATGCCGCCGCGCGCTGCAACGCCCTCTTCCATCGCGAGCGCATCGCCTCTCGCTCCGCAGCCGGCATGCTCGGCTCAAAGACGCGCTCCGCCTCCCACTGGCTGGCGAGCGCCTCCACCGAGGTCCACAGGCCGACGCCCAGACCGGCAAGGTAAGCCGCTCCAAGCACGGTGGACTCCGCATTGCGCGGTCGAACGACGCGAACACCCAGAAGGTCGGCCTGTAGCTGCATCAGCATGTTGTTGGCGGACGCTCCACCATCGACGCGCAGCTCCTGCAGAGGAAGCTGCGAGTCCGCCTGCATGGCTTCGAGCACATCGACAACCTGCAGCGCGATGCCCTCAAGCGCGGCTCGCGCGATGTGTGCCCGTGAGGTTCCGCGGGTCATGCCGACGAGCGTTCCGCGAGCATACTGGTCCCAGTGCGGAGCTCCGAGGCCGGAGAAGGCCGGCACAAGTACAACGCCGCCGGAGTCGGGCACGGACATTGCCAGATCCTCCACCTCGGCCGAACTGCGAATGATCTGCAACTCATCGCGCAGCCATTGCACGACGGCGCCCGCCATCAGCATGCTGCCCTCGAGCGCATAGTCCGTGCGTCCACCCACCTGCCACGCAATGGTCGTCAGCAGCTTGTTACGCGACGGCATGGGCGACGTGCCGGTGTTCAGCAGCATAAAGCTGCCGGTGCCAAAGGTGCACTTCACCATGCCTGGCTTCGTGCACATCTGCCCGAAGAGCGCGGCCTGCTGATCTCCGGCCACACCGGCAATCGGTATCCCGCTCAGGGCGCCTGCCGCGGTGGCGTAGACCCCGCTTGACGGAACAACCTCCGGAAGCAGCGCGCGCGGAATCCCGAAGATGCCAAGCAGATCGTCATCCCACTGGTGTGTGTGGATGTTGTAGAGCATCGTTCGCGAGGCGTTGGTGGCATCGCACACGTGACGTGCGCCTTCGGTCAGCTTCCAGATCAGCCACGAGTCCACCGTTCCAAAGGCGAGCTCGCCGCGCTCTGCCCGGTCCCTCGCACCTGGAACATGGTCGAGGAGCCAACGGATCTTGCTTCCGGAAAAGTACGCGTCCGGCAGCAGACCTGATCTCTGCTGGATGATCTCGGCGAAACCGTCCGCCTTCAGTTGGTCGCAGAACTCCGACGTTCGCCGGTCCTGCCAGACGATCGCGTTGTGAATCGGATCGCCAGACCGCCGATCCCAAACGATGGTCGTCTCCCGTTGGTTGGTGATGCCGATCGCCGCGATGTCGGCGGTGTGGAGGCCGGCGCCGGCCAGCGCCTCCGCCGCCGAGCCGATCTGCGTCGACCAGATCTCAACCGGATCGTGTTCGACCCAGCCTGGCTGCGGGTAGATCTGCTCGAACGCTCTTTGCGCAAGCGCCCGAACAGTTCCGGTCGAATCGATCACCATCGCGCGGGAGCTGGTGGTGCCCTGGTCTAAGCCGAGTATGTAACGGCGATCGGTCAACGCCTCTCCTGGGTCCTCTCCTGGGGTTGGAGCGCAATGGACGCGCGCCCGGCTGCGAAGGTTCCGCCTTCTACGGCGGGAAGTGGACCACGATGAAACAGACAAAGTGCTTCGTTGAACCTTATACAGGAAAGCATGCGGCCAAAGTAATCGAGGCTGGGCGCCACGAAGCCGAGGCGCTTCGCGCGTTGAACGCTCTGTCGAAAGATGGCACCCGCCTTCCGGGCAGCAACATGCGTGTACCCTGTGAACACATCAGACAGGCCACAACTCACCGGTACTTCGCGTCCGCGCGCGGCCGAAGGAGCGACGGCGAAGGAAAGGCTTCTCTTGAAGACTGCCAGCACCGTCATCTCCTGCCTGTCGCTTGCCTTGTCCGCTCTCGCTGCGGCTGCAGTCGCCGGTGCGCAGACCTCGGCCTCAACCTACGATCCGGAGAAGACGTTTGCGCCGCTGACGCTGCCCGAGCCGGTGAACCAGTACCGTTCAGCCAACGGAGCTCCAGGTCCCTCGTACTGGCAGAACTCCGCCGACTACGAGATCCACGCCACACTCGATACGGTGGGCAAGCAGCTCGGCGCGGACGAGACCATCACCTATACCAACAACAGCCCCGACGCGCTTCCAAGCCTGTGGCTGCAATTGGAGCAGAACATCTACCGCAAGGATGCGCGGGAAGGCACGATGGGCGGACCTCCGCGAAAGGAGTTCACCGGCGGCTTCCTCTTCGACGCGGTCGAGGTGGGCGAGAAGGCCCACGCCATAAAGCTCATGTACGTCGTCTCCGATACGCGCATGCAGCTGCGGCTTCCTCAACCGCTCGCATCCCACGCACAGATCCGCGTCCATATTCGCTACCACTACACCATCCCCGCCATCTCCGGCGGACGTACGTCCTGGGGCATGTCGAAGAAGGGCGAGATCTACGACATTGCGCAGTGGTACCCGCGCATGGCGGTGTACGACGACCTCCACGGCTGGGATACGCAACCCTACATCGGCAACGAGTTCTACCTGGAGTATGGTCACTTTGACTACTACGTCACCGTGCCGTCGAACATGATCCTGGCCGGCTCCGGCGAGCTGTTGAACGCGAAAGACGTCCTCACGAAAGCACAGATCGCCCGCCTGGAGCAGGCGCGCACCAGTGACAAGACGGTGATGATACGCACGCCGGCCGAGGTCGACGATCCGGCAAGCCGGCCGAAGCGCGATGGAACGCTGACCTGGCACTTCGGCATGGACCGGACGCGTGACGTCTCCTTCAGCGCCTCGAGCGTGTTTGTCTGGGACGCGGCGCGCATCAACCTGCCGGATGGGAAGACGTCTCTGGCGATGTCGGTTTACCCCGTCGAGAGCGTCGGCGACGAGGCCTGGGGACGCTCCACCGAGTACGTCAAGCACGCGGTCGAGGAGTTCTCGCGCCGTTGGTTCCCCTACCCCTATCCCGCCGCGATCAACGTCGCTGGCTTCTCCGAGGGCATGGAGTACCCCGGCATCGTCTTCGACGGCATCGAGGACAAGGGCAAGACGCTCTTCTGGATCACCGCCCACGAGATCGGCCACGACTGGTTCCCGATGATCGTCGGATCGAACGAGCGTCGCAATGCGTGGATGGATGAGGGCTTCAATACCTTCATCGACATCGGCGAGTCGGACGCGTTCGGGGGCGGTGTCTACGGTCCCAAGCGCGATGGGGAGTACTCGGCCGGCGGCGAGCCGTCGGACATGATTCTCAACGTGCTCAAGGACCCCTCGGCACCCATCATCCTGAACCGCGCCGATGCGTTCCCGGAGAAGCTGACCCATCCCGTGAGTTACTTCAAGGCCGCCTACGGCATGGTTCTTCTGCGCGAGCAGATCCTCGGTCCCGAGCGCTTCGACTGGGCCTTTCGCAAGTACATCCGCGACTGGGCCTACAAGCACCCGTCGCCGTCGGACTTCTTCCGCGAGATGGAGAGCGAGGGCGGCGAAGACCTCTCCTTCTTCTGGCGCGGCTGGTACATGAACAACTGGCAGCTGGACCTTGCCGTCAAGTCTGCCAGATACGTGGACGGCGATCCGCGCAAGGGAGCCATCATCACGCTCGCGAATCGAGGGCAACTCGTTCTTCCCGCCGTCGTGCAGATCACCTTTGCGGACAGCAGTACGCGCCGCGTCTCGCTTCCGGTCGAGACCTGGATGCACGCTTCGGAGCTCGCACTCGATCTCGACAGCACGGAGCGAATCGTCTCCGTCACCATCGACCCCGAACACGTGCTGCCGGACTCCGACCGCGGCAACAACCTGCTGAAGCCATAGCGGGGAGATGCGGTCAGGGAAGACTGTAGTCGATGGTGAAGCGTCCGAGCTGAATCATGGAATGCGTACTCGGCGGCCAGACACGAAACGACTCCACCCGATGCACCGCAGGGTTGCGCACAGCGGGTACCTCCACCAGCGCCTTTCCGGTCGACGCCTCCGAGATCGTCACCAGCAGCTCGTCGCTGCTTCTCGTCCACCCGATGAGGTACCCTCCGGCCGGCAGCGTTCGATCGCCGATCTTCAGCGGAACCTGCGTCGTCAGGTAGTCCGAGTACTTTCCGTTTGCCGAGTAGCCCGCCGTAATCAGGACCACGCCCGCGATCGTGTGACCCTGGCTGTCGATCACGCCCGAAGCGGTCCGCATCTCCGTCTCAATGCGCTCCGCAATGACCGGCGCCCGGGCAGGAATGATGGATCGCAGCTCTTCCGCCGTCGCCGATCTCCACGCCGCCGGCCGCGCTCCCTGGGCTGCATGGCCGGCGTGGCCCACGGCCAGGCAGACCGCCAGCAGCTTCGAGGCCAGCACCCAACCGCGCTTTCCGTCCCGGCTAATCAAAGTGCACGATGCCTCTCTGCAGCGCGGTCGTCGCGGCTTGCGTTCGATCCGTCACGCCCAGTTTTCCCAGAAGATTGTTTACATGCGTCTTCACCGTCGCCTCCGAGATAAAGAGCGCGCCGGCAATCTCCTTGTTGCTGTTTCCACCCACAATCAGCCGAAGCACATCGGTCTCGCGTTCCGTGAGCGTGGGTCCGGAGAGCCGCTCCGCAAGACGCTCGGCCACCTCCGCCGGAATTCTCGACTTGCCCCCATGCACCGCGCGGATAGCGCCAATCAACTCATCCGCGTTCATCCCTTTCAGCAGATACCCCTTGGCGCCGGCCTGCAGCGCCCGGTAGATATCCTCGTCTCCATCGAAGGTCGTCAGCACGATGATGCGCGCGTCCGGGAACTCCGACCTGATCTTTCCGATGGTCTCGACGCCACCGATGGTGGGCAGACGCAGATCCATCAGCGTGACATCCGGCCTGTGGAGGCGAAAGAGCTCGATCGCGCGATCGCCATCGGGCGCCTCGGCAACGATGCCGAAGCCTTCCACCATGCGCAGGAGCGCGATGAAACCCTGCCGCACAACGTGATGATCCTCCACGATCATGATGCGGATAGCAGCACTCAAATCAGGTCCTCTTTCTCTGTCCGGCGCGGATCGATCCGCAGATCGACGACGGTCCCGACACCCTGCCGGCTGCTGACAGTGAGGTTGGCCCCGATGCGTTCGGCCCGCTCACGCATGCCCTGAACACCGAAGTGCCCGTCCCGGGTCCGGTTCGCCGCCGTCTCCGCGAACCCCCTTCCGTCATCCCTCACCTGCAGCTCGAGGGTACTCGCATCGTATCGCAGTGTCACCCGGATCTGCTTCGCCCCGGCATGCCGGATCGCGTTTGTCACCGACTCCTGCGCGACCCGCAGAATCTCGCTTTCGACGACCGGCGCGACCGGACGGTAGGCGCCCTTGATCTCCAGCTTCAGAGCCGGTCCGTCACGCCTCGATCTGCTCTCCGTCAGCGCTGCCAGCCGCGACGGCAGCGTCTCCGCTTCGGTCTGAGAACGGAGGTTCCAGATGGAGCTGCGGGCATCGGCCAAGCTGCCCCGCACCAGTTCCTTGGTCTCTTCGAGCTGCCCGAGTGCCGCCTCCTTCGAGACCTCTAAGAGCCGACCCGCGATCTCCAACTGCACCGAGATCGCGACATACCCCTGCGCCAGCGTGTCGTGGATCTCGCGCGCAATGCGCCCACGCTCTTGCAGAACGGCCTTGTACTGCGCCTCCACCGTCAGCACGCGCCAGCGATAGATCAGGAATGCCAGACCGCCAAGTGCAAGCGCCACCAGACCGTAGAACCACCAGGTTTGAAACAGGGTCGGCCGGATCCGTACCGCGAATGTAGCCGCTTCCGTGCTCCAGACCCCGTCGTTGTTCGAGCTCAGCACACGGAAGCGATATCGGCCGGGCGGAACGTTGGTGTAGAACGCCTCTCTGCGCGCGCCCGCCTCAACCCACTCCTTGTCGAAGCCTTCGAGCCTGTACCGGTAGCGCACCTTCTGCGGTGCAACAAAGCTTAGCCCCGCATACTGGACCTCGATTCGCCGCTCACCGGGCGGAACCACCAGGCCCATCTCGGCGCCTACCCGCTCCGGGACGATCGGTCTGTCGTTCAGCAGCACCTGCTCAATCACCGTCGGTGGCGGCAGCTGGTTGTTCGCCGTCAGCTCCGGCGCGACCAGGGCCGCACCATCCAGCGTCGCAAACCAGAGCGATCCGTCCTGCATGCGCCACGCCGCCGGATGCCCTCCGCTGCTGCCCTCGCTGATGCGCATGCCGTCCTCGATGCCATACCTTCTGGGTGGAATGCCTCCCTGACCCGCCGTTGCGACACGGTTGAGCGCCGCTGCGCTGACGCGGTAGATCCCCCTCCGTGAACTCATCCACAGGTCGCCCGCCGCATCCTCGAGCATGCCGAAAACCGTCTCCGGCAGGCCGGTCTTTCCGGGCGCGAGGGCGATCGCCCGACCATCCTGGACACGGCTCAACCCGGCGTCCTGTGTCCCCACCCACAGTGTGCCGGCGCCATCCTCCAGAAGCGCGGTCACCGCATCGCTGCCCAGGCCGTCCTTCCTCCTCAACGTGACGAAGCCGTTCCCTTCAAAGCGGCTCAGCCCGCCCAGCGTTCCAATCCAGAGGTCGCCCGTTCGACTTCGCAGGATCGTGCCGATCAGGTCGCTCCCCAGCCCATCCAGGGTCGAGTACGACGTAAATCTGCCGTCCACGAGATGCGACAAGCCATTGCGCGTTCCGATCCACAGCGATCCGTCCCGATCGGCAAACAGCGATCGAACGAAGTCGTCAGCCAGGCCGCTCTCCGTCGTAAACACGCGCACGGCTCCGTTCCGGATAAGGTTCAGACCATTGGGAGTTCCAACCCACAAGCCCGTGCCGGTCTGCGCCAGCGCCAGCACCACATCGCTCGACAGCGCCGCATGACTCATCGCCGCCGAAGCCCGTCCGCCCTCGACCCGGTTCAGACCGCCGCCGTTGGTGCCGATCCAGATTGTGCCCTCGCGATCCTGAAAGATCGCCCGCACCGCTCCCGCCGACAGACCGTCCTGCTCGCTGATGGTCGAGAACGGCTGCTCGCGCAACACGGTTAGACCAGCGTTATCCGTGCCGAACCAGACGCTTCCCTCGCGATCCTCAAAGATCGAAAGCACGCCCGTGAGCCGGGACCGTCGTGCCGAAAGGTCGACCCTGCCCTCCGTAACTCGCGCCACGGTCCGGTTCGTCGCGACCCACAGCGTTCCTTCGCGATCCCGGTAGAGCCGCTCGACCGGTGCAGCTCCGAGCCCTTCGGCGCCGCCCGGAATCGAGATCGCTCCAGCGCTCCAACGCGCGAGACCCCGGTCCGTCCCGATCCACATGCCGCCGCCACCGTCCGGCAGCAGCACGTTGACCACGTCCGAAGGGAGGCCATCTGCCATGGTCAGCGGTCTGCCGCCAACCTCTCCGAGGATCTCCACCCCGCCCCGGCCCGCGACCCAGACCTCTCCCGAGCGCATCACGGCAAGCGCCCGCAGCTCCCCCAGGTCAGAGGCGACAGCCGCCTTGGTCGCCTTCGTTCCGCTCCCGTCCAGGCGGTAGATCGACCGGCTCCCTGCGACCCAGATCTGGTTGCGATCGTCCTCCGCGATCTGCGAGCTTCCGTCGATCATCTGCAGATCTTCAGCACCCGCGACCTGCTGGAATCGGCTGCCATCGAGCACCGCCAGCCCAGCCGCCGTGATCGCCAGCAGCTTCCCGGTGTGGGACGCGTAGGTCGCCGAGACAGAGCTGGACGGAAGTCCGTCCGCAACACCAAACAGCGTGAAGCCGCCACCCCTCTCGCGCACCAGACCACCCGTCGTGCTGATCCAGAGCGACCCATCGCTGCCCTCTCGGAGGTCGCTGATGATGTCGCTGCGAAACTGCGGCGTATTCTCCGTGTCGTAGACGCGAAAGCGAATGCCATCGAAACGCACCAGGCCTGCCTCGGTCGCGATCCAGAGAAATCCGTCACGCGTTTGCACGACCGAGTGCACCGTGTTCTGCGGCAGGCCGGAGTCGCTCCCCCAGGTCTGCTGGCCGAACTGGCTGAGCTTTCGCTGGGTCCCCAAGCCGCGCACCGGCGCGACCGCAACCAGGCTAAGAATGGCTGCCAGGATCGCAAAGGAGCTTCGGCTTCTGATCATCTGTTCCCAGTTCCGCACTCTCTTGGAGTCTACAAGCGCACCTTGACGGCATACTCGATCTCGGATTAGTGGACATTCTCAAGCTTCGGCTCGCTTCCAGCCTGCAACTTCTGGGAAGCCTCCACCTCGCGGCTCGCATCCGCTTGCCTCCCCAGAGCTCGATACGCCTGGCCCAGCAACGCACGCGTGCGGTAGTTCGTCGGATCCAGAGCCTTTGCGTGTTCCAGATAGGTCGCCGCACCCAAGGCATCCTGCCGCTTCAGAAGAACCTTGCCCAGCAGAATGTACGGTCCGGTCGAGTTCGGCTCCAGCAGCAACGCCTCCTGCAACGATCTTTGCGCATCCTCGTATCGTCCTGCCCGGTAATACGCGTCGCCCAGCCGGTCGTAGGCAGGGCCGTCCAACGGATTGCGCGCTCGCTCCATCTCCAACTCCGCGATCGCCTCGTCCAAGTGGTTGCCCGCCAGCGCGATCTCTCCCAGCAGAGCGTGTGCCAGCGGAAGCTGCGGATCGAGTTCCAGCGCCTTTGTGGCGAACTCCTTCGCCACCGGCACAAACTCTCGTCGAAAAAGCATCCTCGCCCCGAGCAGGTAGGCCGCCGCGGAATCGGGCGCGAAGCCATACTGGGCCGCAAAGGCATGCCGCGCATCTTCGTAACGGCGGGTATCCAGATAACACAGCGCCAGCACGTAGCTCGGGTCCACCTTGCTCTCGGCAGACCAGCCGCGCGACCCCTCCAGCAGCGGAATCGCCGCCGCGGGCCGGCCAAGCCGAAACAACGTGAGCCCGCGCATCTGGGCCGCCTCCTTATCTTTCGGATCTCTCGCAAGCGCCGCCGCATAGGCTGTGTCGGCCTCCTGCAGCTTCGCCTGGCTGTAGAAGGCGAGCCCCCGAAGCGTCTCCAGGCCGAGGGGAGCCGGCTGCATTCCCGCCAGCCTCTCGAGCTCACGGAGCGCTTCCTCGGTATGCCCCGCGTTGATCCGCTGTCGAATCGAAGCCAGCGCCTGCGCATCGTCGCCTCCCACTGCTGCCGACCCGCCCTTGGTTGCTGCCGGCAGTGGCGACTGCGCCGCGAGCAAGGGCTGAGGCAGCAACTCCCTCGCGCCAGACAGGAGAACAACCACGATGGCAAAGTTCAGGAGCGGAAAGGTCATTCAGGAGAGACGCACAAAACAGCTCTGCAGATAGAGCCTCGGGGAAGAGAACAAGGGGAGCCGAGGCTCCCCTTGCTGACGGACTACAGCACATCCTTAGAACTGAACGCGCGCCGAGAACTGCAGCTGCCGCGGGTTTGTTGATCCATTGATACCCGGTCCGTTGGTGATAGCACCAGCGCTACCCTGCTCAATGTTTCCACCGGGTAGACCGAAGTTGATATGGTTGAAGGCATTAAAGGCGTCCGTGCGGAACTGAACCGTTGCATACTCCTTGATGGGAAAATTCTTCTGCACCGAAATGTCGGCGTTGAAGAAGTGTGGCCCGAAGACGCTGTTTCGTCCCGCGGTTCCAATTTGGTCCAACCCTGGTGCCGTGAATGCTCCTCCCAGAGTAATCTGGTCATAGTAGGAGAGACCACCGCCCGGGCCCGGGCGTCCACGCAGGTTCGAGTGGAATTGCTTTGTATCTCCGTTCACGTAGCATGGTGCGCTTCCGCCGACGCTGCTCGAGCAGGAAAGGTAGGAAAGCGTAAAAGGTAGACCGCTGGAGTAGTTAATGATCGGACTTACTTGCCATCCGCCAACTATCTGATTTACGATCCCATTGGAATGGCTCAGGAAAGCATGGTTGCGGCCGAACGGCAGCTCCAGCAACCCGTAAACGATGATCTGCTGCTGGCGGAGCGAGCTGTCCCGGCCACGCACCGCTTTACGATCCCATGTCGAATAGCTCGTGGCTTCGCTCATCGCCTTCTGCCAGGCATAGTTTGCGTTCAGCGAAACGCCATGCGTGAACTGCTTCGACATAGAGACCTGCAGGGCGTTGTAGTGGGTGTCCAAGTCATCGCTGAAATCCGTGATGTCGTTCGTCCATCCACACGCTCCTGGAGTCGGTGAGGCGCTTGCCAGATAGTTAGGATCTGAGCATGCCGGCAACTTTCCACCGTAGAAGCGGCGGAGGAAGGTCGTGTTTCGGGTCGCTCCAGTCGCATTGACAACATTGGCGGCCGTGCAGTTTACGCCGAGGGGGTAGCAGTTACCACCCGCGGGATCGTAGTGGAGCGGCTGCCCGGTAATGCTGTACTGCGCGGGCAGGAACAGGCCCGGCTCGTTTGGGTTGGTGGTGTTTCCGGAGTTGTCCCCGAAGGTATGGGTTCCTTTATTTCCAACATAAGCGATGGTCAGAGAGACCGTGGGCGTCAGCGCCTGCTGCACGCTGGCGTTCCAGGCATCAAGCGTCGGGAGCCGGAGCGTAGTAGGCCGGGCTCTCGAATTTACGCTGTAGCCAGGATTCGGGAGCAGGCCATTTGCGGGAACCACGGTCGGCTGCGGAGCGGACGGCCCTTGCGCCAGCGTAAAGGCATAGCTGGTTGGGCCTCCGTTTGCATTGATCTGCTGGTTAGCCAGCACCGGCAGGTTCTGCGTAGCGGAGTGACCGAAGATCGATCCGAAGACTCCGATGTCGAAGCTACGACCGTAACCGGCACGAACGACCGTCTTGTCGCTCACTTGGTACGCAACGCCGATGCGTGGATTGTAGGCATTGCCAGGCTTCTGATAGTTCATGTTGCTGCCAATGCCGCCGGTTCCCGCGACCCGGAGGTATCCAGTCGCGACATCAAGGAGGGCACCAGCTTGGGACGCGTTGACTGTTTCCGGAAAGTACAGCTCATAGCGCAGACCATAATTGATCGTCAGCTTTTGGGTCGCGCGCCACGTGTCCTGAACATAAAAGAAGTCTCTCTTCTGAAACTCCTTCGCATTCGTAGATGTACTCACATACCGGTTGAACAGCGAAACCTGCCCAAGGGCAAATGTCGCAAACCCAAGTCCGCCGGCACTGAAGGTCGGCGATGCAAGCGCGGGATTGGAGGTAGGTCCAGTACCGAATTGCAGAAGACCCGTACGATCGTTGTCGCTGGGCACGCGCAGATTGCGAGCATACCGGAGATCGGCTCCGAACTTCACTGAATGATTTCCCAGTGTTTTCGTCCAATTGGTCGCAAGCTGGTACTGATCCTCGCGCTCGATCAGTGGGCAGTTGCAGCGGTCCACATTCAGACCAGCGCCATACTGCGGTCCCACGGACTGACCATTGTTCGGATTCCCGTTATTTTGTCCGGGAGTACCAACCTCAGTCAGCTGAATACTGGGAGCTCCACTCGTGATCGGGTCGGCTGTGTTCAGGCCGGGAATACCCAGCTGCGTCGCCAGGTTCACGCCCGCGTCGTACTTCCGCGTTCCGATGTTGTACCGGTAGTAGCCCGCGCGAACGTCCGCTACCAGCTTCGGGTTCACGGCAATATCCGCACCGAGTGCCGCGCTATCGTTAGCGCCGGTCGATGTTCCACCGTATCCACCAATACCGAACCCGGCTCCCCCCGCGGGTCCGAAGATAGTCCCTCCGGTCAGCACATCTGTAAACCGGCTGAACCGTCCGAAGACGTGTGTGCGCTCACTCAGCGTGTAATCGCCGCGCACATCCCATTGGTCGCTGTTGAACAGACCCGTTCCACTGGCTGAGTAATTGTTTGCCAAGCCATTGGCAGGACCGTCCGTGCGGTTCGGAGCATAAGGCTGCAGCAGGGCGAAGAAAGCCCGTGCCTGCGGAGAGACTTCAGCAGCTGGAATGACGTTCCCCGGATACTGCGTTCCATCCTTCCGATAAATGAGGCCGACACCTCCCGGAAGGAGGGCGTATTCACTGAAGTCGCACCCTACAGCCCCAAGGCAGCTTGAGACCAGCCGAGCCGTAGGCACGGTCTGGGTATTTACCGTACCAACCTTTTGGCGAACACCCTGGTAGTCGCCAAAGAAGAATAGCTTGTTCTTCAAAATGGGTCCGCCGATGGACCCGCCAAACTGATTCTTAAGCGCAGCGGGAAAGGGACTGCTTGCGGTGAGCTGAGTCGGTGACTGCGAGAATGGGTCGCGAGCGAGATTGGCACTGCTTTGGCGGTAGTCAAAGGCCGACCCGTGGAACTTGTTGGTTCCGGACTTGGTCTGCGCAGTGACCACGGACGAGACTGCCTTGCCGAACTCCGCGTCGAAGTTCTGCGTCGTGATCTTGGTCTCGGAGAGCGAATCCGCGTTCGGATTGATGACGATGATGCCCAGAATCGGATCCTGGTTATCGGTTCCATCCAGCTGGAAGGCGACGCCGGCAAAGGCCTGACCATCCACCTCAATCTGCCGGCTTCCCTGCGGATCTTCGCTGGCCGCGTGGCTCCAACCGAGCTGCTGGGCACCCGGCAGAAGCAGCTGAAGACTGGTGAAGTTTCTGTCCTGGATCGGCAGGTCCACGATCTCCTTCGCGTTGAAGATCGTCGAGACATCCGCCCGATCCGTCTTCAACTGCGGGATGCTATCCGCGCTGACCTCGACCGTCTGGTCGTTGCCGCCAGCCGATAGCGCAGCCTCCACCTTGGCTGACGTATCCGCGAACAGATGCAGACCGGTCGTCGCGTATCCTTTGAATCCCGGCGCCACCACCTTCACGTCATAAGTGTCCGGGATGAGGTGATCCACCTTGAACTCGCCGCTGCCGTTCGACTGCACCGTGACGGTTGTGCCCTTCTCCGCGTCGGTTACGGTGACCGCCGCGTTGGGAATCACAGCTCCCGTGGTGTCGGTCACGGTGCCGAAGATCGAGCCATAAACCGCCTGGCCGAACGATCGAGCACTGGAGACCACAAGAAGCCCTGCAACGATCGGAATCGTTGCGATGCGATGTACTTTGTTCATGAAAACCTCCTGAGCATACCGTTGAAGCGTTGCGGCCATCTGTCGTCCAGCCGCTGCTGTTCGTGTCGTTCGTGCCTATGGCGCATCCGTCGCGACGCCCAGCTCACGTCTAACCCTTGTCGACCCTACTCAAACTTTGGATGGAGACGTTGTGGGATCTTTGGATCGATGTGAACGCTAATTCAGCGCACTTACAGCTGTCAAGAGCTCATGGCGCGGGGTTCATCGACCAGTCCTCCTCCCCCTTCGTCCCCTTTGTCTCACCACAATCCTCTCCTCCTTTGCCGGCACCTCTTCAAGGCCCTCCGGGCCGGGACCCCCCGAGCCGAAACCGGGCTAGCCCACCAGAGCGTCCAGAAAGGGGAGATCCGCGAGGCCCCCGGCCCGTACAAGCCGCGTCCTGCCCATTGGGCTAGCTAGAAGATCCCGAGAAAGAGTCTCAACCGTCTACAATCAGGCCTGGCTATGCAAGCGCTGGCATCTTTCACGGCAGTCGCCCTGCTTCTGCTCACCCCCACATCTCCCGCGCAGCGCGGCAAAGCTCACCAGAGCAGCCCATCCCGTCCATCCCCGCAGGCCATCGCCGCCGCCGCAGCTGAGTTCCAGGCAGGCTCGGCGGCGTACGCTCGCGGCGACCTCGCCTCCGCCCGAGCCAGCTTCAGCAAGGCTGTTCGGCTCGCACCGGACGTGGGCGCCAGCCACAGCGCGCTCGGAGCCGTGCTGCTCGCCCAGGACGACCTCCATGCGGCCGTCTCCGAGTTCGTTCGCGCCCACACGCTCGACCCGAACGACACCGGCGCCATCATCAACCTGGCCGAGGCCTATCTCCGCCTGCGCGACCTCCCCGCCTCCGTCGCCACCTTTCGGCTGCTTCCGGAGCCGGCCGCCGGAGCTCCCCCAAACCTCCGCCCGGAGGAGACCATCAGCTTTGCCGGCGCGCTCTCCGGAACCGGCGATCTCCCCGGTGCTCGCCAGCTTCTGGAGCGGGCGCTCGAAGCCAATCCCCAGAGTGCCCTGCTCCAGGACGCCCTCGGAACCGTGCTCGCCCAGGCTCAGCAACCGGAGGAGGCCGCCACACACTTCACGCGCGCCCTCGATCTCGATCCAAATCTGGCCTCGGCTCACTTCCACCTCGGCTCCGTCCTTCTGCTCGAGGGAAGACCGCATGAGGCCGCGGAGCAACTCACCCGCGCGTCCGACCTCGACCGGGATCGAGAGGACTTCTCGCTCCAGCTCGGAAAGGCCCTGAGCGCCGACAACCAGGATCTTCAGGCGATCAGCGTCCTCCGCCAAACCCTCCTTCGGCATCCCGGATCCGTCGACGCCCAGTACGCCCTGGCACTTGCACTCCAAAGCGGAGGTCAGCCCAAAGAAGCGCTCCCTCTGTTCCACGTCGTCCTCCTCGCCCGCCCGCACGACTCCGAAGCGCTCACCAACGACGCCCTGGCCCTGGTGCAGATCGGCGAAGCTCAGCAGGCGATCCCGCTCTACGAGAAGGCCCTGGTTGCGGGAGGCGACTCCCCCACACTTCGGGAGGATCTCGGCGTCGCGCACCTGCAGCTCAGCCAGCTCGACCGCGCCATCGAGCAGTTCCGCCAGGGGCTCGCGCTCGATGCCGCGAGCCCGCACCTCCACTACGATCTCGCTCTGGGGCTCAAGCTCAAGGACAAGCCGAACGAAGCCATCCCCGAGTTTCTCGAAGCCGAGAAGCTAGACCCCAGCCTGCCCGATCCGCCGTACACCCTCGGTGTCCTCTACATGCAGATGGGCCGCTTCGCCGAAGCGCAAAGCAAGCTGGAGCGAGCCACAGATCTTCGGCCTGACAACGGGGAAGCCTGGGCGCTGCTCGGCAACGTCTACAAGCAGGCTGGCCAGTTACCCGCGGCGACGCACGCCCTCGATCGCGCCGCGCAGCTGCTTCCTCAGCAGCCCGGGCCCCATATCTCGCTTGCCTCCATCCTCTCCCAGCAGGGTGACAGTTCGGGCGCCGCTCGCGAACGCAAAGTCGCCGCCGAGCTCAGCCGGGTCGCCTACGCGCACCAGAAAGCCACCTTCTCGCTCGAGAGCGGACGCGCCCTGCTCCTCAAAGGCGACCTCGCCGGCGCCGCCACCCAGCTCGGCGCAGCCGTTGCCGCCGATCCCAGCCTCCCCGAGCCGCACCAGCTTCTGGCCGACGTCCTGACCCGGCAAAACAAACTCGCCGAGGCCGCACTCGAGCGGCAAAAGGGCCTCAGCCTTGCCTCGTCTCCAGCGACACCTGCCACCGCTCCTCCTCCCACCAAGCAGCCCTGACCTGCGCGGGTCGTCTCTCCTTCCGGAAACGCGGTACCCTCGGATTGGCCACGACCGCGGGTCCACAACCCCGGACGGCACAGCGGCGCCGCTGCCGTCCCATACACAGAGTTCGCATACACGCGCAGCGGCTCTCAGACCCACAGACCCACAGAAGGATCGGCACAATGTCCAACCTCCTCCTCGCCCTGGCCCTGCTTCTCTCCCCCGTCACCATCGCCCAGACTGCGCCAACCGCCGCGTCAGGGGGCTCCACCGCCGCCGCAACCTCCCTGCTCTCGCCCGAGGAGGTCCATAAGCTGCTTCCTCCCTCCGTCTACTTCCGGGGCCAGACCGCTCCCCTGCAGCTCCGCAACGCCGCCGCCGCACGCTTCTCGGATAACGCCGTTCTCTTCGCCTCGCTCGTCGACACCTCCGGCTACTCCACCAACGTCCGCGAGCGGTACCAGTTCTACTTGGTCACCGAGGTCCCGCTGACGGTCGCCGAGAAGCCCCTTCCCGCCGGTGCCTACGGCGCGGGATTTCTCGAAGACGGAACCTTTGTCGTCATGGATCTCGGCGGACACGACCTCCTCCTCTCCCGCACCACGCGCGACGACAACATGAACCGGCCGCGGCCGCTGCAGCTGGTGGCCGGCGCCACGCCACAGGAGCTTCGTCTCTACCTCGGCCGCAGCTTCGTCCCGCTCACCCGCGCGCATCCGTAAGGTCCAACGTCCTCCCGCCGACCTGCGCACCACCTCTCTTGTGAGGCCTCCGTCCACTTCCTTATACTTGCGCTTTGCCCCCCATCGGCGGCTCAGGAGCTCTGTCGTTGATTCGATCCCGCCGTGGTTTTCTCAAGTCGCTCTCCCGCACCGCGCTGGTGCTTTCGCTTGAGGACGTCTTGTCACTCGCTCTACCCGCCCAGGCGCTTCCGGCACAGACGCCGCAGCAGCCCGCCAGCTCGCGACCCACCTACGACGCCCAGCCCCACGCCGCTCCCAAGACGCTTCCTTCGCCCATCGCCGGCACCCCGCTCGGCTTCTCCTTTCTCGACGTCGCCCGGCAGTCCGGCCTCAACACCAAAACCATCTACGGCGGCGAGCACAAGAACCGCTACCTCCTCGAGACCACCGGCTGCGGCGTCGCCTTTTACGACTTCGATCACGACGACTGGCTCGATCTCTTCCTCGTCAACGGCACTCGCATCGATGGCTTCCCCAAAGGGCAGGAACCCATCTCGCGCCTCTTCAAAAACAATCGCGACGGCACCTTCACCGACATCACTGCCAAGTCCGGAATGACGCGCTCCGGCTGGGGACAGGCCTGCTGCGTCGGCGACTTCGACAACGACGGCCTGGACGACCTCTTCGTCACCTACTACGGCCAAAACATCCTTTATCGCAACCACGGCGACGGCACCTTCACCGACGTCACCGCCAAGGCCGGCCTGCTCCAGTCGAAGACCCGCTGGAACTCCGGCTGCGCCTTTCTGGACTTCGACCGCGACGGTCATCTCGACCTCTTCGTCGCCAACTACATCGACTTCGACATCAAGACCGCGCCCATCCCCGAGGTTGCCGGCTGCCAGTACAAGGGCATCCAGGTCGCCTGCGGCCCACCCGGTCTCGAGGGCGGCAAAAACCTGCTCTACCGCAACAACGGCGACGGCACCTTCACCGACGTCTCCGCGAAATCCGGCGTTCTCGAGACCCTCGGCACCTACGGCCTCTCGGTGGCCGTCGCGGACATCGATAACGACGGCTGGCCCGACATCTACGTCGCCAACGACTCCACCGCCGCCACCTTCTACCGCAACCAAAAGAATGGCGCCTTCAAGGACGAGGCCATCGAGGCCGGCATCGCCTACTCCCCCGATGGCAAGCCGCAGGCCGGCATGGGCGTCTCCGTCGGCGACTACAACCGCGACGGCAATCTCGACATCGTCAAGACCAACTTCGCCGGCGACACCGACTCGCTCTACCAGAACCTCGGGGATGGCACCTTCGAGGACCGCACCTACCTCTCCGGCATCGGCGTCAACACGCGCCTGCTCGGCTGGGGTGTCGGCTTCGTTGATGTCGACAACGACGGCTGGCTCGACATCCTCGTCTCGAACGGCCACGTCTACCCCGAAGTCGAGGCCTCAAAGCTCGAAGCCCCCTACGCCGAGCACAAGTATCTCTACCGCAATCTCCGCAACGGCCAGTTCGAAGAGGTCACGGGCATTGCCGGCCCCGGTATCAACGCACCCGCGCCCGCCCGCGGCTGCGCCTTCGGCGACTTCGACAACGATGGCGACATGGACATTGCCGTCAACTGCGTCAACGCTCTCCCGCAGCTGCTTCGCTGCGACACCACCATCCCGCGCAACTGGATCAAGATCCGCGTCATCGGCACCAGGAGCAACCGCACCGGCATCGGCGCCCGCATCACCGTCACCGCCCACACAGACCCCAAATCCCAGCAGCCCTTGCGCCAGATCGAAGAGGTCCGCTCCGGTGGCAGCTACTACTCGCAGAACGATCTCCGCATCCACTTCGGCCTCGACCAGGCCACGGTCGCCGACACCGTCGAGATCGCCTGGCCCTCCGGCGCCAAGGACACCCTCAAGGCCCTCGCCGCCAACCACCTCTACGTCATCCAGGAAGGCGGCAAAGTCCTCCGCACCGTCGCCATGGCAGCCATCACACACGCCAAGTCCACAGCAACATGAAGCAGCCACTTCGATCTCGTCTCGTCTTCTCTGCGCCCCGTCTGCAAGCCTTCGCGTGCTGTGCGTTCGCCTTTGCACTCACCTTCTTCCCAGCTCACGCGCACGCCCAGCACCCCTACCCCGCCACCGCCGAACACCCCGCCCCAGCGTGGTTCGTCGACGTCGCCCCCCAAGCCGGCATCACTGTCCGCAACGTCAACGGCGGCGTCGACACGAAGCGCTACATCATTGAGGCCACCGGCTCCGGCGTCGCCGTCCTCGACTACGATCGCGACGGTTGGCCCGACATCTTCCTCGTCAACGGAACCAACCTGACCCCCGGCGACCCCAGGAGCCCCGACGCCCCCACCAGCCATCTCTTCCACAACAACCACGACGGCACCTTTACCGATGTCACCGCCAAAGCCGGCCTCGTCTCCAACGGCTGGGGGCAGGGGGCCTGCGTCGGCGACTACGACAACGACGGCTTCGACGACCTCTACATCACCGGCTACGGCAAGAACCGTCTCTTCCACAACCAGGGCGATGGCACCTTCAAAGAAGTTGCCCAGGCCGCCGGCGTCGCGGGCACCGGCAGGGAGTGGGGCACAGGCTGCGCCTTTGTCGACTACGACCGCGACGGCAAGCTCGACCTCGTCGTCGCCAACTACGTTCACTTCGACCTGGCCAAAACTCCCCGGCCCGGGGAGGATGCCGGCTGCACCTGGAAGGGCACCCCCGTGCAGTGTGGCCCGCGCGGTCTCCCCAGCGCGCCCAATACCCTCTTCCACAACCTCGGCGCCCAGAACGGACCGGTCCGCTTCGCCGACGTCTCGCACACCTCCGGCATCGAGAAGACCTACGGCCATTACTGCTTCTCCGTCACCACCCTCGACTACAACGAGGATGGTTGGCCCGACATCTACATCGCCTGCGACTCCACCCCGTCCATCCTCTATCGCAACAATCGCGACGGCACCTTCACGGACGTAGCCGCCGACACTGGCGTCGCCTTCAACGAAGACGGCCGCGAGCAGGCCGGCATGGGCTCCACCGCCGCCGACTACGACGGTGACGGTCACCTCGACCTCTTCAAAACCAACTTCTCCGACGACACCTCCACCCTCTACCGCGCCAACGGCGACGGCACCTTCACCGACCAGACCTTTGCCGCGGGGCTCGGCATCAACTCCGACGCGCTCGGCTGGGGAGCCATGTTCGCTGACGTCGACAACGACGGCTATCCCGACATCCTCGTCACCAACGGCCACGTCTACCCCGAGGTCGACTCCGCCAAGCTTGGCGCCACCTACCGCGAGCCGCGCTTCCTCTACTACAACCTCGGCAGCGCCTCGAATTCCAGCGGTGCACAAAACACCAGCGGCGCACAAAGCTCCGCCACCCCAAGGCCTCCCGTCAGGTTCAAGGACATTTCCAAGACCTCCGGCCCCGGCCTGCTCGAGCCCCTCTCCGGTCGCGGCCTCGCCACCGCCGACCTCTTCAACGATGGCCGCCTCGAAGCCGTCATCAACAACCTCAGCGACCGCCCCATGCTGCTCGTCAACCTCGCCCGCAACCCCAACCACTGGCTCGGCCTCCACCTCGTCGGCAACCGCTCCAACCGCGACGCTATCGGCGCCCACGTCGTCCTCCACGGCGCCCGCCGCTCGTGGGTCGACGAGGTCCGCAGCGGCTCCAGCTACAACAGCACCAGCGACCTCCGCCTGCACTTCGGCCTCGGCGCCGAAGCCACCATCACCTCCATCGACGTCCGCTGGCCCAGCGGCCAGTCCGAGACCTTTCCCGCGACCCCCGTCGACCGCATCCTCGACCTCACCGAGGGAAAAGGCAGAGCGCTCGCCGCGAAACCCTGACCTATACGCAACCGCCGCCCGGCTTCGCCAAAGGACACGCCGACCACCTCGCCTCAGCCGCGGCTATTCGGTACAGTCAGAACTTTGGTATAGTTCACGCCACCAACCAGATGACCCAAAGGATGTGCATGCTGACCCGCCTTCTCCCCCTCGCCATGGCCGCGAGCTTTGCCGGCACTTCCCTCCTCGCCCAGACTCCGGTGCAGGATCCTGCCCAAGCCACAGCTCAGGCTGCCGCTACCGCCAGCACCGCCGCCGCTCCCACGAACGACAAGACCTGGTGGAAGCACGCCGTCCTCTATGAGATCTACCCGCGCAGCTTTCAGGATTCGAACGGCGACGGCATCGGCGACCTCAACGGCATCACGCAGCGCCTCGACTACCTCCAGAACCTCGGCGTCGACGCCGTCTGGATCGCGCCTATGTACCCGTCGCCCCAGGTCGACTTCGGCTACGACATCTCCGACTACGAAAACGTCGATCCCAAGTACGGAACGCTCGCCGACTTCGACCGCCTCCAGACCGAAGCGAAGAAGCGCAACCTTCGCATCGTGTTCGACATGGTCCTGAACCACACCTCCGACAAGCACAAATGGTTCCTCAATGCCGCCAGCTCCCGCACGGGTCCCTTTCACAACTACTACGTCTGGAATGACGGCATCCCGTCCGACTCTCCCGGCGTCACCGCCTACCAGAAGCGCTTCGCCCACGACGGCCGCGTTCCCCCCAACAATTGGGTCTCCCTCTTCGGAGGCTCCGCCTGGGAGTGGGTCCCCGCCGTCCACCAGTTCTACTACCACTACTTCTACAAGGCCCAACCCGACCTCAACTGGCGCAATCCCGTCGTCGAGAAAGCCATGTTCGACCAGATGCGCTTCTGGCTCGACCGCGGCGTCGCCGGCTTCCGCCTCGATGCCATTCCCACCCTCTTTGAGGACCCTCAGCTTCGCGAAGGAACATCCACGGGCGGCACCAATGCCCAGGGCGATCCCATCTACTCCACCGTCTACCAGGAGAACCTTCCCGAGGTCCACGACACCATCCGCCGCATGCGGGCCATGATCAACTCCTACCCAGGCGACCGCGTGCTGATCGGCGAAACTTACCTGCCCGATACCGCCGCCCTCGCCAAATGGTATGGTGGCGAAGCCGCGGACGAGCTGCAGCTCCCCATGGATATGCTGCTCGGCTTCCATGGCGACCACGATAAGCTCGACGCCGCTGCCTTCCGCGCTCACATCGAGGAGGCCGAAACCCAGCTCCACGGCGGCCAGCCTCTCTTTGTCTTCGACAATCACGACAACGTCCGCTCCTGGGAACGCTACGGCGACGGCGTCCACAACACCGACATCGCCCGCATCCTCGCCGCCATCCTCTTCACCACAAAAAGCACCGCCCTGATGTGGGAAGGCACCGAGATCGGCATGGTCACCACCACGCCAACCCGCGTCGAAGACGTCCGAGATCCCATCGGCATCACCGGCTGGCCCAAGGAGAAAGGCCGCGATGGTGAACGCACCCCCATGCAGTGGACCTCCGGCAAGGACGCCGGCTTTTCGACCAGCGCCACCACCTGGCTCCCCGTCGCCCCCAACTACAAAACCGTCAACGTCGAAGGGGAACAGAAAGACCCCAACTCGCTCCTCCGCTGGAACCAGAGCCTTATCGCCATGCGCCGCTCCAACCCCGCGCTTCACGACGGCGGCATGGTCATGCTCGACATCACCAACCCCAGCGTCCTCTCCTACCTTCGCACCGCGCCAACCGGCAAACCGTCCGTCGTCGTCTCGCTCAACATGACCGCCCAACCGCAGACCGTCTCGCTCGATCTCAAAAAGGCCGGTGTCGCCGGCGAGACCGTCAAGACGCTGCTCAGCAGCGACCCCGCCCTGAACGCAACCACCTCCGCCACCTCCGTCACCCTTCCCCCCTTCGCCTCCTGGATCGCCGCCGTTCAGTAACCGCCGTCCAGTAGCCGCCGTCCAGTAGCCTGGTCCTTCAAACGGAGTGCGAGCTCCACCAGCAGCTCGCACTCCCAATATCGCGCAGCCATACCCACCGCTTCCCAAGGACCTCATGAGCTCCGCAAACTCCAAAGCCGTCATGCTCCTCGCCAAGAGCGCCAGCACCGGCGCTCTTGGCGGCCTGCTCTTTGGCTTCGACACGGCCGTCATCGCGGGGGTCACGCACTCCCTCTCCAGCCACTACCGGCTCTCCGACAGCCAGCTCGGCTTCACCGTCGCCATCGCGCTCATCGGTACCGTCCTCGGTTCGCTCGGCAGCGGCGTCCTCGGGCAGCGCATCGGCAGCCGCGCCGCACTCCGCATCATGGGCGTCCTCTACGTGCTCTCCGCCCTGGGCTGCGCCTTTGCCGGTCCGTGGAGTATGTTCCTCGCCTTCCGCTTCCTCGGTGGCCTCGGCATCGGCGGCTCCTCCGTCCTCGGCCCCATCTACATCGCGGAGCTCGCCCCCGCCAAGTGGCGCGGCCGCCTCGTCGGCATGTTCCAAATCAACATCGTCATCGGCATCCTGCTCGCCTACCTGTCGAACGCCATCATCGCGCACTTCGCCCTTGGCCCCATTGAGTGGCGCGTCGACCTCGGCGTTGCCGTCGTTCCCGCCATCGTCTTCCTCCTGCTCCTCCTCAGCGTCCCCCACAGCTCCCGCTGGCTCGTCAGCCAGAACCGCATCGACGAGGCCCAGCTCATCCTCGCCCGCATGGGCTCGCCAGACTCCAAGGCCGAGGTCGACTCCATCGTGGAATCGCTCCGCTTTGAAGGCGGCCTCGAGCAGGGAAATCTCTTCAACCGCCGCTACGCCCTTCCCGTCTTCCTCGCCATCTCCATCGGCCTCTTCAACCAGCTCAGCGGCATCAACGCCATCCTCTACTACCTCAACGACATCTTCGCGAGCGCCGGCTTCTCCTCCGTCTCCTCCAACACCCAGGCCGTCGCTATCGGCCTCGCCAACCTCGTCGCCACCCTGCTCGGCATCTCCATCATCGACAAAGTCGGCCGCAAAACCCTGCTCCTCATCGGCGCCGTCGGCACCGCGCTCTGCCTCGGCGGCGTCGCCTGGGTCTTCACCACCAACTCCCACCTCCATCTGCTCCTGCCCCTGCTCATCGCCTTCATCGTCTTCTTCGCCCTCTCCCAGGGAGCCGTCATCTGGGTCTACCTCTCCGAGGTCTTCCCCACCAACGTCCGCGCCAAAGGCCAGAGCCTCGGCTCCTCCGCCCACTGGATCATGAACGCCGCCATCGCCTGGACCTTTCCCATCATCGCCCGCCACTCCCGCGCACTGCCCTTCGCCTTCTTCGCCGCCATGATGGTCGTCCAACTCCTCACCGTCTACTTCGTCTACCCCGAAACCAAGGGCTACTCGCTCGAAGAGATGCACCAGCACATCGGCGCCCACTAGCAGTCTTATGCGCAATACCCCCTTCGGTGCAGCGTGTGATTCTCGCCCGGCAGTACACTGGGCCCGCCATGGCTACTCACCGTTGCAGAGCTGCCGCCCGGGCCCTCCTCGCGACCGCGATTCTCACGACCCTCACCTCCCTGGGGCAGCAACCTGCTTCCCTTCCGCTCCCAGCATCCGCTGCGAGCGGAGCACCCACTCAACTGCTGGATCTCTTCGCGTCGAACGACAAGTCCGGCGTTCCGGATAGGGCCCTCAACCTGAACGACCTCGAGGTCCTCGATGACGGCAAGCCGGTTCCACTTACTGGCTTCCTCCGACCCGGCGAGTCCGGCACCCGCCCCGTCGTCCTCTGGATCGTTGTCCAGTGCGTCATGCCCGGCGTGATCAACAACGGCTCGGGCTTCCTTCGCGGGTTCACCACCGATCTTGCCTCTGGACTCACCCACCTCGGCCTTGGCGAAGCTTACGGCGTCGCGCATTGGTGCGACGATGGCGCCGTCTCGCTCGATCTCCAGCCCAACCGCCGCATCGTCCAACTCGGTCCCACGCTCGCAGCCGTCCTTGGCCCGACCGTCAATCCGCCAACGAATCCTTTTCTTGGCGAAGCCGCCCTGCTCAAGGTCATCCGCGACGCCATCGAAGCCACCTCACGCTTCAATCCTCGAGCCATGCCAGTTCTCGTTTTCCTCTACGGCGATCACACCGCCGCCGACGCACGGCAGGTCGACCATCTAACGCAGCAGCTGCTCGCCGTCCCCGCTACTGTTTTTCTCGTCAATAATGGCCTCGCGGACCCGCCCCACGCTGCCTTTCGCGAAATCCCCATGGTTCTCGGCCACCTCGCCGGAGAAACCGGGGGCTCCTACTTCCACGTACCCTTCGGCGACCATGACCCGCTCGTCTTCGCGCAAGCCCTTGCCGCTGTCCTCGATCGCCTGCACAGCCGTTACCAGCTATCTTGGCTCCCCCGCAGACCCGATAATCAGGAGCACCGCCTTGCCCTCAGACTCACCTCCGCCGCCCGCAAAGCCCATCCCGGTACCGAGCTCCGCGCCCGTAACACCTACCTCGCCAGCCCACAGCCTGCCACCCCGTCGAACTGATTGTGGTTCACAGAATCGGGGAGGCGCGATGTTGTATTAGGCGCGCCTAGGTCTAAAGCGCGGGATCGACGAGCATCGTCCGCTCCACCGTGACCGCACGTCGTCTGTCGAGCCATTCGCGAAGCAGGACAAAGGGACGCTCCACCCCTACATAGAGAGCTCCCGCCCCTACCCAACAGCTAGTCATGTACACCGCGGTTGTCTTGAGATCATGGTGGGTCGTGAGCTGCGGCAAGTATACGTCCGCGAGGTGGGCCATCTCCTTGTGCGTGAGGTACAGGCTGAAGGCCAGCAGTGCCACCGTTCGAGCGCCCGGAATGCGTATGCGAGCTAGCCAACCATTACGGCTCATGGCTGACGCGGTAAGCAGACCGAGTGCAAGTGAAAGCAACAGGGGACCGAGAATCACGTTCGACATCGCGGTGTTCGTCCCAAAATCGAACCGATCGGACGACAGCCACAGGCTCAAGCTCAGGAGGAGCACGCCTGCGGCAGCCATGGCATGGCCACATCGCTCTACTAGGGCCCACCACACTGGCCGAAAGGCTCTGACCAGAGCCAGCGCAACACCGACAAGCAAACCATCAAGACGCATGTGGGTGGGATAGTACATACGCTCAAGGTAGGCGAGCGCCGACATCTCACCCGCAGGTCGCACACCATGGAAAAACACAAGGGCGCGCAGTGCGACGCCCGTGCTCACTAGGAAGGCGAACGCGAACGCGGTCTTGCCAAAGGACGGTCTGCGCATCATTGCAAGCAGGACTAAGGGCAATAGCAGATAGAAATGTTCCTCCACGCACAGAGACCACGCGTGTGAGAATGCCTTGTCATTTGCGTAATCAATAAAGTAATTCAGGGTGAAGGTAAGAAATTGCCATGGCGGCGAGATGCCCGGCTGCTCGCGCCACGTGGGCCACACGTAGTACAGCAGCAGCACGAAGAGGTAAGCAGGCAAATACGAAACACGCGGCGACGATAGAAAGCCACGAGTGAGGGCCTGCTCTCCCCTGCATACGGCTTTACCAACTGCGAGCCGATCAGATATCCGCTCAGAACAAAAAACAGATCGACGCCCATCCAGCCGTACTGCCCAACCATCCCGAACGCGGGCGGCAATTGCAACTGCAGATGGAACAACATCACCCATACGATGGCGCAGGCGCGGAGAGTATCGAGACCGTCCAATCTGGACGGCGATGAAGCGCTCATGGTGGAGTACCGGAACCAGACTACGGAAGAACTACGAGTAACTGCTCAGCTTCGAAACAGGCCCAAGATGGCGGGCACAGCGCCGGACTGTACACAGGGCTTCTAGCGCAGACCGCCGCGGGTGTTGATCGCCTTCGAATCACAGGCTACGAGGCGACCCGTCCAACGCACGCGATCCATCTCCTATCGCCCCGGCAGCAACCGCAAATACACCCCATTCGTCCACCCAAACCCCGTCGAGTTCAACCTGTATCCCGCCGTCAGAATCACGTCCGTCGTCCCCGTCTCCATGTTGTATTTTTCGCGCACCGTCCCATCCCGCAGGTAGTTCGCCTCCACCGTCGCCCGAAACTCCTCCGCCAGCCGATCCCCATCCGTCTTGAAGCCGCTCCCCCGCAAACCCACCACCGCGAACCACGTCTCCGGAGCCCACCCAAACGGCCGGTCCCACTGCATGCCCGAGATCGTATCGCTCATCGCCAGCCCATGCTCCGCCTCCAGCCGCGGCACCGCCTTTTCCACACTCGCGGCCTGCGCCGGCGAGGCCAGACCCGCCCACAACGGGTAGAACACCGACGTATACAGATAGCTCGATCGCTTCGCCGTCGTAAAGTCGTAGTCCTCATACAAGCCGGTGGACGCATCCCACAGATACTTATTTACGGCCGCCTTCCGAGCCGCTGCCTTCCGTGTCCAGCCTGCCGCCTCGCCCTTCTTGCCCAGCTCCTTCGCAAACCCCGCCATGTCCAGCTCGTACTTGTACAGCAGCGCGTTCAGGCACACCGGCGCGAAGTGGTGCGTCGATCCGCTGAACGGCCCGAACCGAAAGCTCGTATCGAACCCCGACTCCCGCATCGCCCGGTCGCCCTCGTAGAAGTCCCGCGTCAGCCGCATCCCATCCACCTCCGCGTGCGCGCACACCGCCGTCAGCTTCTGGTCGCAGCTCGCCGCATCGCCCTTCTCCGCGGGCACAAGATACTGGCCACCCACATCCTTGTGCGCCTCCATCCACCGGATCGCATCCGGGTAGTACGTGCTGTCGTCTGCCATCTCCAGCACCGGCCCTTCGCCCACGTCGAAGTAGCGCGCCAGCCCCGTCGACCCCGCCTGGTGCGCCGGCGTCACCCACAGCGCGTAGTCCCGCTCTGCCGCGGCGTACGCATGCTCCAGCCATTCCTTCGACGCCCCCTCTGGACTCGCACGCACCTCACGAATCATCTCTGCCAACAGCGGCGGCTGCGACCGCGTCAGAAAGTACGTCCGGTTCGCATTCAGCACAGCGCCGTAGTTCTCAATCTCAAACTCGAAGTTCTCCACCATCCCCTTCGCCATCTCCGCCCGCCCGTCCGCCAGCAGGCCGAGCAGGATGAAGTAGCTGTCCCACCCATACATCTCGTTGAAGCGCCCACCCGGCACCACATATCGGTTCGGCAGGTACAGCAGCCCCGGCCGCTTCAACTCCTGCGGCATCACCTCGCCCAGGTGCGTGATTCGCCGCGGCAGCCGCGCCACCTCCACACCGCACGCCGACTTCAGCGCCGCCACCGCCGGCGGCACCGGCATCCCCGCCGGCAAATACAGCAGCGGAGCCGTCGTCACCTTCACATCCCGCAGCGACTTGCACTCCACCATCGATCGCGACAGCGTCTCCCACGCCTGGTGCATGTAGTCGAGAATCGGTACCGGCGCCACCGCCTGATGCACCTCACCACTCGCACTCTCCCGCACCGCCGACTTCGCCTGCGCCCTCAGAAACACCGGAGCCAACACCACCACCGTCAACGTCGCAATCGACCGTACTCTCATCCCGAAACCCCTCACTTCGACCATCCAATCTCCACCATCCTGGTTACAAATCCCTCACCCGCCGGCAACTCCAACCGCAGCACATCGCCTGTCTGCAGCGCGCCATCCATACGCACCCGCGCCGCAGGTGCATTGCGCCGCACCGTCAGCTCGACCTCCTCCCCACCCCGGCCCTCAATCGTCAGCCGAACCCCGTCCGCACGGTACACCTCATCCGTCACCCGCGACTGCTCCGTCGCCGCGCCCGGCAATGGCAGCGGCTGTGCCCCCATCCCAATCTCCACCGCAGGAAGCGCCACCTCCGCCCGATGCTCCCTGGCCGCCCTTGCCGCGCACACCTCGCCCACACGCCCGTTCACGCACAGCACCGTATCGTGATCCGTCGCAGCCACCACCACCATCCGTCCACGCTCCCGCCGCATCGTCACCGTGTACAGATCGTCCCCCACCCGCACACCGCGCAGCTCCGCACCATCCCAGCTCACCGGCAGCTTCGGCGCGACAGTCATCGCGTGCCGCATCGCATCCACCTCCACCCCAAACATCCCGCGCACCGCCGGCGCCAGCGTCATCGCCGACGACCACATCTGGTGCGAGCTGCTCCGCCCCAGCGGCTGGAAGAACGCGCCGGAGATCACCTCCGTCACAAAGCCCGGATCCTGCGTCCAAGTCAGCCCCACATTCTGCATCAGCGCCCGATACCCCGCCATCGGCCGTCCGCCCCGGTACTCCGCCATCGCCGCCCACCCCGTAAACAGCGGCCACACCGTCCCCTGGTGGTACGCCATCGGGTCGTACACCGCCGTCGTATCGCCCACCGCACGCACACCCCAGTCCGTCCCGAAGCGCGCCCCCGACCACTGTGACAGCATCGGCCCCGCGTCCGGCAGACCACCCGCCGCCGACCACATCGCGACGGACGGATACACACTCAACGTCTTGTCATAGCTCCCATCCTTGTTCTTGCTGAACGCATACGTCCCGTCCGCCTGCCTGTACCCCGCCACCACGCCCGCGATATGGTCCGCATCGACCTTCGCCTTTGCGGCCAACGCCCCATCCTCCATCCATCCCGCCATGACCGCGAGAGCCCGTGCCGCACTCTCGTCCAGCGACGCCAGGTACAGCTCCTGGTGCGGCGGCCCCGCCTCCCACTGCTCCACCCATCCCGTGCCCTCGCTGTTGTCGTACACGCCGTCCCCATCCGAGTCGTGCGCCCGCTCAAACGCATACGCCCGCTTCACCCCGTCCCAGTGCGCCTTCAGAAACTCCATGTCCCCCGTCGACCGGACATAGTCCGCCACCGCCATCACAAACAGCGGCGTCGCATCCGCCGCGGCATACTCATACCCGAACTTCGACCACTCCGTCGGCCCGGTTAGCCCGCCAGCCGTCAGCGAGAACTCGTGCATCATCTTGCCGTCTCCTCGCTGCCGCTTCGACAAGAACTCGAGCGCCCCTCGCGCCAGCTTGCGGTCGCCGTAGCTGTCGATCGCATACATCGACCACAACGTGTCCCGACCGAAATACCACCCAAATCCCGGCCGCGCCGAATCGAACGACGGATACCATCCCGCCACCAGACCTGTCTCGCCCGCCGTCCGCACCTTGCTCTGCTCGATCGCAATCTCCGCCCATCGCAGCGCCTTATCGAACCTCGTATCCGGCGTCTTCACCGTCAGCCGTTCCTCGAAGAAGTGCGCGTAGAACTCGCTCGTCGCCTTGTACACCGCCGGCAAAGCCGCAGCCTTCGCCACAATTCTCTGCTCCATCGCTGCCACCGTCACGCCCGAGCTCTTCTCGCCCAAACTCACCTCGGTCAGCAGCGGAAAGAACTTTCCCCGATCCTTCGCCGGATCGAACCTAACCTTAAATTCGAGCGGAAACCCCTGCGGCCGCTCCTGGTACGGCGCCATCACGCCCGGCGCCGCCTGCGGCATCGCCACCATCCCGAAGAAGCCCGGGTTGTCCGTCGACAGCACATACCCGCCGCCCGCGCCCATCGCCACCCAGCTCGCCGAGGGCCGCCCAAACTGCGGCGCCGGCCACTCCTCCACCATCGACGGCTCAAACGAGATCGTCACCAGCGCCGGCTTGATCGCCGCAATCTCAAAGAACACCTGCGCGCCCGTCGCCGTATTTGTATCGCCCGCAGGCACAAACATGTGCTGCCGCACCGTGATCGCCGCGTGCGAGTACGTGATGGTCGTATGGTCCGGCTCCACTTCGATCTCCGCCGCATGCGACGTCAGATCGATCGGCACCGGGTACCCATCGATCTCCGCCCGCACCCGCAAGCCGCCCAGCACCTTGGTCGGCAGGTTCCAGATCTCCACACTCCCATTCTGCAACCCAAGCACCGCGCCCGTCGCGCCCGTAACCGTAAACGGATGATCCGGCTGCGCCGCCTGCCGAATCCCCATCTCGCTCTTTGCCAGCGCGAACCGCGGTGTCGCTTCCAGGCTCACCTGCGCAACGGCCGGCACAGCCAAGGCAGCCGCACAGACCCACATCAGACAAACTTGTTTCATCCGCCACGTATCCTCGCCACCGCGCCATTCGGCTCGCATGGCCCTCCCTATCTTGCTCCCAATCACCCGTCCACGAACCCCTGCACCGGAATGTTTTCTCGTCCGCTATCGCCGAAACCGCACCCCCGCCATCACCGTGCGCGGCGTACCCAGCGTCAGCACCGGCGTTCGCCCCGCCTCGATCCCCCGGTCCAGCAGGTTCTGCGCCGACCCATACACCGCCCATCGCTCGCCAAACCCATGCTCTGCATACGCGTTCAGCTGCGTATAGCTGTGGAGCTCAAACGTGTTCGCGGAGTCGTCAAACTGCCGCCCGCTCGTCCGCACATCCACCAGCAGCACGCCCAGCCCCCTGCGCTCCAATCGCACCTGCCCCGTCGCCGAGTTACGCGGCACCTCCGCCGTCCACCGGCCCACCAGCGCCGGAAATCCGTCGAACCGCGTCACCGTCGACACCGCCAGCTGGTACCCGCCGTTCAGCCCTATCCACGGCCTCAGCCGCAACTCCCACTCCGCATTGATCCCGCGACTCTCCAGCTGCCCAAAGTTCGCCCGCCGCAGCAGCGTGGTCGTCGCCGTCGAACTCACCACCACCGAGGCCACCGGCCGGTTCACCTGCGTCCAGAAGTAGCTCGCTCGCACCGACCCGGCCCGGCCCACGCCGACCAGCCCTCCAAGCTCGAACCCCGTCGCCCGCTCCGACCGCAGGCTCGCATTCGCCAGCGTCGTCTGCTGCCCTACCTGCCCCGTCCGGTAGAGTTCATACAGCGTCGGCCCGCGAAACGCCCGAAACACCGACCCCGTCAGCGACACGCCGCCCCCGACCTGCTTCACCACACCCAGCCGCGGATTGAACACCGCCTCGTCGATGGTCGGAAGCGTCTGCGGCGCGGGCCCAGTACCCGCCGCCCCAACCCGCCGCCCATCGAAGCTCCGAAACCGATCCAACCGCCCCGACAGCGCCGCCGACCACCCGCCGCGCAACCGGCCCTGCGCAACCGGCTGCCACAACACCTCGCCATACCCGCCCGTACCTCGCTGCCGCGCACTCACCGAAACCGTCGTTTGCGCCGCCCCCCGCGTCACGGGCGTCTCCGCATCCGTTCCCCGCGTGTCGAGCAGGTCCAGCCCCGCCAAAAGCGTGAACGCCCCCACACCTCGCGCCCACTGCGCCGCACCCCCAACCTGCTGCGACGGCGTCCTCTGCAAACGAGTCAGCTGCTCGGTCGCCCGGCTCGGCGCAAGGCTCGAGAAGCTCTGCCGATACCCCTCGTCCTCCCCATACGCCCGCACAAAAATCCGCCCCACCGCACCCGCCGTCCAGTCCGCACCCGTCCCGTACCGACAGAGTCGCGTCCCGTTCGTCTGCGCCGGCGTCCCGTTCCCCCGGGCCTCGTTCAGCAGATTGCCTCGCAAAAAGGCCGATCCGTCCGCACCGATCGACCTCCGCACCTCCACCCGCCCACTCTCCGCATGCACGTTCGACGCCGTATCCACCAGGCCCCGAAACGCGGGCGCCGTCAAAATGTAACCGTTCGTGTCAAACACGCTCACCGCCGCCAGCCCCGCCCACCGCCCTCGCACCTCTGTCGCCAGACCGTTCAGCGACCTCGTATCCTCGGTCGCCCCCGCCAGGTCGAGCGCCACGCTGCGCGTCTGCGGCACCACCGGCATTACGTCGATCACGCCGCCAATTGCACTCGACCCATACAGATCCGAAGCCCCGCCGCGCACCAGCTCCACCGACCGCACCGCCAGCTCCGGCACCTCGTTCCAGTGGATCCATCCGCCAAACGCATCGTTCAGCGGAACCTGGTCGCTCAGCACCAGCGTCCGGCTCGGCGCCGTCGACCCCAGTCCCCGCAGCGAGGTCCCCTCGGTCGTCGGATTCGCCACCCACGATCCCGTCCGCCGAAACAGCTGAAACCCCGCCACCTGCCGCAGCCGATCGTCCAGCGTGAACCCCGGAGCCTCCGTCAGCTCCCGGCTGCCCAGCGTTCGTATGCTGCTCGCACTCGCATCGAGCGCCAGCGGGGTCCGCGCGGCCGTCACCTCCACCTGCTCCCGCACACCGGCGGGCGCCAGCACCACTGTCACCTCCGCCCCGCCCGTGACCGCAACGGTCGTGTCCGCAAACCCCGCCAGCTCGACCGTCAGGCGCACCGCCCCAACCTCCGGCGCCATCACCGACCTGCACCCATCAGCCCCCGTCGTCAAACCCCCCGTCGTCAAAGGCCCCGCTGTCGAAGCTCCCGCCAAAGCCGCAACCGCACGACCCAGCCTTGCCCCCACCACCGCCCGTCCACCCGCATCCCGCACACACACGTGTGCCGGACGCGCCTCCGCCCCACACCGCGCGCCTCCCGCAAGCAGCAGCAGCGCCGCCGTCCCCGCGCGGCCGTTTCTCCCACAAAACCGCATCCTTCCATCCTATCGCCGCGCCCCTCAGTCACGTCGGCAATCTCACGCGGTCATCTTCGCCCAGCCGGCCCGGCTGCACCAGGACCCCGACGTGCTACCCTTCCCCGGAACGCTTCCGCATGTCCCTTTCGCGCCGCCACTTCTGCTCCGCCGTCACCGCCCTCGCCGCCTCCGGCCTTCTCGGCCCCGAGACCGTCCCCGCACAGGATCTCCACCCCACCGGCCCCACCTCCCGTCCCGACGTCGCCCTCATCGACCACGACCGTATCCTCGCCGCCGCGGACCAGTACCTCAACCTTCCTCCTGACCCCCTCACCGCGCACCCCGCGCCCAACCCCGCCGGAACTCCGCACGACTTCGTCTCCGACCTCGAAGACCCGCCAACCTCGACCCCCGCCGCCCCTTCGCCGCCCACCGCCTTCACCGCCCACCGCGACGCCCTTCTCCAGTTCACCCTCGCCGTCCCCGCCCTCACCGCCGCCTCCCTCATCGCCCGCACATCCGGCGCAACCCGCTCCACCGCCTATGCGGAGGCCGCAGCACGGCACCTCCAGGCCTGGTTCGTCACCCCGGCCACCCGCATGGAGCCGTCCCTCAACTTCGCCGCCTCAGGCGCCGCAACCGGCGGCCACCCCGAGGGCATCGCCGAAACCTCGTGCCTCGCCGAAGTCGCCGTGGCCATCCCCTTCCTCCTCCGCTCCGAAGCCCTCAGCCCCGAGGCCTCGGCCGCCGTAAAAGGCTGGTTTGCCGATTTCCTCAAGTGGCTCACCACCTCCCGCCTCGCCGCCCTCGCCCGCGACCGCAAAGACCACGTCGGGAGCTCCTGGCTGCTCCAATGCGCCGCCTTCGCCCGCCTCACCGCCGACGACCCCACCCTCACCGACCTCCGCCACCACTTCAAGACCGTCACCCTCCGCGCCGAGATCCTCGGCGACGGCTCCTTCCCCCACGAGCTCTCCACCCCCAACCCCTACCGCAACTCCCACTTCAACCTCGATCTCCTCGCCGGCGCCTGCGACCTCCTTTCCACTCGCTTCGAAACCCTTTGGAACTACCAGCTTCAGGACGGCCCCGGCCTCCGTGTCGCCCTCGCCCGGCACGTGCCGTATATGGAGAACCGCGGCTCCTGGCCGTACCGCGCCGACGCCCGCCTTTTCAATGACCTTCCCTGTCGCCGCCCCGCCCTCCTCCTCGCCGCCCGCGCCTACGGTCGGCCCGAGTACGCCACCCTCTGGCGCTCCCTCAATCCCGACCCGAAAGATCCCGCCATCCTCCGCACCTTCCCTATCCGCCAGCCCATCCTCTGGGTTACCCGTCCCGGCCCCTGAAGACCTCGGCAGAGGAGAGGGAAGTAGGAGCAGAGAACGGCAGAGGAACCACGCAAAAACCGAGAAACACCGGAGCAGCAACGCAGGCCGGCATATCCATCGCTCCTGGCGGTCCTCCTGAAGCTCCCTCGCACCGCATCTCCAGCCAGACACATCCGCCCCACCTCGCATCCAACCAGACTGAAGCCGATGGACCTCGCCCAAAAATCCGCTCTCCTCCACCAGATCCTCCAGGACCTCGGCAGCCTCCTTGTCGCCTACTCCGGCGGCACCGACTCCGCCTTTCTCGCCTGGGCCGCCCACCAGGCACTAGGCTCGGTCGCCGGAGCCCCGCGCATGCTCGCCGTCATCGCTGACTCCGCCTCGCTCCCCCGCGCCGAACTCGCCCAAGCCCTCGCCTTCACCGCCCACCACGGCATCCCCACCGAGATCCTCCATACCGAAGAGCTCTCCAACCCCGACTACCAGCGCAACGACGCCGCCCGCTGCTTCCACTGCAAGGACGAGCTCTTCACCGTCATGGAGCGCTTCCGCCAGCAACACCGGATCGCCGGCCGCAGCTTCGCCCACATCGCCTTTGGCATGAACCTCGACGATCAGGCCCCCGGCATCGCCGCCTTCCGCCCCGGCCAGAAGGCCGCCGCGGAACACGGAGCCATCGCCCCCCTCGTCACCGCCGGTCTCACCAAGGCTGAGATCCGCACCCTTGCCCGCGAAGCCGGCCTCACCCTTGCCGACAAGCCCGCCTCCGCCTGCCTCTCCTCCCGCATCGCCTACGGCCTCCCCGTCACCCGCGAGCGCCTCGCGGAGGTCGAGCAGGCCGAAGCCGCCCTCCACACACTCGGCTTCCCCGAGGTCCGCGTCCGCCACCACGGCGATCTCGCCCGCATCGAAATCGCTCGCCACGACCTCCCCCGCGCCCTCCACCTCCCCACCCTCGACCAGATCACCGCCGCCCTCAAACCCCTCGGCTTCCTCTACATCACCCTCGACACCACGGGCTACCGCACCGGCAGCATGAACGCCGTCCTCCCCCTCACCTCCATCACCGCAGCCCGCTAAACGCTCGTGTGCCGGTCTAGCGGAACGATCCATCGTCAGAGATAGTTGCAAGGCACGACACCCAGAAGGAGTTATGGTGTTTGTCAGCTTAACCCGCCTCAGGATCCGATCGATCCGCTTCGTCCCGCTGTTTGTCCTCCATACGCTCCGCTCGCTCAGGCAGGTCAGCAAATCCCCTGGCTTTCAAAGCGGCTCGATCCTGGCCGACCGAAGCTGGACCTTCTGGACGCTAACAGTCTGGGACATGCAGGAGAGCATGCGTGCCTACATGGTGTCGGGTTCGCACAAGCAGGCGATGCCGCATCTGCTGCATTGGTGTGACGAGGCTTCTGTAGCGCATTGGACCCAGCCCGACGCCACACTCCCGTCGTGGACCGAGGCGGACAGGCGCATGCGCGAGCAAGGACGCATCTCCAAGGTGCGCTACCCCAGTCCCCAGCACGCAACTTTGAGCTACCGACCGCCGCGCACCGCCGCATCCGGTCCAATTCGTCGGCGTTGACCCGTGCGGAAGTAAATCGGATGTCTCTGCTCACAGCCTCCTTGGCGCCCATCAGAGAACGAGAGAGTTATCCCTGACTTCCAGGGGCAAACGTGGTTTCAACAGAGTTGCCAACACGTACCGTCGCTCTGATCCACGACATGCCGTCGCTCTGATCCCGGGTAGATCGCGCCTTCACCACACCACCAGCCCTGAACCCGCCCCGCCATTCACACCACCCCACATGAAACAATAACCACCATGCGCCTCGCCTACCTCGACTGCTTCGCCGGCATCTCCGGCGACATGTTCCTCGGAGCCCTCCTCGACGCCGGCCTCCCCCCCGAGGTGCTGCACCAGGCCACCTCCGGCCTCAACCTCGGCGCCTCCCTCCAGATCGAAAGGGTCGACCGCTCCGGCATTACCTCCACCAAGGTCCACGTCCTCGAACACGGCCACCTCGCCGAAGCCCACGCCCACACCGAAGCGCACAGCCATACGCACGAGCACACGCTTGGCCATGCCGAAGCCCACGCCGAAGCCCACGCGCACCAGCACTCCGTCGAAGAGCAGCTCCACCACGAAGACGATCACCAGCACCACCCCAAAACCCAGCACCTCCACAAGACCGGCCAGCCCCACACCCACGAACCCGCCGAGGCCCACGCCCACGCCGAATCCCACGCCCACGCCGAGGCCCACACCCACGAGCCCCACGCCCACGAGCCGCACCCGCACACCCACGGCCGCTCCCTCACCGACATCCGCCAGCTCATCCGCGCCTCCAACCTCGCCGAGCCCGTCAAAGACTTCGCCCTCCGCACCTTCCATCTCCTCGGCGTCTCTGAAGCCAAGATCCACAACGTCCCCGTCGACGATATCCACTTCCATGAGGTCGGCTCCGTCGACGCCATCGTCGACATCGTCTGCGCCTCCGCCGGCATCCACCACCTGAACCAGCAAGCCATACGCGAAACCGCCGAACCCCTCCACTGGCACGCCTCCCCCCTCAACGTCGGCGGCGGCACCGTCCTCTGCGCCCATGGCAACTTCCCCGTCCCCGCGCCCGCCACCACCGACCTCCTCCGCGGCCTCCCCACCTACTCCGCCCACATCCAGAAAGAGCTCGTCACACCCACCGGCGCCGCCCTCATCCGCGCCCTCGACCCCACCTTCGGCCCCCAGCCCCCCATGCGCGTCGAGCACATCGGCTACGGCGCAGGCACCCGCAACCCCTCGGGCTTCCCCAACGTCCTCCGCCTCTCCCTCGGCCACGCCGCAGAGACTCCAAACCGATCCACAACCACCGAGTCCTCCTTCGCCCACCCCCTTCCCGCGACCTTCGGCGAAGGAACCCGCAGCCACTCCCCCCACGCCGACACGGTCACCGTGCTCGAGACCGCCCTCGACGACCTCAGCCCTCAGATCCTCGCGCACGTCACCGAGCAGGCCCTCGCCCTCGGCGCTCTCGACGTCATGACCACCGCCGTCGGCATGAAAAAAGGCCGCCCCGGAACCCTCCTCACCCTCCTCACCGACGAACAACACAGCCCCGCCCTCGAACGCCTCCTCCTCCGTGAAACCTCCACCCTCGGCATCCGCATCCATCAGCAGCGCCGCATCTGCCTCGCCCGCCGTCACCTCACCGTCTCCACAACCTTCGGCGGCATCCGCATTAAAATCGGCTCCTTCGACGCCGAAACCCTCAACGCCCAACCCGAGTTCGAAGACTGCCGCGCCGCCGCCCTCGCCCACAACGTTCCCGTCAAAGAGGTCCTTCAGGCGGCCATCGCCGCCTACATCAACCACAAACCGCCCGCCCAGCAAGCTGCGGCAAGCTCGTAGCGCTCACACCATTCCCTCTCGTCCCTCATCCCTCGTTCCTCGTCACCCGTAAGCCACTCCCCCGCCATCACCATGACCCATAACTCTCTCCTAAACCTTCTCGCCGAAGTCCAGCGAGGCACCCTCACCCCCAGCGAGGCCTCCACCCGGCTCGCCAATCTGCCCTTCGAGGAAGTAGGCGACGCCCACACCGAAGTCCGCATCGACCACCACCGCGCCCTCCGCTCCGGCCTTCCCGAGGTCATCTACGCCGCTGGTAAAACCCCCGCGCAGACCTCCGCCATCTTCGCCCGCATGGCCGCAGCCGGCTCGGACGTCCTCGCCACCCGCGCCGACCACGCCACCGCCCAGGCCGTCCTCGACCAAACCCCTGCCGCCATCCACCACCCGCAAGCCCGAGCCATCACCCTCCAGCAGTCGCTCGCCTCCGAGCCCCTCGGCCACATCGCCGTCCTCTGCGCCGGCACCAGCGACCTCCCCGTCGCCGAAGAGGCCGCCGTCACCGCCGAACTTTTCAACGCTCGCGTCACCCGCCTCTACGACGTCGGCGTCGCCGGCCTCCATCGCCTCCTGGCCGTCCGCTCGCAGCTCACCGAGGCGGACGCCGTCATCGTCTGCGCCGGCATGGAGGGCGCCCTCCCGTCCGTCGTCGGCGGCCTCGTCGGGGTCCCCGTCATCGCCGTCCCCACCTCCGTCGGCTACGGCGCCTCCTTCTCCGGTGCCGCCGCCCTCCTCGGCATGCTCAACTCCTGCTCGCCAAATGTCACTGTGGTCAACATCGATAACGGCTTCGGCGCCGCCTACACCGCCACTCTCATCGCGCGCGCCAGCCACCACGCCTGATCCCCGCATCACACGGACATCAGCCGCGGTGCGTCACAACTCCGTTGTCCTACCCTCTGCAGTCCCTTGCGGGTATCGTGCAAAGCACCACCGTCTCACTCACAAGTTTTAAGGAGCCCCCATGGAACGCAGAGACTTCCTCAAATCCGCCACCGCCGCCGGCATTACCGCCGCTGCCCTCGGCGCCTCAGCCCCCGCTCAGCAGTCCGCTAAAGGGAGCCCCGTCACCCGCCCCGAAGCCCCCGGCATGGTCTACCGCGAGCTCGGCACCACCGGCGAGCGCGTCTCCGCCATCGGCATGGGCGGCTACCACCTCGCCAAAGATCCCCTCTCCACCCAGGACGAGATGGTCCGCCTCGTCCACACCGCCATGGACCGCGGCATCACCTTCTTCGACAACTCCTGGGACTACAACGACGGCATCAGCGAGGTCCGCCTCGGCAAGGCGCTCAAGGACGGCCGCCGCGATAAGGCGTTCGTCATGACCAAGATCGACGGCCGAACTCAGATGTCCTACAAGAAGCAGCTCGAAGAGTCCATGGGCCGGCTCGGCGTCGACCACGTCGACCTCGTCCAGTTTCACGAGTGCATCCGCCTCGAAGACCCCGACCGCATCTTCGCCGATGACGGCGCCATCCACGCCGCCATCGAGGCCCGCCAGGCCGGCAAAATTCGCTACATCGGCTTCACCGGCCACAAAGATCCCGCCGTCCACCTCCGCATGTTCGAGATGGCCGAAAAGCACAACTTCAAGTTCGATACCGTCCAGATGCCTATCAATGTCATGGACGCGCACTTCCGCTCCTTTGCCAAAGAGGTCATCCCCGTCGCCCTGAAGGCCGGCACCGGCGTCCTCGCCATGAAGACCTTCGGCGACGACTTCATTCTCCGCACCAAAACCTTTCAGCCCATCGAGGCCCTCCACTACGGCCTCTCCCAGCCCGTCTCCGTCGTCATCACCGGCATCGAGAACCACACCATTCTCGACCAGGCCCTCGAAGCCGCCCGCACCTTCAAACCCATGTCCGCAGAGGCGCAAGCCAGCCTCCTCGCCCGCACCCGCGACATCGCCCTGACCGGCAAGACCGAGCTCTTCAAAACCTCCAGCCACTTCGACAGCACCGCCCAAAACCCCAAGTGGCTCGGCTAATCCCGAGCCGCCACGGCGACTAAACCGGGGCGTTACTGGTTCACCCCACTCGCCAAAAACCCGCCATCCACCACCAGGATCTCCCCCGTCACAAACGCCGCCGCCTCGCTCGCCAGAAAGATTGCCGACCCCACCAGCTCCTCCGTCCTCCCAAACCGTCCCATCGGCGTCCGCAGCAGCAGCTCCTTCCCCCGCTCGCTCCTGTCCAGTAGCTCCGCGTTCAACGCCGTCCGAAACACCCCCGGCGCAATCGCATTCACCGTCACGCCTTTCGAGCTCCACTCCACCGCCAGCGACCGCGTCAGCGCGCCCACCGCCGCCTTGCTCGCTGCGTAGGCCGCCACCTCCTTCAGCGACACAAACGTATTCAGCGACGCGATGTTGATGATCCGTCCATACCCGCGCTCGAGCATATGCCGCCCAAACACCTGGCACGCCCGCAGCGTCCCCGTCAGATTCGTGTCGAGGATGTCATCCCACACCTCCTCCGCGAAATCCAGCGTCGGCGCCCGCTTGATCTTGCCCGCGCAGTTGATCAGGATATCCACCTTCCCAAACCCCTCCAGCGTCCCCGTCAGCAGCCGCTCCAGCGACCCCCGATCGCCCACATCGCTCGCGAAGCGCAGCGCCCGCCGCCCGGTTGCCTCAATCCGCCGCGCCGCGTCCTCAACCTGCTCCAGCCGCCGCGAGCTCGCCACCACATCCGCGCCCGCCTCAGCCAGCCCCACCGCCATCGCCAGCCCAATGCCGCTCGTGCCGCCCACCACCACCGCGCTCTTCCCCGTCAGATCAAACAGCGGATGTCCCATTTATTTCCTCCCTGTCTCCACATCGCGTTCGCCTAAACCCACCAGAACCTTCCCCACAACCTCCTCCGGTGTCCCATCGTTCTCCACGCACACCGAATCTCCCACCGGCCTTTCCAGCGTCGCCAGCTGGCTGTCCAGCAGCTTCGGCGTCATAAACTCGTGGTGCCGCGCCGCCAGCCGCTCCGCGATCAGCTCCTTCGACGCCTCCAGCAGCACAAACCGCACCGCACCCGCTGGCATCCCCGCCCCCAGCGTCTCCCGATAGCTCTCCTTCAGCGCCGAACACGCCAGCACCCCGCCCATCCCCGCCTTCATCCACACCCGCATCAACCCGTTCAACTCGCGGAGCCAGGGCTCCCGGTCCGCATCCTCCAGCGCGTGCCCGGCCGCCATCTTCGCCTTGTTGGCCGCCGTGTGGTAATCGTCCGCATCCGCAAACACCACCCCCATCCGCCGCGCCAGCAGCACTCCGATCGTCGTCTTGCCCGACCCACTCACCCCCATCAACACCGCGATCATCAATCCCCCCTTCTCCCCTGCGCCACTCCGCGTCCGCCGTGGCTCTTGCTTCAGCCGGTACGCAGACTACTCGCCCACAAACACCGGCCGTATATGCCGCTCATACAAATTCGACGTCACATTCCGCGCGATCACCGGCTCATGCGCCCTCAACTCCCGCAGATACCGCTCCCCCATCCGCGCCGCCACCTTGAACCCCACATGCAGCAGCTGCCGCAGGCTCCCGTTATACGCCGCACACCCCCGGTCATGCCGCAGCGCCCGCACGTACGCCTCCCCCGTCCACCCCTCCACCACCTCCGGCCGCGGCAGCCGCTCGCGATCGATGTCGATCACCGTCGCATACGGCGCCATCAACTCGTCCGCATGCGCATACGCCTCCCCGTACACCTCCTTCGCGATCTCGAGCCCGCTTCCACCCGCCTCCGCCAGCCCGATCAGCTCCTCCAGCCACGTCGTCCCCGCCGTCTTCAAATGCACCCCCGCCCCCGTCTCCGTCACCACCTCGTGAATCGCCCGGTAGATCGAAAACTTGTCCGACCCCGAATGCACACTCAGCTTCAGGTTCTCCGGCAGACCGTACGTCTTCACCGCAAACGCAATCGCCGCCACATCCTCCCCAAACTCCTTCCGAAACTGCCCAACATCCCCCACATAGTCCACGCCCTTGTTGAACCGCCCCGTAAACTTCGGCGCAATCGTCTGGATTCCGATCCCCTCATCCGCGATCGCCGCCAGAATCACCAGCAGCTCCACCGGCGTCTGCGGCGCGTCCGTCTCGTCCATGGACACCTCCGCCACAAACCTCCCCTCCCCCTTCACCTCCAGGAGATGCCGGTAGATCCTGCCCGCCTCCTCCACCGCCGCCAGAAACCGGTTCGCCACGCCCCGCACCAACGCCCCATCCGTCCGAAACGCCTCCGCAATGCCCGGAATCCGCACCTCGCCCACCAGCTCCGGGTGCCGCCCCGCAAACGCCTCCACCCGCCCCTCCGCGGCCGGCCTCCCAATCCTCTCCGCCACATCGATCGTGAAAAAGTCGCACGGCTCCACAAACCGCTCCACCGTCCCCAAACCGATGTGGTCCGCATCGACGAAGTACGGCCCCGTCCAACCCAGCTCCGCGACCGCCCGATCCGCCGCCGCCCGCGTCGCACCCGGCTCCGACCCGATGATCGTGTGCTCCCGGTTCGACTTGTTCCACACCGGCGCAACCTCCACCCCGGCCTCACCCGCCAGCACACACGCCCGCAGCTGCGCCTTTGCCTGGTGCGCAAACCGGTCCCCCACCCCCACCGAAAACCTCGGCAGCCTCAGCTCATCTCCCATCCCGGCAACCTCCCCTTCCTCACCCACCAGCACACCCCATCAGCCGCCCAGCCTGGCTTCCGGCACCCTCCCCGCAAACCCGCCCGGCACGTTCACCCACCCGCCTTCCTGCCATCACACCGGCGTGTCCACCCCCGGCACCTCCGGGATCCGCTCCCCAAACACCACCAGATCCCCGTCCGGAGCCGTCACCATAAACTCCCGCTGACCGTACCTCTGGTCCACCGGCCCATGCACCTGCCCGCCCCACAGAGCGTCGATCCTCGGCTTCATCTCCGCATACAGCTCATCCACATCCTCCACGTCGATGTAGTACCGAAACGCCCGCGTCCCCGGCCCCGGCGCCTCCCCCGGCGTCTCGGACGCCTTCATGATCCGCACCCCAGCCGTCTCCCGCTCCACATACGCATACGTCGGACCTTCGACGGACGCCCGAAACCCGAGCACGTCCACAAAGAAGCGCACCGCCCCAGCCACATCGCCCACGTGCATAAACGGCGTAATCTGCAGAAACTTCCCCATCGTCTTCCTCCTTCCCTAATCTCTGAACCGCCCCTCATACGCCCACAGCCCCAGCCCCGGGTTCGACACGTAAAAGATCTCCTCCCCGTTCACCACATTCCATCCGTCCCGCAGCGTCTCCGGCCTGTACCGTGCCGTCGCCTCCGCCAGATCACCGAAAGCATACCCCACACCCTCAATCTCCGCCCTCGTCAACCCGCCCGGGCAGTACCGTATCCCGAACCGTCCCTCGCTCGATCCGTGGATCAGGTGCGCCGCCGCACTCAGGTTCGCCGCCAGCTCCGGATCCTCCTTCACCGCCGCCAGCGCCCTCGGCGTCCCACAGTAGCCATGCCGTCGGATCAACGTGTCGATCGTCCGATCCTCCCCAAACTCCCGCACCCCCGGCGCCAGCACCACCAACTCGCCCCCGTCCGCCATCGCCATCCGCGTCCGGTACACGCTCTTGTTCCCCAGCCACGTGCTCTTGAACTCTCCCGGATCGAGGGACACCACTGCCTTACGGATCTCGCGATCCATCCGCTCGAAGTTGCACTCCAAGCTCAGCGCCGCCGCCCGCTCAAAGCACTCCCGGTCATCCCCAACGTAGAGCCCCCGCACCACCAACTCTCCGCCCGCGTTCTTGCTCACCACCGTCTGCACATACACGATCTGCGGCAGCATCGGTCCAAAGTGCTCGCTCGCATAGTTCAGCACCCGCCGCACCGGCGTGTCCACCCGCCCCATCATCCGCTCCATCCCGTACACCGCGCCCAGAAAGTGCGACCGGTGGATCCCCATCACACCGCCCGTGCCCACAAAGATGTTCTTCGACCCATTCGCAAACCCCACCACCTCGTGCGGCACCACCTGCCCGATCGACAGGATCAGGTCGTGCCCCCCATCCCGCAGCAGCCCGTTCACCTCCGCCGGCCACGTGTAGTCGAGCTTCCCCTCGCTCACCTCCGCAATAAACTCCCCCGGCACCTCGCCCAGCGTCACCACCTCCCGCCGCCAGTCATGCACTCGAAACAGCCCGCGCGGAACCCTCCCAAACATCGCCCGGATCTCCGCGTCCGACATCGCCCGGTGCGTCCCTAGCGCCGGCAGCACATCCACCAGACACTCCCCGTAGAACTCCCAGCACATCTCCGTCAACGCCCCAGCCCCCGAGTGCTTCCGCGTAAAATCCGGCGGAACCGCCAGCACCCGCCTGCGCTCCCCAAGCTGTCCCAACGCCCCAAACAGCCCCGCCCGCACCTCCTCCGCCGACATCTCCGCCGTCGCCGACCCACTCCCAAAGAACAGGCTCATAGACGAGAATCATAGACCGCAATCCTCATCGTCGATCGCCCCACCAAATCCCCCACCAAATCCGGGAGAGCGACGCACCGAGTCGCATTCTCCACCGGCGGCATCCCATCCAGAGTTCCGTCGTTCCACGTAACCCTAATTCGCAGGAGACAGAAATGCCCGAGCAGCACCTCCGCCTCACCATGCCCAACGGGGAGGCCGACGCCTACCTCTTCACCCCGGACAGCACCGACGCCAAAAAGCCCCTCTCCGCCGTCATCGACTTCCCGGACATCAAGGGCGTCCGCGAGATCAGCCGCGCCATGAGCCAGCGCGTCGCCAACGAGGGCTACCTCGTCCTCTCCCCCAACCCCTTCTACCGCTTCGGCCCGCCACCCGTCTTCGACGACGTCCCCTGGGACTTCACCAATCCGAAGACCCTCGATCGCTTCCAGCAGCTCACCGCTCCCCTTACCCCCGAGGCCGTCGCCGCCGACGCCCAGGCCTACGTCCGAGCCCTCGACCAGCACGGAGCCGCCCCCGGCCCTATCGGCGTCATCGGCCACTGCTTCACCGGCACCCTCGCCCTCTACACCGCCGCCGGCCTGCCCGGCCGCATCGCCGCCGCCGTCTCCTTCCACGGCGGAGGCCTCTTCCGCAAGGACGACCCCTCCAGCCCCCACCTTCAGATCCCCAACATCAAAGCCAGCCTTTACTTCGGCCATGCAACGGACGACAACAGCATGCCCGCCGAAGCGATCCAGCACCTCGAACAAGCCCTGGCCGATTGGGGCGGCCTCTACGAGAGCGAGATGTACCGGGCCGGCCACGGCTGGACCGTCCCCGACAACCCCACCTACAACCAGCCCGAAGCCGACCGAGCCCACGCCAAACTCGTCGCCCTCTTCCCCACTCTCCGCCAATAGCGCAGTTCAACCCCACAGAGGAGGCGGCGAGCACTCATCCAGCACTCGCCGCGCTCCGATCTCGGGCCATCTGTCCGCCCTTCGATCTCCTGCCTGCCGAACCGCCCCCCTTGCTGTCCTAATCCGCCTGCGCCAGCGAAAACTGGTGCCGCACATCCGACCCGCGCACCCAGAAAATCACGTCCTCCGCGATATTCGTCGCATGGTCCGCGGACCTCTCCAGGTTGCGCGAGATGATAATCGCGCTCAGCGCCTGGCTGCTCACCACCGGATGTTGCTGCATCACCAGCAATAGTTCCTGCTGCACCGACCGGTTCATATCGTCGATCTCGTCGTCCATTGCAAGCACGCCCTCCGCCATCTTCGCGTCCGCCTCGAGCAGCGCCTGGATAGCCCGCCGGATCATCACCCGGACCTTCTCCCCCATGTCCGGAATGTCGATCGGCAGCGAAATCTGCGGCAGCTCGTGGATCGCCTTCGCCCGCTGCGCAATGTTTGTCGCCTGGTCGCCGATCCGCTCCAGATCCCCATTGATCTTGATCACCGACAGGATGAACCGGAGATCGATCGCCATCGGCTGCTCCTTTGCCAGCAGCTCGTACGCCATCTCATCCACATCCCGCTCCGCCGCGTTGATCGCCTCCTCCACCTCCTCCACGTGCGCGCACAAACCCATGTCGCCGGTCAGGTAAGCCTCGAGCGAAAACTCCAGCGCCTGCTGCGACAGCGCCGCCATCGCCAGTAACTTGTCCTTCAACGCAACCAACTGCTGCTGGAAATTTATTCGGGGCATCGTGGGGAGGAATCCTCTCAAAAGAGCTCCGTCCATTCTCAATCACGGAGTGCTGCGAAGCGATGAAAAATGTGAAAGCCCTGTCTCCGCCGCAAGCTCCGGGGCTACAACTTTCGTCCGCAAAGTAGATCTCGTCCCCCCTTATAGAGTCCTCCCGGGCCCACCTCAGGGGTACAGCAGGTACCTCGCCCGTCGCGTCCCAAACGCCTCCAGACCCGCCCTCCAGCCCGCCGCAATCGCCCGCGCATCCTCCCCCCGCTTCAATGCCTCAATCGTCTCGTGATGGAGGATCAGCCGCGAAGCCCTCTCCCACTCGAACCGCTCCGGATACAGCCTTCGCAGCGCCGCCACCAACTCCAGCCCCATCTCCGGCGAGTCCAACCCCACCCGGTCCGTCACCACCACCCGCACCCCCTCTATCGTCTGCCCGTGAGCCGGATACCGGTTCTCATCCTCCGCTACCGCGAATCGCGTCGCCGCAAACCGCACCCCGGCAATCCCCCGCCCGTTCAGGTACGCCGCCACCTCCTCGCCCCGCATCCACCCCGCCCCAAACACCTCAAACGGCGTCGCCGACCCTCGCCCTACCGACACATTCGTGAACTCCAGAAACGCCATCCCCGGATACACCACCGCCGCCCGCGCCGTCTGCAGGTTCGGACTCGGGTTCACCCACGCCACCCCCGTCTCGTCGAAAAACTCCGACCGCCTCCACCCCTCCATCGGCACCACCGTCAACCGCGCCCCCAGCCCCTTCTCGCCGTTGTAGTACCCCGCCAGCTCCCCCATCGTCATCCCGTGCCGCACCGGCATCGGCATGTAATCGAGGTAGCTCTCCACCCCCGCATCCGACACCGGCCCTTGGACCGCAACGCCCCCATCCATCGCCGGCCGGTCCAGCACCATCAGCTCCACCCCGGCCTTTGCACACGCCTCGACGAAGTACCCCAGCACCGCCTCATACGTGTAAAACCGCACACCCGCATCCTGGAGATCCACCACCACCGCATCCAGCTTCTTCAAGTCCTCCATCTTCGGCCGCCGGTCCGCATCCTTCGGCCCATACAGCGAGATCACCGGCAGCCCCGTAGCCCCATCCACCGAGCTCCCGATCGCCGTCGAATCCCTCGTTCCCGCAATTCCATGCTCCGGCGAGAACAGCGACCTCAGCTCCACCCCAGGCGCCGCAGCCGCGGCATCCTTCGCCAGCACATCCGCCGTGCGCCGCCCGCCCGCATCGACCCCCGTCTGGTTCGTCAGCAACCCCATCCGCAGCCGCCCCCCATGGCGCGCGGCCGCGTCCTTCAGCGCCGCAAACCGCGTCCGCTCCAGCACATCGATCCCCGTCAGCACCGGCGCCGATCCCACCGCCCGCGATCCCTCTACCCCCGACCCACTTCCACCGAGCCCCAGAGCCCGGCCTACCGCCGTCGCCACATCTCCCCGCACATGCGAGATCGCCGCCCGCCCCCGCGGATGGATCGCATTCGCCAGCAGCACCACATACGTGTCGCTCCCCGGATCCATCCACAGACTCGTCCCCGTAAACCCCGTATGCCCAAAGCTCCCCACCGGAAACACCTCCCCGCGCGGCCGCGAAAAGCTCGAGTCAATGTCCCACCCCAGACCCCGCACCTCCCTCCCCTTCCGGCTCGGATACACCCCGGCCCCTCCCGCCGCAGGCTGGTCCAGATTGCTCGCCAAGTGGCCCGGCTGCTCGGGCGACGTCATCCGCTCCAGCGTCTCCCGCCGCAGCGGAAACACACTCGGCCGGCCCGCCAGCCGGTCCAGCAACGCCTGCGCAAACACACTTACGTCCCGCGCCGTCGAAAACACCCCCGCATGCCCCGCCACCCCACCCATCCTCCGCGTCGTCGGATCGTGCACCTCCCCGCGCAGCAGCCGGTCATCCGCCATCGGCTTGTCATCGTTGTGAGCCGTCGGCGCAATCCGCCCCCTCCAATCCGCTGGCGGCAGATACCGCGTCTCGGTCATCCCCATCGGCCCAAAGATGTGCCGCGCCGCATACTCCTCCAGCCGCTCCCCACTCATCCGCTCCACCAGCACACCCAGTGTGATGAAGTTGATATCCGAGTACTGAAATGCCGTCCCCGGAGCCCTCTCCAGCCCCGACTCCATCGCCCGCCGAACCCCCTCCGCCGGCCCGCTCCAGGCATCCGCCAGTGGCACATCCGGCGGCAGCCCGGAGAAGTGGGTCAGCAGCTCCCGCACCGTCACGCCTCCCTTCCCCTTCACCCCAAACTCCGGCAGATACTGCACCACCGGCGCGTCCAGCCCCACCTTCCCCTGCTCCTCCAGCTGCATCACCGCCGTTGCCGTCACCAGGCACTTCGTGAGCGACGCCATGTCGAAGATCGTGTCCGTCGTCATCGCCTCGACCGCCGGCTCCACCGCCCTGCTCCCGTAAGCCCGCTCGTACACTACCCGCCCGCCATGACCCACCACCAGCACCGCTCCCGGCAGCTTGCCCGCCGCAATCGCCTCCCCCATCACCCGATCCACACCGCTGAACTCCGCAGCATCCGCCGGCCCACTCCGCGCCGCACCGCCAACCGCCCCGCCCTGCGCCACCCCCAGCCTCGCTCCGCCCACAAGCAGCACGAGCACCACCACCACCCCTGCCAGAACCCGCCCCCGCCGCCCAACCACCAGACTCGCCAAGCTTCCCACCGCAAACGTCACCACGCTCCCAATCAGCACGTACCACGTAAACGCCACATGCGGAATCGTCACCATCCCTACCCTTATCGGCGCCGGATGCTGCCACATGAGCACATTCAGAAAAAAACCCACCACCATGCCCACAATCGCCCCCGCCTGCGTCGCCCGCCCATTCACCGTCCCCAGCAGAAACACCCCCAGCAGCGACCCATACGCCACACTTGCAATCGAAAGCCCAATCTCGACCACATGCCCCTTCCCACCCACGCCCACCGAGTACACCGCAATCCCAAACAGCACCACCGCCCAGAATACCGTCGAGCTCCGGCTCACCAGCCCCCGCTCCCGGTCCCCCGCCCCCGGCCGCCAGTGCATCCAGAAGTCCACCACCGTCGTCGACGACAGCGAGTTCAGCGCCGCGCTCAAATTCGACATCGCCGCCGCCAGGATCGCCGCCACCAGCAGGCCCGCAACGCCCCGCGGCATCTGCTGCACAATAAACGTCGGAAAGATCCGGTCCCCGCTCGCAAACACCTGCGGGTGCTGCCCATAGAACACGAACAGACCTACCCCAATCAGCAGAAACAGCGTGAACTGCACAAAGATCACCACGCCCGACCCCAGCAGCGCCATCCGGCTCTCCCGCAGATCCCGCGCCGCCAACATCCGCTGCACCATCAGCTGGTCCGTCCCATGCGACGCCATCGTCAGAAACGTCCCGCCCAGCACCCCCGCCCAAAACGTATAGCTCTCACTCAAGTTCAGAGCGAAGTGCAGTACGTGAAACTTTCCCGCCGCCGCGCCCACCGCCCCAATCGCCCCCCACCCACCGCTCACATGCGACCCCAGCGTCAGCATCGCCACCGCCGTCCCGCCCACATAGATCCCCATCTGCACCACGTCCGTCCACACCACCGCCGCCATCCCGCCCTCAAAGGTGTACAGCAGACACAGCGCCGAGATGATCCCGATCGACAGCACATCCCCCGTCCCAATCGCGATTCCCACCACGATCGACACCGCAAACACACGCACCCCCTCCGCCGCCGCCCGCGTCAACAGAAACAGCCCCGCCGTCACCTTATGGAGCGCATGCCCAAACCTCCGGTCGATCAGCTGGTACGCGGTCATCATCTCGCCCTGGAAGTACCTCGGCAGAAACAGCAGCGCCACCACCACCCGCCCAATCATGTACCCCAACACCACCTGCAGAAATCCCATATCCCCCGCAAACGCCACCCCCGGAACTGAAATAATCGTCAGCGTTGACGTCTCCGCGCTCACAATCGACAGCCCGATCGCCCACCACGGAATCGTCCTCCCGGCCAGAAAATACCCCCGCAGCGACCTGTCCTTCGACCCCCGAAACCGCAGCCCAAACAGCGTGATCCCCACCAGGTAAGCCGCCACCACCGTCAGATCCAGCCCACTCAGCCGCGACGGCAGCGCCGCCGTCAAGCCCCCACCGCCACCCCACGCAGGTACGTCCCCACCAGCCGCCCAACCGCATCGAACCGGTTCAAATCCGCCCTCTCCCCCACCCGCACCTCCCCGATCCCGCTCACGCCCAGCATCCGCGCCGGATTCGCCGAAGCCATCCGCACCGCCACCTCCAACCCGCATCCCGTAAACTCCCGCACCCGCCCAACCGCGCGATCCATCGTCAGCACCGATCCAGCCAGCACCCCACTCCTCGTCGTGCACACCCCGCACGCAACATGCACCGGCACACCCCCCAGCACATACTCCCCATCCGGCATCCCCGCCGCTTCCATCGAATCTGTAACCAGAATAGTCCGCTCCTCGCCCTTCATCCGCCACCACAGCCGAACCGCCTCCGGCGTCACATGCACCCCATCGCAAATCAGCTCCGCATACGTCTCGCTGTCATCCAGCACCACACCCAGCACCCCCGGCTCCCGGTGATCGAGCGCCCGCATCGCATTGAACGTGTGCGTCGCACTCACCGCCGCCCCGCTTCTCCTCCCAATCGCAATCCCAGCCCGCGCCTCCGCCGCCGTAGCGTTCGTATGCCCCAGCGAAATTCGCACCCCCAGCTCCACCGCCCGCCCAATCACCTCGAGCGCCCCCGGCGCCTCCGGCGCAATCGTCATCAGCCGGATCGCGCCCCGCGACGCCTCCCACATCCGCTCAAACGCCCCCACCGTCGGGGGCAGGATCCCCTCCTCCGGATGCATGCCCTTCTTCGCATGCGACACAAACGGGCCCTCAATATGGATCCCAACCGGCGTTGCCTCACCCGGCCTGCTTCCCCGTTCCACCGCATCGGCCAGCCCCTCAAGCGACCGCAGCGTCGCGTCCATCGGAGCCGTCAGCGTTGTGGCCAGGTAGCTTCCAACACCCTTCGTCGCATAGAACCGTCCAGCCCCGGACACTGCCTCCTCTGTCGCCGCCATCAGGTCGTGCCCCGCCGCCCCATGCGTGTGCACATCCAGAAACGCCGAGCACAACGTCTCCTCCCCGGTGATGGACGTGTCGCTGAAGATCTCCGCGATCCGGCCATCCTCCCCCACCCGCACCACCGCGTACTCGATCACGCCCACACCCGTCACCAGCCGTCGCGCCGTCAACGTCTTCGCCATCGTCCCCATCACCGAGCCCCCGCCGGCGCCGCCGGTATCTCCAGCTCGCTCGCCGCCGGAAGCGTGTGCGCGCTGCTCCACTGCCGCTTCGCCGACCGCATCCTGTCCGAGCGCCCCAGCCAGATCCCGATCGTATAGTCGTAATGCTCCAGCACCGGCCGCAGAGCATACGGCCGATTCGACCGCAGCCACGCCTGCTCATACAAATCCCGAAGCAGCGAGTACGTGTCCTTAATATCCTGGATCCGCCCATTCACCCCATCGATATCCCCCAGCTGCCGCGATACCTCCTGCCGCTTCAACCGGTCCGTCGTCCCCTGCCCCGCGTACGCCTTCTGATACGCCATCTCCATCTCCTCCGCCAGCTCGAACTTCAGACCGATAAAGTCCAACCTCCGCGCCCCCAGTTCCATCGCGTCGATCGCATCTGTCTCCCGCAAGCTCGTCGGGTTCGACGGATACGCATTCGCCGCGTTGAACACCACCGCTCCCCCGCCGCTCACCGTAAAGCTCGGTGGGGCGGCAGGCGCCGCCGCCCGCGCCTCCGCAATCCGCGTCAGCGCCCGCTCCGCATGCATCCGCACCTCGTGCGTGTACGGCCGGATCTTCTCCGCCGACACCAGCCCGTCCTTCGACCACGGATCGATCCAGAACAGCCCATCCGATCCATCGCCCGTCTTCGCCTGCTCCCCCAGCACCGCGTGCGCCGCCATCAGCTCCGTCTGCGCCTCGTTCAGCTTGCCCGTCGCGTCCCCGTGGAACACCGGCCCATAGCTCCCCTCAAACTGCGCAATCGAGCTCTCCCCCTTCTGCCACCCCGCCGCCGCCCCAAACAGAATTCCGTACCAGTCCATGTTCGCCAGCCCCTCGCCATCATCATTCCAGATCGTGTTCAGCTCCCCCGTCGCCCCCAGTCTCTGTCCATCCCGCACAAACCCCTGAATATTCGCCATGCCCATCCCGAAGTTCGGCCACACCCGCGACCAGTTGTTGATTCCCGGAGCGACCCACGTCTCAAACTTCGCATTCGTAAACGGCAGGATGTACCGATCGAATCCCCTCGGCTGCGGGTCATACTCCCACGCCACCGCCACCGTCCGGTCCTTGAAGCTTTGCGGCAGCGCCTTCACCAGCTCCGGCGAGTTCATCGCAATATCCCCCCAGAACAGCAGCTTCCGGTTCAGCGGAGCCAGCGCCTCCACAATTCTCTGCATAAAGTCCAGATACACCGCGCCCAGGCCGCGCGCCTCCACATCCGCCTTCGTCTGCCCCTCGCCCAGGTCCACCGTCTCGTCCGCGCCGATATGCAGAAACGGCCCCGGGTAGATCCGCGCCAGCTCCCCAAACCAGCTCTTGATCAGCGCGATCGACCCCGCCTGCCCCTGCGCATTCAAGGCTCCAGGCGCCAGCACCGCCCCGTGAGGCGTCTCCGCCAGCCCCCTGTACTGCTCCCACACCAGCGTGTGATGGAGATGCCCAAACGCCTCCTGCTCCGGAACGATCGTCACATGGTACGGCCGCGCATACTCCACCAGCGCCCGCGCATCCGCCGCGCTCATGCTCCCGTTCGGCGGCGCCGGCAGCGGATTCCCCGCATACTGCATCGTCTGCTCGAAGTACGGCGAGTACAAATTCACCTTGTACGCCGCCAGCGTCCGAATCATCTTCTTCTGGAAGTCCAGCGTCGGCACCGGTCCCCGCGACAGATCGTCGTCCAGCCCCCGGTACCGCATCGCCGGCCAGTCCCGAATGGCAGCCTCGTGCACCACAGCCTCGCTCGCACCCGCCCGCCCGCTCCCCGCCTCCACCATCTGCTTGGCCGTCTGCGCCCCGTAAAACAGCCCCTCCGCCGTCGCCCCTGTCACCACCATCCCGTTCGGCGCACTCGAGATCGTGTACCCCTCCGCCCGCATCGCCTCGTCAAACCCCGCCGGCAACGCTGCCCCAGCCGCCCGCACCAGCTCAATCGCAAACCCATCCCCCGGCCTCACCGCCACACCCCGCTCCGCCAGCGTCTGCTTCAGATCCTCTGCCGCAAACTGGTCCTCCGCCGAGCACCCCGTACACACCACCCGAACCCCGCTCGGCAGCGGCACCGTCGCTCCCGCACGCACCTCTCTCGGCATGGGAATCAGCTTCATCACCTGTGCTCCGGCGCCCCCCGTCACAAACCCCGAAGCCACCGCCGCGAATATCCCAAGTCGGTAAAAATTCATGGACTTACCCTATCGCACCAACCACCCGCTTCGGAAGCCGCAAGCATCCATCCCGGTACTCCCGCGTGTGTCAAATCGCCATCTTTCACCGGACACAACCCACATTCTTCAACCATTCACAGAACTCTGCGAGCATTGGGAACAAAGACCAGGCGAGCCAAACTGCAGTTCCGGTGCCCCAGGCACACCTTGGCCTGCCCTGCGTCAGAAACACTCTGAGAGGTTCCATGACGAAGCAACTGCAAGCAACCCTGGCAGCGATAGTGGTGATGTCGACCCTGTCGGTTCGGGCGCAGCTGAGCACGACCACCACCACCCAGAAGACCTCGCCGAGCACGACGAAGACGACCGTGGTCACAACCGATCGCTCCGCCAAAAAGTCCACGGCGAAGAGGGGTGCCACCAGGCGCAAGGGCACCGGCAAAAAAGCTTCCGCCGAGAGCGCCACCACGCGTGAGTTGCGCGAACTTCGCGAGCAGATGATCAACCAGCAGGCACAGCTCGACGCTCTCAAACAGCAGAACGCCGACAAGAACGCCAAGCTCGCCACCGCGGAGTCCGACGCACAGGCAGCCAGCGCAGCCGCCGCAACCGCGAACTCCCAGGCACAGAGCCTCCAAACCCTGATTCAGCAGAACTCCAGCTCCGTTCAGACCCTCTCGAGCGACGTCGGCGACCTCAAGGTCGCCAACACCGGCCTTGCCACCACCATCAGCGACACCAAACGCGACCTCAACGAAAAGATCGAGTCGCCCACCACCCTCCACTACAAGGGCGTCACCATCACCCCGGTCGCCTTCTTCGCGCTTGAAGGCGTCTACCGCAACCGCTCCATCAACTCCGACATCAACACCCCCTTCAACACCACGCCGTTCCCCGGCTCCAACCAGGGTCATGTCAGCGAGCTCAACTTCTCCGGCCGGCAGAGCCGTCTCGGCGGTCTCTTCGAAGGCAACACCGGGCCATTCAAACTCCAAGGCTACTTCGAGACCGACTTCCTCTCCGCCGGCGCCACCTCCAACGCCAACCAGTCCAACAGCTACACCCTCCGCCAGCGCCAAATCTGGGGCCGGATAGAGACCAAGAGCGGCTTCGCCGTCACCGGCGGACAGATGTGGTCCCTCGTAACGGAAAATGGCAAGGGAACCGACAATCGCACCGAGAAACTTCCCAACACCGTCGATCCGCAGTACCACGTCGGTTATAGCTGGGCTCGCCAGCCAGGGCTCCGCGTGCAGCAGAAGCTCGGCAATCCCTTCTTGGGCAGCGCCGTCACCGTCGCCGCGGCCATTGAAAACGCGCAGGACCAGAGTTTCACCCAGACCGGCGGGTTCTCGAACTTCTTCTTCGGCGGCCCCGGAACCGCGGGTGGCCTCTACAACGTCGCCGGAAACTACGCGAACAACGTCGCTCCTGACGTCATCGCCAAAGTCGCCTTCGACTTCCCCCACAGCCACTTTGAAGTCGGTGGCCTCGCCCGCTTCGATCGCGCCCGCGTCTATCCACTCATCCTCTCCTCAACCGGCGCCGTCACCGGCCTCTCCCCCAACGGCTACAACGACACCAAGCTCGCCGGCGGCGGCTTCGGCAGCGCTCGCGTCTCCACCAAGTACGCCGACGTCGCGCTCCAGGGCATGTTCGGCGATGGCACCGGCCGTTACGGCTCCTCGCAACTCGCCGATCTCACCATCCACCCCGACGGCACCCTCGAGCCCGTGCACAACTACCACGGCATGTTCTCGCTTGAAACCCATCCCGCCAAAAAGCTTGACGTCTACGCCTACTACGGCGCTGAGTATGCCCAGCGCACCGTCTACATCGCCCCCAACGGCGCCCTCGTCGGATACGGCGCCAGAAACATCGTGGACTCGGGCTGCAATACCTATACACCAACCACCGCCGGCCTCGGCAACGGCGGCGTCGCAGGTTCTCCGGCAACCGCGAACTGCGGCTCGCCAACCCGCTACATCCAGGAAGGCACCATCGGCTACACCTACCGCATCGTCAACAGCCCCAAGTACGGCCGCCTCCAGTACCAGTTCGTCTACAGCTACCTGCAGCGCGCCTCCTGGGAAGGTCTCCTCAGCGGCACCAACGGATCCGGCAACGCCGTCTTCATCACCCCCAAAGCCCAGAACAACATGGTCTTCGGCGGCATGCGCTACTACATCCCATAAACCACCACCCAACCAGCAACCACAGCAGAGGCGTCCCCACCCGGGACGCCTCTCTCTCTTGAAGGTCGCCTCTCCCCCCCTTGCCCCCCCGCCTTGCCCTTCCCGCCCTGCCTCCATCCCCATCTTTGCTTTCCTGCCTTGCTTTTGTGCTTTTGCTTTCCTGCCTTGCTTTTCTGCTTCGCCTACCCTGCCTTGCCTTCCTCCTGCCTTCGCCTTCCCCGCCCTTCCCCTCGCCTCTCTCTGCTACCGTTGAACTCGCCGACCCACGAGGTGCCCCACCATGCTCCACGACCTCCGCCTCTTCCCCGCCGACCGCACCACCCGCCACATCGCCCAGCGCCTCTACTCCAGCGTCCGCGACCTCCCCATCGTCTCCCCCCACGGCCATACCGACCCCGCCTGGTTCGCCGAAAACAAGCCCTTCCCCAACCCCTCCGCCCTCTTTATCCAGCCCGATCACTACATCTACCGCATGCTCTACTCGCAGGGCATCCCCCTCGAAGCCCTCGGCATCCCCACCGCCAACGGCCCCGCGAACCACGACCCCGGCGAGGTCTGGCGCGTCTTCGCCCGCAACTACTATCTCTTCCGCGGAACCCCCACCCGCCTCTGGCTCGATCACGCCCTTTCCACCCTCTTCGGCCTCCACGAGCGCCTCTCCGAAGACAACTGCCGCCACGTCTACGACACGGTCGACGCCGCCCTCAAAACCCCCGCCTTCCTCCCGCGAGCCCTCTTCGACCGCTTCCGCATCGAAGCCCTCGCCACCACCGACTCCCCCCTCGACACCCTCGAGCACCACCAGGCCATCCGCAAGTCCGGCTGGCGCGGTCGCGTCCTCCCCACCTTCCGCCCCGACTCCGTCATCGACCCCGAAGTCCCCGGCTTCCGCCAGAACCTCAACCAGCTCGCCGAGCTCACCGGCGAAGACACCTCCACCTGGACCGGCTACCTCCACGCCCTCCGCAACCGCCGCGCCTTCTTCAAAGCGAACGGCGCCACCGCCACCGACCACGGCCATCCCTCCGCCCTCACCGCCGACCTTCGCCCCCGCGAAGCCGAAGTCCTCTATGACCGCGTCCACGCCGGCAAACAATCTCCGGAGGACGCCGAGCTCTTCCGCGCCCAGATGCTCACCGAAATGGCCTCCATGAGCCTCGACGATGGCCTCGTCATGCAGCTCCACCCCGGCTCCGTCCGCAACCACAACCCCGCCCTCTTCGCCAAGTTCGGCCGCGACAAGGGCGCCGACATCCCCGCTCAAACCGAGTTCGTCCGCGCCCTCCATCCCCTCCTCAGTAAGCACGGCAACGACCCCCGCCTCACCCTCATCGTCTTTACCCTCGACGAGACCACCTACGCCCGCGAACTCGCCCCCCTCGCCGGCCACTACCCCGCCCTCCGCCTCGGCCCGCCCTGGTGGTTCCACGATTCGCCCGAAGGCATGATGCGCTTCCGCGAACAGGCCACCGAGACCGCCGGC
>JAABUZ0100000944.1_pt1 | contig 60999 bp, 46 predicted proteins | sample 5562091 | NCBI WGS metagenome assembly JAABUZ01 (sample SAMN12813069, study PRJNA571459) | rock metagenome | isolation source: Antarctica rocks | place: Antarctica: Victoria Land, Linnaeus Terrace sud | collected 2015-12-21 | reverse complement strand
TCTTCTGGCTTAATCAACAGTGAACAACAAACTACAGGCATAGTTACAACTATCAGTACTCTGACCGCCGCCCGAGCGACTGCACTGGCTCAAGCCGAATCGAATCAGACTTTGATCAAAACCTTGTCCACCCGCTTGGGCTTGACCCCTGAGCAAGCGATTGTCTCCTTGCGTTTAGGTGAAGACAAGGACTACCAGTTTTCGCGGCAATTGTCGCAACAAATTACCAGTGCTTTGGTGCAGACTCAAGCCCGATTTCGGGATAGTTCTCCGACTGTGCAATCCTTGAAAGATCTGCGCCAAATTGTTTTGGCGCAAATTTCTCGGGCTCTGGCTCACGATGGTGCCGCTACCCCAGAGATATTAGGGCTTGTTGTTAATGGCCTCAATACCGGGACTGGTAGTTATAGATCCGGCTATAAATCTAAACAAGAGATTCTAGAAGCCTAAGCCGAATGGCACGCTTGTTAGTTCGACTTGAATTAAGCTTTTGGAGTTATCTAAGTGGATAAAGTTTACTTTATAGCTGGAGCCTTTCCTCCTAAGACAGGAGGAGAATTCTATAACTATAAAATTTACGATTACCTTGACAAAGCGGGTTTAGAAAAGGAATATATTGATCTTCACCACCAAAGAGGAATTTTAAGACTTTCTTGGATACCAGTTATAGGAAACATTCTCACTTGTATAATATTAGCAATTATTCTCCATAAATGTAATGGTATCCTTGTGGAGGATCATTATTTTAGCCGTTATTTAATTGTTCTCAACATCATTCAGCGTTATTTTAAAAAAGGCAAGATTATTATCGTTGTTCATCACTTCGACAATTATGAAAGTGATAGTCCTTTTTCTATTCGGAAAAGTATTATCAAGTTGAAAGAAAAGATACCATTGATTTTTGCTGATACAATTATCACAGTTAGTGAATATACAAAAAGAGAAATCATTTCGCTTGGAATTAATCCTGTTTCAGTCCTCGTACTCCCACCTGGACTAGAGCGAGAGAAGTTAAATTTCTTTTCAAACTCGGAAGGAGAAATAATAAGTTAGAAAATTTTATGCGTTGGTCATTGCACTCCTCGAAAAGGTTTAATTTATTTAATTAAGGCTTTTTCCATGATTGAAAAGCGCGGTTTCACCTTACACATGGTAGGTAAAGTAAAAACTAATTCTAAATACTACAAACACATAATAAATTTAATAAAAGATTTAAAATTAAGCCAAGATGTTTTTTTGTATGATCGGTTGGAGCAAGAAGAGCTTAATCGCTTATATTTGGCTTCTGAAATCTTTATATTACCTTCGCTGAAGGAGGGTTTTGGTATTGTCTTATTAGAAGCAATGTACCATGGACTACCTATAGTAACAACCAAAATTTCTGCTATGCCCGAATTAGTCACAGATGGTGAGAATGGCTTATTAGTTCCGGTTGCTGATCCTATCGCACTAGCTGAAGCCATATCGAAACTAATCGCTCATCCTGATTTAAGAGGACAGATGGGAGAGAGGGGTCGTCAACGCGTTACAAACTCATACCACTGGGACACAACTTGCTCCAAGTTCTTATCTGTTATCCAGAACATGAGTGACTAGGGCCTCCGCCGCGTCATAATGCTTGAAGAAAATGAGAAGTCGATGACAAGCAATATGACTCCTGCCGATTCATTCATCAAGTCTCTGATTCACGCTGCTCTGGGCGCTGTCGATCCGTATGAGGCGATTCGTCGTCACGTTCAGCGCCAAGGTGACACTCTGTTTGTGGATGATGCACGCTACGATTTACACGGGAAGGACGTGCGACTGATTGCTGTCGGTAAAGCCGCCGTGCCAATGGCTATCGCCCTGTGCGAACTGCTCGACAACCAGCTATTACGCGGCGTGGTCGTGACGAAATATCACCACACCCCCTCCGAACACCAATTACCAATCCCGGTCACCGAAGCCGCTCACCCAATGCCAGACGAGAACAGCATGCAAGCAGGAGACCAGATTTGCGACGAATTGACTGGATGCACCGAGAACACACTGGTCATCGCGTGCGTCTCGGGTGGTGCTTCGGCGCTAATGATTGCACCGCATGCAGGCATTTCGATCAACATCATGCGTGTCATCAACGATGCCCTACTCAGCAGCGGTGCAGACATTCGTCAGATGAACGCAGTACGCTCACGTCTGGATCGTTTGAAGGGCGGGGGATTAGTCCGCATGGCGTCGCCAGCGCAGGTAATCGGACTGATTTTGTCGGATGTGATCGGTGATCCACTGGACGTGATTGCATCGGGGATTACATACGACGCACGCGCAAATAATTTCCTCGTTGGCAATAACACACAAGCGTGTGAGGCTGTGGCTAATATAGCACGTACAATGGGCTGTGAACCCCACATCATCACAACCGAACTGTGTGGTGAGGCGCGGCATCAGGGACAACGCATTGCCCAAGAGCTGTTCTCCTTTGCCAATAGCAATGAGTTTGGGGTGACGCAAGTTCTCATCTACGGTGGGGAGACAACCGTAACCATACGCGGCACTGGTAGGGGTGGTCGTAATCAAGAACTAGCGCTGGCCGCAGCCATTAAACTGGATCTCATGGTTGGTGCGGACGACCCGCGCGAAATGTATATCGTAGCCATCGGCACGGACGGCACCGATGGCCCGACAGACGCCGCTGGCGCGATCGCCAGAAGCGACACCGTTCGACGCGCGCGGCAGCTATTGATGGATGCCCAAGCTTATCTTAATCGTAACGACAGTTACCCCTTCTTCCAGAAGCTCGGCGACTTGATCCGGACAAATCCCACCGGGACGAATGTTGCAGACATCGTAATCGCCATTGTAGGCCCAAATGTAGCGAGGCGAGGTTGCGAACTGACGCACTGAAGAGGGTGCTTTTGGAACTGCCTGAGCAGGCGATACACGAACAATAGAGAGCAGTCGTTGGTAAAAAATACGACTGATGAATTGATTTTCCGCCATAGCCAGAAGTTCCGTATACCCCTCCCAAAGTTAATATTAATGGGGTAACTGAACAACTCACTGAACCGAATAGTTATATCAACGGCGTTTGGCGACTACAGTTTAGTGTCGGTGCGACTCGCTATGACAGTGCGGTTTACATGAAAGGCCCTTTAGGAATAATGAGAACTCAGTACTTCAATCCCCAAACGAAAAGAACCGAAAACGCCGACCAAACAATCAGGCTTTGGTCTTCCTCGCAGGGGTTAATTTTGAAGGGATACAATCCTGTATACGCTAATACTCACAAGCCTTATCCTACCTATAATGCTGACCAGTTTCTGTTTCAACAACAATCAAATGGCAGATTCCATGCTGTAAACTGCGACAATGCCGGAGTTTGTTCAGAAACAAGAGTAGAATTTGTGGGTGCCAATCCTTAACTGAAGAGCGAATGAGGTCCAGCAGAAAACTCCTGATGGCGGCTAGAAAATATCCTTACGCTTTTGTAGCCGTAACGTCATGTCATCGAAGTGACGCGCGTTGTTAAAGCTGTGTTGCCGGAAAATCCGAATGGTGGTCAGCAGAACGACCTTATGTGAAAGTGAGACTCAAGGTCTGCCTCTAATCTTGTCAGAACTAGCTTAAGTTGACAATACCCCCATGAGTTTTAGTCAACCACCTTCTGGATTTAAAAACAGCTTCTTACTGACTGCGTCTGTTGTAACGAATTTTCTCAGAATTAATCTGAAACTGAATATTGGTCGCCTTACGTTTCCCTGGCAGTTCTTGGGCTTCTAAGATGTATCCCTCTTGCTTTAGCTCCTCTATTGTTCGCCACAGAATTTGGTTGTTTCTCGATAAATTACTACCTAAAAGGTCAAGATTCTTGAAAAGGTACTGCTTCGAGATCACCAAATACTGTCCAGCCTGTAGCCTGTCCCATTGCATTCGGCTGGCGAGATAAACTAGCAGCTTCACCTTGTAGTCATTCTTGGCATTACTTCCCAGTTTTTGTTGAATGTCTAAGCTGTTTGAGAACAACACATAGTCACCTGTTCGACTCGGACCATCAAAAAACTCCAGCGCCACTGTGTAAGCATCGGCAAGCTCATAGGTGTAATCTGCGGCCTTAGCTAAATCAAAGTCTCGCGGCACGTTATCAATTTCATAATCCCTAATGCGTAGCACACTTTTGACAATAACCCTAGCTCCTATGGTGTTTCCTTTCCTTAGAGATTGAGCCAACACCAGCTCAGTTCTGTGCAGAGCCACTAGATCCCGGTTTAGCTGCGATCGCGACCTAGCAGTAAAACTTCCGTCCTTAGCGCGGGTATAACCCAGGCTTTCCAAGAGGTTATTGGAACGAAACGAAACTATGGGGCCATTGCCTTGTTTTGCTGCCTCCTTGTACAGGAAAAGTACAATAGCAACCTGTCGCGGGTTCAAGAAGGTCAGCAACGCCATAAACAACCGCTGAATCCTGCGGTCCTGGATTTTTTCTAGTCCCTTACCAATGCCATGATCTTTACAAGCTTCCAAATCCAGATTCGAGTACTGCGCCTTCAAATCCTCCCACTCCTCCGTCGAGAGACTCTCCAGTGGAACGCGACGGGTCACTGCAACTTCGCTAGTATCTTTGAGGTCAGCATCAACCCGCATCTCCAAATAATAACCATCGACATCCGAACGGAGAATTGGCAGTTGTATATCCGGATTTCTAATCGAGGCTCCAGCTCTAGGTAGTACCATCAGGAGCTGCCCATCTACCGGAAAAGTAGCGTTCTCTTCTTTCACACCCAATACCTAATAGCTATCGCAAATTTTACAAGAGTGCATTCAGTTTTTGGCTGTCCCACAGCCCCATGGCAGCTAACAGCACTTCTTCCTTAACAAATCTACACATGCCCCTGTGACTCCAGCGTATGATTTTTAGGCTTTTACTTGTGACTCCGGCGTATAGTTTTACCTGTGACTCCGGCGTATGAGTTCCTCTTATTACCTGTGACTCCGGCGTATAGTTTTACCTGTGACTCCGGCGTATAGTTTTTCCCATTCCCTTTCTAATTCCAGTACTGAGGAAATATCTCAGATTTTACCTATGACTCCGGCGTACAGTTTTACCTGTGACTCCGGCGTATGAGTTCCTCTTATTACCTGTGACTCCGGCGTACAGTTTTACCTGTGATTCCGGCGTATAAGCCACCTGTGATTCCGGCGTACAGGCGATCAGGCCCCCTTGAGGTCACAATTGTTCGGTGATAGCCTTTCACCAACTTCAAGCTTTCTCTGACGGCAAAGGACGCTTGTTTGACCACAGAAAGGGAGTTGGGGGAGAGCAAACAATGAACACTTCTTCGCCTGTATTAACTGGCTTCAGTGATGAGAATTCATCACCGATATTAAATCAGGCAAACCCCAAAGTGCTGAACCCTCATCCCTGGAATTTCGCTATATATGGCAAGGATGAAGATGTAAGTGAACTAATTTCGTTAATCAGTGCCTCTAGATGGGTCAAGCCTCTGGTCATCACTCCACAAAACCGCATCATCAGTGGTCACCAGCGCTGGAAGGCTGTACTGGCATTGGGGTGGAAAAGCGTCCCTGTGGAGGTGAGAGAGTTCCCAGACGAGTTGGCTGAACTAGAAGCACTGCTACTGGAGAATGCCAGTCGATTCAAAACCACCGAGCAAAAAGTGCGGGAGGCTCTAGCTTGGAAAGAAGTGGAAGCGCACAAAGCCAGGACTAGACAAATCTCATTGGCTGGAACCAGACCGAATAGCAAGCCTGACCTGGTGGAAAATTTTCCACCAGGTCAGAAAGGCAAAACTCGCGATCGCCTCGCCAAGCTAGTTGGATTGGGTTCAGGTCGCACCTACGAAAAAGCTGCCAAAGTAGTCGAGGTCATAGACAAAGAAACAACTTCGGGCAACCTGGAAACGGCTCAGACTCTGCGCCGAGTGTTGAACTCGAAGAGTGTAAACGCAGCTGTGAAGCTGCTTTCCCCAATTAATTCAGATGAGGGGAACCGTATTGCGGCTTCCCCCCAACACAGCTGCTGGAATTGTCAACATCGTGGGGAATTAATTGAAAATCACAGCTTTTATTGCTATCGCCTGGGGGTTCTTAGCTTACTAGAAAAGAGCGCTGATACACGAGGAGCCGAATGCGAGCTATGGAGCTACCGAGAAACCGACTCTGACGAAGCCAAAACCACTCACTCGACTTTTACTATTACCCTCCCAGCGCACCTGCAACCCCTACTTCAAGATGCTGCACGTACTACAGAAATGAGTTTAGTAGACTGGGCGACAAGGGTACTGGAGTCGGCAGCTTTGGCCACTTGCTCTACAATTAGTTGCACGAGACAGCTCCGCCGCGCAGCAAAGCGATAAAACTGAGCTTCAGGCTGCCCAGTACCGGGAACCGTGACGCTTTTTTCGTTTGGACGTTGGGTACGCCGCGAGTCAGTTGGTATAAATTTAGATCAGAAGAGCAATAAGGCCCAAGGCCATGCACTTCGCGTACTGCGGTCTAAAATTGCCATGATAACAACGCTCCTAAACAATCGTTATAAAACTATCCAGATGCTGGGAGCTGGTGGTTTTGGCGAAACTTTTTTGGCAGAAGATACCTATATGCCTTCTCAGCGGCGGTGTGTGATTAAGCAACTCAAGCCGGTGACAAACGACCCGCAGATTTACCAGCCGGTTCAACAGCGGTTTCAGCGAGATCGGTTTCAGCGCGAAGCGGCGGTTTTGGAGAACCTAGGAGAGAGTAGTGACCAAATTCCCAAACTCTACGCCTACTTTTGCGAGAACGGGCAGTTTTACCTCGTCCAGGAATGGATTCAAGGCCAAACCCTGACAGGCATTGTGGAAGCCGAGGGGCCACTGAGTGAAACTGCCGTCAGGGATATTTTGATCAGTCTGCTGCCGGTGTTGGATTATGTGCATAGCGAAGGAGTCATCCATGGGGATATCAAGCCAGACAACATCATTTTGCGCCAATCGAATCGCAAGCCTGTTTTGATTGATTTCGGTGCAGTGAAGGAAACGATAGCCACAGGGGTCAATTTCCACGGCAAAACCACCCATTCGATTGTGCTAGGCACTCCCGGATTTATGTCTCCAGAGCAGGCAACTGGGCGACCAATCTACGCCAGCGACATTTACAGTCTAGGGATGACGGTGATTTATCTATTGACTGGCAAACTACCGCAAGAGTTGGAGATAGACCCTGAGACTGATGAAATGCTGTGGCAGCAACACGCCTTGAACGTTAGCCCCAGTCTGGCAGCAGTACTTAGTAAGGCGATTCAGTACCATCCGCGCGATCGCTACACCACAGCACGAAAAATGCTGGACGCCTTGCATAATAGCGCTTCCATCTCTCCTCCTCAGTCTTCGACTCAAGCCACAGTCGTCCTGTCTCCCGTTGCTGGGATCTCCAGTCAACCACCGCCGGTGCCTTCACCTCAGACCGCTCCGATGATCTCTCAACCTTCAAGCCTTGGAAATTGGCAAAAGGCTGTAATTCTGGGCAGTTTAATTGGGGGTGGTTTGATCGGTGCCGCACTCGTCGTCAGTCTTTTCCATAACCAACCGCCCCAATCATCAATTGGCACATTGCCACCGCCCCAATCTTCTCCAGAACAACCGGTGACAAGACCAGCCTCCTCACCAGTATCTCCGGCTCCAGCCGAAGCTCCACCTGCGCCCGTGACTGCTCAGGCTCCCTCACCCCCACCTGTGTCAGCACAACAGCAGCAGAAAAAGCCTCGAAATAACTCAGTTGGCACTGCCACAACTAGCGTTCCCGGATTTCCAGTAGGTACACCTCAAAGCGCCGTAGAAGTAGCCTTGGGTAAACCAAACAATAAATCTATTGGCTATTGGAAGACCCGCGCTGTATCATATAACAACTTTGTGCCAAACCAGATTGACCTCGGCTACTTATATGACCCTGCTTCTGGACTGATTCGCGAAACCGAGGCCGCCTTTACCCAATCAGTAGATCCTCAAGTCATGTTGACGACGTTGGATGGAATGTTAGGCGGTGGAGCAACCGAGGAAATTAAGCGGGGACTCCTACTTGTGCAACAGCGTCGAGCTAATCATTACTCCTTTACCAAAGGCTCATTCAGGGGCATAATTGTGCGACAGTATTGTGGTCTTATATACGTCGGTATTTGGGATGCAGACTTACATGATTTTGATGTGGCAGGTTCCCGAAGATGTTGAAATCCGACTTTACTTGTGAGCAGCAACTGCTCGCACACGTGTTCCCTCAACCAAATCGACGGTGGCATTGCTAATGAGCGATTCATTTCCACTTAGACCGGAGGTGATTTCTGTTTCAGTGCCATTATCTCGCCCAAGTTGAACTTTTTGATAGTGCACTGTTTGATTTTTGGTTACAGTTGCTACCTGGGTACCCCCCGAGTTAATCACTAGGGTATTGTCAGGCACCATTAAAGGAGGATTATTACGCAGAATGTTCAACTTGGCACTAGCATACATCCCAGGTCGCAGTACACCTTCCGGATTCGACACCGCGATCTGCGTCAGCAAAGTGCGAGAACTTGGGTCTACAGCGTTGGTAGTGCGTATCACCTTGCCTGTGAATACCCTTTGCGGGAATTCTCGTACTTGAATTTGCGCCGTTTGACCGATCTGAACTGATGGCGCTAGCGGCTGCGGTATGTTCACATTCACGTCTAGGTCATTGTATGCAGCAATTGTATATAGGCTTGTAGTGGTATTGCCGCTGCCTGGTGTAATCAAAGCTCCCCCGTCCACATTGCGTGAAGTGATAATCCCTGTGAAGGGAGCTGTCACTTTCTCAAATGACTGCAACACTTGATAACGGTGGAGATTCGCTTTACTAGAATTGACCGTAGCCTCAGCCGCATAAACGGCTGCTTGGTTAGAACTGACGGTATTTTGAGCAGATTGGACGCTGGCTACGTTGACATCATATGTCGCTCGTCTTGTGTCTGCATCTTGCTGACTCACAACACCTTGCTGCACGAGGACTTTCCAACGGTTCCAGGTCTGAAGTGCAAGCAGTAGGTTCGCACGGGCTTGCTGTAAATCCGAACGCCCTTTGGCTAAATTAGCGCGGCTGAGGACAAGATTTGCCTGCGTTTGCGCTAAATCTGCACGGGCTTGCGCTACTTGCTGATCGACATCCGGCGAGTCAATCTCAGCCAATAACTGACCGGCTTGCACGCGATCGCCAATGTCCACCAGCCACCGACGCAAATACCCAGTCGTCCGGGCGTAAACGCTAGTTTGGTTGAGCGACACGACACTACCGGGCAGAACCAAATTGGTAGCAGCAGGAGCGCGTTGGGGAGTAATAACATTGACTGAGGGCAAAGCACTTTGTACCTTTGCTGCATCCTGTAATTCCGTCCGTTGGTTTAAACGGGGCAAAATGCCTATAGCCAACAGACCGACTACCGCAGTACCAGCACATACTATAATAATCCATCCCGTACGATCTATGCCGCGCTTATCTTTGCGCTTAACGGATTCTTTTGTCGAATCAGGGGCTGGATGATGCTTAGAATCGATTGTTGAATCAGGGGCTGGACGAGCCTTAGAATCGATTGTCGAATCAGGGGCTGGACGATGCTTAGAATCCATAGGTATTAATTCTCCTGTTGTGATGACAAGGCAAATGCGCCATGGGGATCAGAGGGAGCTTCATCGTCCTCCTCATCAGGGGGTTGAGGTTGTTGACGCCGCAGCATGCTATAAACGACTGGCACAAACAGCAGAGTGGCAAAAGTGGCAGCTGATAATCCGCCAATCACGGCGCGACCCAACGGCGCATTCTGCGAACCGCCTTCCCCAAGACCTAGGGACATCGGCACCATACCGACGATCATGGCAAAGGCAGTCATTAATACTGGGCGAAGACGCGTGTAGCCAGCAGCCAGAGCCGCACCATAAGCCTTTTCCCCCTCAAGACGCTGCTCGTTGGCAAAAGTAATCAGCAGAATACTATTCGATGTCGCCACACCAATACACATGATCGAACCCATTAACGAGGGAACGCTGAAGGTGGTTTGAGAGACAAACAGCATCCACACAATCCCAGCCAGGGCATTAGGCAGCGCCATCATAATAATCAGGGGGTCAAGCCAGGATTGAAAGTTTACCACCATGAGGCAGTAAACTAGCATGATCGCGAACACTATCCCAAAGCCTAGACCAAGGAACGAAGAGTTCATCGTTTGAACTTGGCCGCGCACAATCATTTTGCTACCATGGGGCAACTTGGGCTTAAATTCAGCCAAAATCCGATTGATATCACGAGAGACACCCCCAAGATCACGGCCTTGGGCATTGGCGTAGACATCAAAAACAGGTTGGACATTATAGTGATTGACGACTTGCGGCATTGTGCCCTGGCGGATAGTAGCCAAATTGCTCAAAAGTTGCGGTGTGTTCTGGCTACTGGTAGTTGATGAGTTTTGGCCAGTGGTAGGCGATGAGTTCTGGGTAGTCGATGAGTTCTGGCTAGTGGTAATAGGTATGTTATTAATAGTGTCAATCGAATCAATTTTGTATTGGGGGACTTGCACTGCCACGAGGTAACTCACCCCGGTTTTGGGGTCGAGCCAGTAGTTTAATGTTCCCTGGCCGCTCGAACTTAAGGTAGTGAGCAGGCTATTGGCAACATTGCCTTGGGTCAGACCGAGTTGTTGAGCCTTTATGCGATCTACATCGACTTGCAAAGAAGGAGCATTATTGACTTGGTGCACGTGCACATCTACGGCACCAGGAACACGAGCCACACGCTCTGCAATTTGTTGGGCAATTGTGTAGTTGGCCGTGGCGTTCGCAAGTGTACCCGATATTTGAACGTCAACGGCAGCAGGCAGACCGAAATTCAGGATTTGAGTGACGATATCAGCTGGCGTGAAATAGAATGTGTAATCGGGAAACAGAGCATTCAATTTCTGGCGTAGTTGCTTAACGTAGGAAAAGGTCTTGCCAGATTCTTTGAGGGAGACGAGAATATCACCGTCAGCTTCGCCGATTGTGGAGCTGTTGCCATAGGCAAGATTGATGCCGCTGCTGGGTAAGCCAATGTTATCCAGGATCTGGGTTATTTCTTCGGCGGGAATGGAGGAGCGGATAACGTTTTCTACCTGACCAAAGATCCGTTCTGTTTCTTCAACCCGGGTGCCGGGCAAACCCCGTACATGCAGGCTAAACTGGCCGCCATCAACTTGGGGGAAAAAATCTTGACCGACGAACGGCAACAGCACTAACGCACTCACCCAAAAAGCGCCAAACAGCACAAAGACTATCCGGCGATGATTCAATGCCGAAGCTAAGACATCGCGGTACCAGTCGCGAAATCTTTCAAATTGTTGATCAAACTTTTCGTGTAAGCGCCAGATAAAGTCTTTCTTGACAGTTTTGGGGGCTTTTTCCCCATTCGCATTTGTTTTGTCGTCCGACTTGTTATTGGGCGATTGCGCTCCCTTGCCACTATGCGAATACGTCTGATGACTGTCGTTGCCCTTGTGGTTATTCGCACTACTGTGACCATTGGCGTTGTGGTTATTCGCACTACCGTTATGCTGCTGACCTTCAGTATACAAATCCACTTCATGCCGTAGTAGATGGTGCGCCATCGTCGGCACCACGGTACGAGAGAGCAAATAGGAGGCAATCATGGCAAACACCACCGCCATCGCCAGGGGGGTAAACAGGTACTTTGCCACCCCACTTAAAAAGATGACTGACGCAAAGACAATACAGATAGACAGTGTAGCTACCAACGCTGGAGTAGCGATTTGCTGTGCCCCATCCAGGATAGCCCGCTTGATTGGTTTGCCTTGTGCCAAATTACGGTGGATGTTTTCAATTTCCACTGTGGCGTCATCTACTAGAATGCCGACAGCTAGGGAGAGACCACCCAAAGTCATGATGTTGAGCGTCTGGCCCAAGAAACTCATCGAAATGATAGAGCATAGGATAGAAAGGGGAATTGAGACAGCCACGATCACGGTGCTGCGCCAACTCCCAAGGAAAACCAAAATCATCAATGCTGTCAGAACCGCAGCAATCAGCCCTTCTGTAAGTACGCCCTGGATAGAAGCCTTAACAAAAATCGATTGGTCAGACAGGAACGATAAATTAAGTTCCTTAGGCACATTGGCTTGGATTTGGGGCAGCATCTGTTTGACGCGGTTGACCACATCGAGGGTGGAGGCACTGCCACTTTTGAGGATGGTGAGTAAGCTGGAGCGGCGCCCATTCTCGCGCACAATGTTCGTTTGCACGGCGAAGCCATTGCGAACCTGCGCCACATCGCGGATGTAGACCGTGGCACCGTTGACTTGCTTAATCGGCAAGTCGTTAAGTGCTGATATTACCTCCGGACTATTGTTGATTCTCACGAAGTAATCGCGATCGCCAATCTTCGCACTGCCTGCGGGCAGGATGATGTTTTGTGCAGTCACAGTATTCACGACATCGGTGGCAGAAAGACCTTTGGCATAAAGCGCCTGAGGGTCTATATCTACCATGATCTGCCGGGCTTTGCCGCCGAAGGGCAAAGGCACCTGCGCCCCCTGCACTGTCGCTAACTGGACGCGGATGAAGTTTAAGCCCAAGTCGTTGAGTGCTTGTTCTGGCAGCGTTTTGCTGCTCAGACTCATCTGGATCACCGGCACATTGGAGGCGCTGTATTGGATGATAAAAGGCGGTGTAGTCCCTGGCGGCAGGATACGCAGGATTGTCTGCATCACCGATGTCACCTGGGCGACTGCCGAGGCAATGTTGGCGGTTGGTTGGAAGAAAACCTTGACCACACTCACCCCGTTCATAGATTGGGATTCCATGTGTTCCAGGTCACTCACAGTGGTGGTGATGGCGCGTTCACTGTATGTGACAATACGCTCTGCCATTTCCTCGGGCGGCTCGCCAGTATAAGTCCAAATAACGCTGACGACTGGAATGTTGATGTTTGGAAAAATGTCAACTGGCGTGCGGAATATCGTCAATACGCCTAGAAGCACAATCATCAAAGCCAAGATGACGAATGTGTAGGGTAGACGTAAAGCGATTCGAACAATCCACATCATAGTGGTAGAGTGTGTTTGAGGTTAGGGACGCAATCAGGACGCCTGGAGGTATTATAAAAAATCGCTACGCTTACGAAGTAATTTATACTTTAATAAGTACTTGACAATCAGGTATCTGTCTTCCGATATAAGACTTAGCTAGGTGATTAAACTCAGTTGTGGTACTCCAAACTACTTGACGAGACTTCTGCTTTCGCCAAGTCTAAACAAAATTACTCTAAAAGTCAAATAATTAAATAACCCTTTGATTACATGTGATATTATTAACATTAATTTGATAATTTAGTAATTTTTTGATATTTCTCCGAGCAAGCTGTATTGTCTTAGTATGGTTGAGAAAGCTGATAGCGAATGGCGGGCAAGGATTTTTGCGGCGCTCTCCGATCCGACGCGGCTGCGGCTTGTGGAGTTGCTAGCGGGTTGCGAGGAGATGAGTGGTTCAGAGATAGCCGATAAACTAGGCATTAGCTTAGCACTCTACTGTCATCACTCAAAGCTGCTGGCCGAGGTTGGGTTGATCAAGAAGCGAAAAGAGGGACAGACGAAGTACAGCTCACTTAATCGCGAGTTGCTGACCAGTTGCCTCAAGTCATTACATATAGCAGTCCTAAGTGATTCGTAAAACGTTCCGCGCTCTACAGTTGACAACTCAAATCGGATTGCTATAGATGTGGAAAGCTAAAAAAGGAGCCTGAGTCAGGCCCCTTGATCAAAAAGCAAAGATGCAATCTTAATTACTTAACAGTCACCTTAGCGCCAGCTTCTTCCAGCTGCTTCTTAGCGTCTTCAGCCGCATCTTTAGCGACCGCTTCCTTAACCGGCTTTGGCGTAGATTCCACCAAGTCCTTCGCTTCCTTCAGACCCAAACCGGTCAAAGTCCGCACCACCTTAAGAATGGCGATCTTCTTATCAGCTGGGAATTCTTCCAGAATCACGTTAAATTCGGTTTGCTCTTCTACTTCTTCAGCCGGAGCAGCGGCAGCACCCGGAGCCGCCATCATCATCATGCCCCCAGCGGGTGCAGCAGCACTGACGCCGAAGGCGGTTTCAATTTGTTTCACCAAATCAGCCGCTTCCAGCAGAGTCAGAGATTTGAGTTGTTCCAGAATTTGGTCAGTTGCAGCAGACATTGATTAACTCCTGTAATGTTAATTTTCCAGCCAATCCCCGCAGACAGGCTTTTCTTTTGACGAAAGCGAACTTAGGCTTCTGATGCCGCAGCGTCGCTCTCTGCGTTGCCGCCTTGTTCCTTGTCAGCTACCGCCTGGAGGCCACGAGCCACCGAAGCAGGCACTTCGTTGATACCCACAGCAATCTTGGTTGCCAAGGCATTGAGTGCCCCAGCAATTTGTGCCATGAGTTGCTCTTTCGGTGGCAAGTCTCCAAGCGCCTTGACATCAGCTTCTTTGAGGACGCGGCCTTCCATGACTCCGCCGCGCAGTTCTGTCTTCTTGCTGGCTTTTTGGAAGTCCTGGTAAGCCTTAATCGCGCCACTGATATCGTCTTTGACCAGCAGGAAGGCGGAAGAACCCTTAAGCAGTTCCGTCATCGGCTGCCAGTTGTGATCGCCGTCAATGGCGATTCCCATTAGCGTGTTCTTGGAAATTTTGCAAACGGTGCCAGTCGGGCGTAACCGTCGCCGCAGGTCTGTAATTTCAGCAACGGATAGCCCTTGGTATTCAATTACCATCGCCAGCTGAGACTCACTCAAACTTTGCTTGAGTTCAGCCACCATCGCTTGTTTGTCTTCTAAGGTTCTACCCATCTCTGTTTCACCTCCTTAATAAAATGCACAATACCCAACCTGACTCAACCAGAACAAAAACCCCAGCTATCGAGCCGGGGTTACACAGTTGTACTCTTCATGCCATGGTACTCACACACAAAACCGGTGGTACTTTAGGCACTCAGGGCGCAAACCTCGGCAGGATATTAAGCCATTGGCTCCTGCTGTCTCTGGCGATCGCCTATTCAGTTGCTCCCTCTTACGCTGCTTGATCCAGTTTCAAATCACGCAAGGCGTTGACATCAACTTGAATCGCAGGCCCCATCGTAGCAGAGACGTACATCGTCCGCCAGTAGCGGCCTTTGGCTCCAGAAGGGCGGTTGCGCTCAATCGTGTCTTGCAATGCCTTCAGGTTCACCAGCAAATCTTCAGGTGAAAAGGACACCTTGCCAAACATAACATGGACAATCCCCGTCCGGTCGGCTCGGAACTCCAGTTTACCCGCTCTTAATTCTGAGATTGCCTGCACCAGGTCAAATGTCACCGTGCCGCCTTTAGGTGATGGCATCAGACCACGCGGTCCTAACAAGCGCCCTAGCTTCGCCACCTGGGTCATCATATCTGGCGTGGCAATCAGGCGGTCAAAGTCCATCCTGCCTTTTTGGATCTCGTCAATCAGCTCTTCTGAGCCGACCAGATCAGCGCCCGCATTGGTTGCCTCTGTTACTTTTTCTCCCCTGGCAATCACCGCCACACGCACCGTTTGACCCGTTCCTTTGGGCAAAGCCACCGTTGTCCGTAGCTGTTGATCTGTGTACTTAGGGTCAATTCCCAACCTAATATGGGCTTCAGCTGTTTCGGGAAACTTTGCAGTTGCCGTTTCTTTTAGCAGGTTAAGAGCCTCTAAGGGTTGGTATGCCCTGTCTTCAACTTTCTTTTGCAGTTCTTGCAGTCGCCGGGATAATTTTTTCGTCATCTTTTTCTCCTGGGGTCAATTACGAAGCTCCGCTTCTCCCCCGATAATGTTGCTCAAATTCCAACAAGCCTAATCCGCGATCGCAACGCCCATATTCCGGGCTGTTCCTTCTACAATCTTCATTGCCGCCTCAACATCATTAGCATTGAGATCTGGCAGCTTTGTTTGGGCTATCTCTTGCAGTTGCGCCCGTGTAATCGACCCGACCCGCTTTTTGTTCGGTTCGTTAGAGCCTCTTTCTACTCCAGCTGCCTTGCGAATCAGCACCGAGGCTGGTGGAGTCTTCAAAATAAATGTAAAACTCCGGTCTTCGAACACTGAAATTTCGACCGGCACCACCATCCCCGCTTGTTCTGCTGTTCTGGCGTTGTATTCCTTACAGAACATCATAATATTAACGCCGTGCTGACCCAGCGCCGGTCCCACTGGCGGGGCTGGGTTGGCTTTCCCAGCGTTCAGTGCCAGTTTAATCACCGCAACTACTTTCTTTGCCATTTCTCTATTAGCTCTGTTTCTGAACCTGATTAAACTCCAATTCCACCGGCGTATCGCGTCCAAAGATCGAGAGTAAAGCCTTAAGCTTGCTCCGCTCGGGACTGACTTCAACCACTTCGCCTTCAAAGTCTTTAAACGGACCCGACAGTACCAGGATTTTGTCACCAGCAGCCATGTCGATTTTGAGCACCGGCTCCTGCTCACTGGTCTGTTTAAAGATCCGTTCGACTTCTGAACCACTTAACGGCAGTGGTTTGACGTGACCTCGACCCCATCCGGTGCCACGTCTTTGTTCTGAGCCCACAAAATTAATTACATGTGAGGTGTTTTTGACCACCTGCCATGTGTCATCGTCCATTACCATCTGGACTAGCACATAGCCGGGGAAAACCTTTTCTTCCGTGTGCTGTCTACTACCATCTTTGCGGATTTTTACCGCTGGCGTTTGAGGAATCTCCACATGAAGAATCCGGTCTGCTACATCAAACGTTTGGACACGCTGCTCCAGGTTTGTCTTTACACGCTTTTCACAGCCAGAGGCAACCTGAACGGCATACCAGCGGGCATCTTCAGGAGAGGAGTTGACCGTTGCTGCTGTTTCTTCTAGCTGAGTTGAATTGCCTGATTCGTCTGTTGCAAAAGTCATCAGAACACCTGTTTTGCTACCCAACCAAAGAGGCCATCGATCAGATAAATTAAAGCTGCAGAAGCGGTTACCATCAACAGGACAGCAGCAGATTCGCTGACCAGCTGCTGCCGACTAGGCCACACCACTTTGTCAAGCTCTTCTTTGGTTCCCCGAAAAAAGTTGGCGATGTTAAACCCAGCTTTTGGTTGTTGGATTTCGGCTTCGTTTTTCTTAGTCATGAGCGCTCATTTCCCCAATTGACTTTGCAGCTATGGCAGTCTATCTCTACCTTCCCAGACTCCTCACATGACTCTGCTTGAGCCGCTCCGAGGCCAGCTGAGATCATTCCCCCCTCACATAATTTTACTGGAAATTTGTAGTAGCGAGCGCGCCCTGGAGGACTTGAACCCCCGACATCAGGTTTTGGAGACCTGCGTTCTACCAACTGAACTAAGAGCGCACGATTAGCTTAGCTAGCTATTCAGCTACCTTTTTCTTAGTGTAACGCAATTTGGCATTAACATTAAGACTACTTTTTGCAGATTCCCACCATTTCCATTTTTAACCAATTGTTACAGAGCGCGGTCAAACCTTTGTTTGACGCGGGTGGCCTTGCCAGAGCGAGCGCGCAAGTAGTAAAGTTTGGCGCGGCGTACCTTGCCCCGACGCAGGATTTTGATGCTTTCAATCCGGGGAGAATGCAGGAGAAACACTCGCTCCACGCCAACCCCTTGAAAGATGCGACGCACCGTAATGGTTTCATTAATGCCGCCATTACGCCTGGCTATCACCACTCCTTCATAAGGTTGGGTTCGTTCTTTACCGCCTTCTTGAATAATTACCCCAACTCTGACGGTATCTCCCACATAAATTTCCGGTAGATTCGATTTCAGTTGCTCCGCCTCAATCGAGCGGATCATTTCTTGAGCATTCATAGTCTTTTAAAAAACTCACAATCACCCATTTTAGATCGAACTCTGCCTCTAAGTCTAGTCATGAAAGCCATTATGCCTTTCACTCCTGGAGTCCCTGGAGCCTCTTTTTGACTCTAGTCGTGATATTTAGATAGATTTAGCTATATTAAAAAAAATAACAGTGTCTTGCCTTTATTGGCCATTGACTCTCTGTACGTTCCACTTCGCATGAGGCTCGCTACCAGTGACATCACGGTTACAACTTGCGCAAACAACTGATGAATCCCTGATTGCAGAATTTTTCCAACTTTCGTCGGGGAAGTGGCGCTCGGAAAGGCGCTACTACACGCTTCCGGATGGCGAAACGAAGGAAATGGTTAGTCTGATCACCATCCGGTTTTTGGAGCAGGGATGTAGTGAACTACAACAACTGGCTCAGTTGCACGAGTTGAATGACCCAAGGGTGATGACATGTGGTGCCGAAGTCAGCTGGGAAAGTACCGATTCAGTGTCTGGTCGGAAGCAGTCTAAAGGTTCAACGCTGTTCGGGGTATTGGCAACGACTTTGTACCGCGATCGCGGTTTTGCCACGTCTAAGCCAGTTACAGCTGAGTATTACTTTACAAATCCCAAAACTTTGTGCTTGCGGACTGAGTACAACGACTCTGTGTTTGAAGAAGAGCTAAAACTCATTGGCACCAACTACCGTACGCGGCAGACGATCATTTCACGCGCTGGAGAGCAGCAGATGATTGGTCAATATTTGGAAAAGAGGATTGATTGAACCGCAGAGGCGCAGAGTACGCAGAGAAAGGAAGTAGAGAGGGGGCAATGTGATCGCCCCTAGTAATGGTTGCCTGATTTACGATGATGGACAGCGGTCATGGCGTTGGGGTTTAGCAATTTGCCGTTTTCAACGATCGCATAGACTACCCAGTGATCGCCACATTCCATGCGGCTGTTGACTGAACATTCGAGATAGGCGAGGGCATCGCTGAGGATGGGTGAGCCGTTAGTGGCAACTTCTGTGGCAACACCGGCAAATCGGTCTTCTCCAGGAGCAAAGGGTTTGAGGAAGTGCTTCATTAAGCCTAGGTGGTTGCCCTCAGCTAGGATATTGAGGACAAAATTACTGCTTGGGTACATTAGGGATTCAATTGCTCGGTCTTTGGCTACGGCAACTGTTAGACCAGGAGGGTTGAAAGTTGCTTGAGAAACCCAATCGGCTAGCATCGCACTGGAAACGTCTTCTCGCTTTGCTGTGACAACGCAAAGGGAACCGACTACACGCCCCACAGCTTGTTCAACATTGGTTGCAGGTTGTTGTGGCGATCGCACTTTTTTGGTTTTTTTCAGGCTCTGGGCGAAGTCGGTACCGGCTTCTTCACAAAGTTTGAGGGTGGCATCTGTGGGTTTAAACTTCACCCGCAGAGTTTCAAACCCAAAGCGATATCCAGCGTCCTTGAGTTTGCCTTCAATTAAGTCAATTGCTTCGCCGCTCCAGCCATAAGAACCAAACACGCCAGCGAGTTTGCTGTTGGTAGCAGTAGACAGCACAATGCCGAGGGCGGTTTGAATTGGCGTGGGAGCATGACCGCCGAGTGTTGGTGAGCCGATGATAAATCCGGCGGATTTTTCTAAGGCTGCTTGAATCTCAGCTGGCTCGGCAACTTCGCAGTTGATCGCTTCCACACCGACTCCTGCTTTGATGATGCCACGTGCGATCGCTTGCGCCAAAGTTGCCGTATTTCCATAAGCCGAAGCATAAAGCAGGGCGACGGTCGTATCCTGAGCCGTTTGAGAAAGGCTCCATTGGTGATAAGCTTGAGTGAGTTGGATTAAGCCGTAACGTACTAAGGGGCCGTGACCAGTTGCATAGAGCCTAACTGGCAGCTCAGATAGTTTATCCAGCGCTGTTTCGACCTGACGAGCATGGGGGGCCATGAGGCAGTCGTAATAGTAGCGCCGGTCTTCGTTGAATATTTCCCAGCCTTCATCAAAGACTTGATCGCCACAGATATGCGCCCCGAATAGCTTGTCGGTGTACAGGATTTCGGTTTCTAAGTCGTAGGTACAAAGCTGATCTGGCCAGCGCGGACTAGGGGTGGGGATGAATTGCAAGTGATGACCTTTGCCTAAATCAAGGGTTTCTTCCCCCCGCATTACGATAATTTTCAAATCATGATCTGGCAAGGCACCACGCAAATTTATCGCGCCTGGGTTAGAACAGACAAAAGTAATCTGAGGTGCTATAACTAGCAGAGCTTTCAGAGTTGCCGCCCGGTTGGGGTTGACGTGTCCCAGAATGACGTAATCCAACTGGCTAAGATCCAGGCGCTGTTGCAACGCCGCCAGAAAAATTTCAGTAAAGGATTCCCCCGGTGGGTCGATGAGTGCTGTTTTTTCGGCTTTAATTACATAGGAATTTGCCGTTGTACCCCTACCAAGCGCGTATTCAATTTCAAACCGCAGACGCGTCCAACTGCGCGATCGCAGCACTGTAGTATCTATACCAATCGGCAGAACCTGTACATCGCGGGGTTTAGTTTCTGACATTGACAGTTCTCTTCTGGCTTAGTAGTAGGTTGCTACCTTTCTATGATGCACCGCAGTCAAAGCGTTCGGTTTACTGACTCGACCTGCGTCAACGGTGCAATAAACCATCCAATGATCGCTCAGCTCTAACCTGCTGGCAACTTGGCATTCCATGTAAGCAAGGGCTTCTTGAAGGATAGGGCTACCGTTCTGGGCTGGCTGGGTTTTGACATCGGCAAATCGGTCTGCCCCAGGGGGGAAGCGCTTGAGGAAGTGCTTCATTAGTCCTTGGTAATTTCCCTCCTCTAAGACGTTCAACACAAAGCGATCGCCCACTTGCATCAAGGACTCGATGGCGCGGTCACGAGCAACAGCAATTGTTAGTCCCAGCGGTTGGAAACTGGCTTGATTTACCCAAGAGGCGACCATGGCACTGCTGACTTCACCTTTTTTGGCGGTAATAATGTACAAGCCGCTGCTGATCCGCCCTAGGGCTTTTTCCAGTTCGGCATCCAGGGATTTTATTTGTTTAATGCTGCGATCACGGGTCAGCCATTGCCCCAAGTCTGTACCGGCTTCTTCACAGAGCTTATATGTGGTTTCGGTGGGGGTATCTTTAATCCGAATCGCGGGGAATGCTTGCTTCAGGTCTAGGTCTCTAAATTTACTATTGAGCGGATCAATCGGTTCATCATCCCCTCCGTAAGATTCAAATAGGCCAACCGCTTGTTTATCTTTGGCGGCAGCTAGGACAGTACTAATAGCAGCTTGAGCGGCGACGGCAGCAGCCGGGGGCATCCCAATCACTAGCCCACCTGCCCTACTGACGAGTTCTTGGACATCCTGCGGGTCAGCTGACCTCAGATCCATCATTTCGACAGCAACCCCAGTTTTGGTAATGCCGCTGGCAATTGACTGAGAGAGGCGATCGCTATATCCATAATCTGAGACATAAAACACGGCTACAGTCGTTTCTGCCTTCGCCTTTGTTTGGCTCCAAGCGCGGTAGCGCCCGGTGAGTTCGGCAACGTTGTGATGTAGCAGGGGACCGTGACCAGTGGCGATGGTGGCGATTTCTTCTAGTTCATCCATCCGCTTGAGGGCAGACATGACGGAGCGGGCATTAGGAGCCATTAGGCAGTCGTAGTAATACCGAAAATCGGCGGCGATCGCTCCTAAGTCTTCGTCAAAGGTGTAATCAGAGCAATAGTGCAACCCAAAGGCATCGCAGGTGTAGAGGATTTTTGTTTTGTGATCGAAACTGAACATAGTGTCAGGCCAGTGCAGATTCGGTGCGATCACAAATTCCAGTTCGTGTCCGTTGCCCAAATCCAGGCGATCGCCATTTTTGACGATTTTTCGCTTGAATGGCTGATGCACCATATCATCAAGAAACTGGAGCGCCACTTTTGACCCGACTACGGTGGCATGAGGAGCCAGTTGCAGGATATCTCTAACCAGGCCGCTGTGGTCTGGCTCAGTGTGGCTGATAATCAGGTAATCTATTAACTCTGGGTCAATTAGGTGGTTTAGGGTGTCTAGATATAGCTGGCGAAATTTTTCGTGGGAGGTATCAACTAAAGCTGTCTGCTCACCCCGAATTAAAAATGAGTTGTATGTGGTACCATTTTGCAGACCGAATTCGATGTCGAAGCGATCGCGATCCCAGTCGAGAGAGCGAATTGCCGTTGTGTTAGGAGCAATTTCCTCAACCTGCATGGTCAGCCGGTGTTGGATTTTTTCCGTAAGCGCTACCATCAGTCGTCTCCTGAGCAACTCATTAGTATTTAATGTTTACCTTTATTCTTACATTACTGCCTTGTAAAGCTGTTTTAAAAAACCTATAAGTAGGTTAAAAAATATAAAAGTGTGATATAGCGAGCATAGATGAACCGCCAAGACGCCGAGGACGCCAAGGAAGGCTGGCTAGGGTTGATGATTGGAAATTCGCGGCTTCATTGGGCGTGGTTTAGGGGGGAGACGCTTTGCTGTGCTTGGGATACTGAGTATCTGCCTGACTGTGCTGTGAAGCAACTGATTAAGGGGTGGGGTGCTCGTCTACTGCCCCTGTATATGGCTTCTGTGGTTCCCAGACAAACAGCCCTTTGGCAAAATTACCCGGATGTTCACGTGATTACTTTAGACCAGGTGCCGCTCCAGGGCGTCTATCCCACACTGGGAATTGATCGTGCCTTGGCTTTATGGGGGGCTGGGGAAACTTGGGGATGGCCTATGCTGGTGATTGATGCCGGAACGGCGCTGACTTTTACAGGTGCGGATGCTAATCGCTGTTTGGTTGGGGGAGCTATTTTACCAGGACTGGGCTTGCAGATCAAGTCTCTGGCTCAAAGAACAGCTGGGTTGCCGCTTGTGGACAGCAGCGATATCGCGTCTTTACCCCCACGTTGGGCTTTGAAAACACCAGAGGCGATTCAGAGTGGCGTCATCTACACGATTCTTGCTGGGATACGTGATTTTGTTGAGGAGTGGTTGCAGGAATTTCCAGGGAGTTGCGTTACTCTCACAGGAGGCGATGGTGCTGCCATCCAATCCTTTCTCAAATTCCAATGTCCAAGGGTAGCAGCCGAGTTAATTGCCGATCCGCACTCAATATTTTGGGGAATGCGGTTCTGCAGAGCCTCAACAGATTGCTAAATATAACCAGTTTTGGGGATATACGGCAAGTAAATAATATTCTGCCGCACTGATTTCTTAGTACACTAGTGACCAGAGCAGATAACGCTCCCAATCAACTCTCCGGTTTATTTTTGCCAGTGGAACTCACGTGTAAATCTGAATACGCACTTCTTGCTCTATTAGAGCTAGCGACTCACTACGATAGCGGTGAACCGCTGCAAATTCGACAGATAGCAGCACTACAAGATATACCGGATCGCTATCTGGAACAACTGCTGGCGACATTGAGGCGTGGAGGTTTGATTAAGGGTATACGCGGAACTAAAGGCGGCTATGTCCTAGCACGAGAACCCCGGAAGATCACGGTTTTTGATGCTTTCTGCTGCATGGAAGGGTTAGACACCGTTGCGGCGGTTTCGGATAATACTCTCAAAACGGTAGAAAGTACTGTGGTTAACGAAGTCTGGCAGGAAGCATGTCAGGCGGCTAACTCAGTTTGGCAAAAATATACGCTCCAAGACCTCTGTGAGCAGCGAACAGCCCGACAGCAGATGGAACATATGTACTACATCTAGGGCTAAAAAATTGGTTTTAAACTGATATGGACTCGCTTATAAAGAGGACATAGGTTCAATGTCAGAAGAATTAAAACCAGTTTTAGCGCTGCCCTTGGCTCAGACGCCTCTGTTTCAGTTGGCTGTAGAACTCAAAGCGCGGTTGACGAGCTTTGGGGGCTGGGAGATGCCCGTGCAGTTCAGCGGCATTGGGCGTGAACACGAAGCTGTAAGGAATTCAGCGGGTATGTTCGATATTTCCCACATGGGCAAATTTAACCTGCGGGGGAAACAGCTAGTTTCACAGCTCCAACCGTTGGTTCCGTCAGACTTGAGTCGGTTGCAACCCGGTCAAGCGCAGTACACTGTGTTATTAAACTCTGATGCTGGAATTATCGATGACATAATTTTCTACTACCAAGGTCAGGACAATACTGGTGAGCAGCGGGGGGTGATGATTGTTAATGCCTCAACCACTGACAAAGACAAAGCCTGGCTGCTGGAACATCTTGATCCTGAGCAAGTGGAATTGCAGGATATCTCACCTGAAAAAGTTCTAATTGCGGTGCAGGGACCACAAGCAGCTGCTTGCCTACAACCTTTGGTTACAGAAGACCTAACCCAGGTAAAGGCGTTTGGTCATCTAGAGGCAACCGTACTGGGTCAACCGGGTTTCATTGCCCGGACGGGTTACACTGGGGAAGATGGATTTGAGGTGATGGTAGACCCAGTTGTGGGGGTGGAACTGTGGCGATCGCTCCTGGAGTCCGGTGTCATCCCTTGCGGACTCGGTGCCAGAGACACCCTGCGGCTAGAAGCAGCAATGGCGCTCTATGGGCAAGATATCGACGAAACCACTACGCCTCTCGAAGCCGGACTGAATTGGCTAGTCCATCTAGATAGCAAAGGCGACTTTATTGGTCGTAACCTTTTGGAACAGCAAAAATCTGCTGGTTTGCCGCGCCGACTAGTGGGGCTGCAAATGCAGGGTCGTAACATTGCCCGTCATGGCTACCAAGTGCTATCGGCAGGTCAAGTGGTAGGAGAAATTACCAGTGGAACGCTATCTCCCACACTCGGTTATCCAGTCGCCCTTGCCTATGTTCCCACTCAGTTGAGTCAGGTGGGTCAACACCTGGATGTGGAAATCAGAGGCAAGGCTTATCCAGGTGTTGTGGTTAAACGTCCTTTTTATCGGTCGAAAAGTCGTGTGGGAAACTCATAAACCAAGGTTTTTAGGGAATAATTTGTTGGGAAGGATTAACTTCTAGTAGCTCTACCACCGGGTACAAAAAAATCGGTTATGGAGCAAGACTGTGCTAAATACTTTTTTGATGTTGTTGAGATGATATGTCTGTGGAATATCCGAATGATTTGAAGTACCTGGACTCCCATGAGTATGTACGGATGGATGGCGAGATAGCCACGATTGGCATCAGTGCTTTTGCGATTGACCAACTGGGTGACATTGTGTTTCTGGAACTGCCAGAAGTCGGTGACGCCTTGGTAAAGGGAGAAAGCTTAGGTACGGTTGAATCGGTAAAAGCTGTTGAAAACCTTTATGCGGCAGTCAGCGGTACGGTTGTAGAGCGAAATGATGCTATGGTGGAGTCGCCTGAACAGTTAGCAGAAGACCCCTACGGCGAGGGCTGGTTGTTGAAAGTGCGCGTCAACGATCCCAGTGAAGTAGATGATGCCCTGTCTGCCGATGAATATCGTTCGCAGGTAGAAGGCGAGTAGGGTTTTGAGTTATGAGTTTTAAAAACTCATAACTTAGCACTCATTAATACATAACTTATACAGGCTGACGACTGGCAGATCAAAGATGTTTGTTCCAAAATATTAACAATTGCATCAGGAGAGAAAGCGGTGGTACTTTATACCCCTCATAGGTCGTCTAGTCGTCAGCAGGTGTTGGGAGAAATAGCTAGTGAGCCGATGCCTTTTGTCCAACGTCACATTGGCCCTAGTCCCGATGAAGTGCAGCAAATGCTTGAGGTATTGGGACTCCCAACCCTTGATGCCCTCGTTGACAAAACGGTGCCGCAGGCTATCCGGCTATCCCTCCCGCTACAGCTTGGAGCAGAGCGCAGTGAATACGCAGCCCTAGCTGAGTTGAAAAAAATTGCCTCCAAGAACCAAGTGTTCCGGTCGTTCATGGGGATGGGCTATCACGACTGCATTACTCCACCCGTGATCCAGCGCAATATCCTGGAGAACCCGGGCTGGTACACCGCCTATACCCCCTATCAGCCCGAGATTGCCCAGGGACGCCTAGAGGCGCTGCTGAATTTCCAGACAATGATCATTGATCTGACAGGACTGGAAATTGCCAATGCCTCTTTACTAGATGAGGCAACAGCAGCAGCAGAAGCCATGACAATGAGCTATGGCCTGTGTAAAAATAAGGCAAAAGCTTTTTTTGTCAGTAACGCCTGCCATCCCCAGACCATTGAAGTCGTGCAAACACGTGCTAAACCGTTAGGCTTTGATGTGATTGTGGGCGATCATCAGGCTTTTACATTTGATCAACGAGTTTTTGGGGTATTACTGCAATACCCAGCGAGTGATGGCACGATTTATGACTACCGGGCTTTTGTAGAACAGGCTCATGCAGCTGGAGCCTTAGTTACAGTGGCAGCAGACCCCTTGAGCTTGACTCTGCTCACACCACCGGGGGAATTTGGAGCTGATATTGCCGTGGGTAGCACCCAGCGCTTTGGGGTTCCCCTGGGGTATGGTGGTCCTTATGCCGCCTACTTTGCTACGCGGGAAGAATACAAGCGACAGGTTCCAGGGCGTATTGTTGGTGTATCCAAGGACATCAACGGCAAACACGCGCTGCGTCTGGCTCTCCAGACCCGTGAGCAGCATATCCGTCGCGATAAAGCTACCAGTAATATCTGTACAGCCCAGGTTCTACTTGCTGTGATGGCTTCTATGTATGCAGTGTACCATGGCCCAGGTGGGATTAAAAGAATTGCCCAGAAGGTACACGGATTGACTGTTATCCTGGCTTCAGGACTGAAGCGGCTGGGGTACGGAATTGGTTCAGAACAGTTCTTTGATACTTTGCGGGTGGAACTAGGATCACGCCGTTGGGAAGAAATTCTAGAAGCTTCTCAGGCGCGCGGCATTAATCTGCGAAAATTGGATGCAAGTACAGCAGGAATTACCCTGGACGAGACAACTACAGTCCAGGACTTGTTAGACCTGTTTGCGATTTTTGCCGGTGCAGATGAGCTGCCCTTTACTGTGGAAGAGTTGGCAGTTGGAGCCGATTTTGAGCAACCGTTTACCCGTACCAGTAGCTATCTGACCCATCCTGTGTTTAATCGCTATCACTCGGAAAGCGAGCTGTTGCGGTATGTGCACCGTCTACAGGCTAAGGATTTGTCGCTAACTACATCCATGATTCCTTTGGGTTCGTGCACGATGAAGCTGAATGCGACTGCCGAGATGGTGCCGGTGACTTGGTCGGAATTTGGCAAGATTCATCCTTTTGCCCCCCAGTCGCAAACGCGGGGTTACCAAATCATGTTCGAGCAGCTTGAGGAATGGTTAGCACAGATCACGGGGTTTGCGGGGATTTCTCTCCAGCCCAATGCTGGTTCCCAAGGGGAATACACGGGATTGCTAGTCATTCGTCAGTACCATGAGGAGCGCGGTGAAGGTCACCGGAACGTTTGTCTGATCCCCCAGTCAGCCCACGGGACGAATCCTGCCAGTGCAGTCATGTGCGGCATGAAGGTAGTGGCGATCGCCTGTGACGCGATGGGCAACGTTGACCTAGACGATCTCAAGGCTAAAGCCGAGAAGCATAGTAGTGAACTCGCCGCCCTGATGGTCACCTATCCGTCTACCCACGGTGTATTCGAGGAGCAGATCAAGGAAATCTGCGCTGTTGTCCATGCCCACGGTGGGCAAGTTTACATGGACGGGGCGAATATGAACGCGCAGGTAGGGCTCTGCCGTCCAGGAGATATCGGGGCGGATGTCTGTCACTTGAACCTACACAAAACCTTCTGTATCCCCCATGGCGGCGGTGGACCTGGTATGGGACCCATCGGCGTTATGCCTCACTTGGTGCCGTTCCTGCCTGGGCATTCGGTAATCTCGATAGGGGGTGAGCAAGCCATTGGTGCTGTTTCCGCCGCACCCTGGGGTAGTGCAAGTATCGTAACGATTTCCTGGATGTACATTGCGATGATGGGTGGAGTGGGCTTGACGCAAGCAACCAAAGTTGCAATTCTCAATGCCAACTACATCGCACGCCGACTAGAACCCTACTATCCCGTTGTATATAAGGGAAAGGCAGGTTTAGTGGCTCACGAGTGCATTCTAGATCTGCGATCGCTCAAAAAAAGTGCGGCAATCGAAGTGGATGACATTGCTAAGCGGCTAATGGACTATGGCTTCCATGCCCCGACAGTTTCCTGGCCGGTGGCGGGTACGATCATGGTGGAACCCACAGAAAGTGAATCCAAGGAAGAGTTGGATCGTTTTTGTGATGCGATGATCTCGATTCGCAGGGAAATAGAGGAAATTGAATTGGGCAAGATGGACCTTCAAGATAATGTCTTGAAGAATGCACCCCACACGGCAGAAAGCCTACTCACTCAGGAATGGAAGCATTCCTATTCTCGTGAGCAGGCTGCCTACCCGGCACCATGGACTCGTGAACACAAGTTCTGGCCAGCAGTCGGGCGCATTGACAATGCCTTTGGGGACCGTAATTTTGTCTGCTCTTGTTTACCAATGGAGGCGTATAGTTCTTGACATCATCCCCCTCTATAGAGGGGGCTACCTGGTTCTATCGGATTCTGTGGTCTACCTGTTCTGCGGACCCTAGATTTTTCAAAGGAATTATGGCCCAGCCGTCAAACTCAACCCACCTTGTAGCACCACAGATCCCCTAACGCGACAGCGGGCCATAATGTCTGGTTTTTTTGTAACCCCTGACGGTCAATTTTCCCTCGCTTGTGCTGATGACTGATAAGCAGTTCTACGAATTCTGTCAAGCCAATCGCGATCTGCGCATCGAGCGCACTGCCAGTGGGGAAGTCATCATCATGCCACCAGCCTTTTCAGAAACGGGCAATCGTAACTTTAATATTGCCGCACAGCTTTGGAACTGGACAGAGCAGGATGGTACAGGGATTGGCTTTGATTCCAGTGCAGGCTTTACCCTATCCAGTGGAGCAACCCGCTCTCCCGATGCATCCTGGATTAAACTAGAGCGCTGGAATGCTTTAACACAAGAGCAACAAGCATCATTTGCACCAATTTGTCCCGACTTCGTGATTGAGTTGCGATCATCCAGCGATAGACTCAGCACCCTACAAGACAAAATGCAGGAATACATTGCCAATGGTGCATCGCTAGGCTGGCTGATTGATCGCAAGCACCGAAAAGTCTACGTCTACCGTCCCAACCGGAAACCTGAAATTTTGGATAATCCTGAAGCAGTCAGTGGCGATCCAGAATTACCGGGATTTGTCCTGCGGATGGCAAAAATCTGGTGATTGGAGCGATTCAGTAGGACACTCAAGCAGGAAAAATCTGTTCTGCCAAATTCGGTAGATGTTCCGGCAAATACAGAGTAAAGCAACTCCCGCGCCCTAGTTCTGAAGTGACTGTAATGTCTCCTCCGTGCAAGTGGGCTAGCTTACGCGTCAATGCTAAGCCAAGACCTGTACCCTCATATTTGCGGTTGAGACCACTATCGAGTTGCCGGAACGGTTGAAACAGGGACGCTTGATCCGATAAAGCAATGCCAATCCCGCTGTCAATCACCGAAAACTTGATTGTGCCTTCGGTTTTATCGACTTTTAGTGTGACTGATCCAGTCTCCGTAAACTTGACAGCGTTAGACAGAAGGTTAAACAAAATCTGCGTCAGTCGGCGTTTATCGGCAGTACAAGTGGTCAAGTCAGTTGCAATGACTAATGAAAGTTGCAAACCGCGACTGTTCGCACGCTCCTGAATCATTGCGATGCAAGCATTTGCTAATTCCTCTACTAAAATCGTTTCCAGAGTCAATTCTTCTCGACCAGCTTCAATCTTACTTAAATCCAGCAGGTCGTTGATCAGTTCCAACAGGTGCTTTCCAGAGGCAGACATAAGTTGGATATATTGTTGTTGTTTAGCATTTAGTGACCCAAATATTTGTTTGAGGAGTATATTCGAAAAGCCTAAAATCCCCGTCAGTGGCGTTCGCAGTTCGTGGCTCATGTTGCTCAAGAATTCGCTTTTAGCAAGATTGGCGGCTTCTGAAAGCAGTTTTTCCCGCTCTAATTCTTGGGTGCGTTCTTTAACTAATTGGTCAAGCCGTTCGTAGCTTTGAGCATTGTAGAGCGCGATCGCAGTTTGGTCAGCAATCCTCTCTAGTAAGTGAATCTCATCATCTGTGAATGTCCGGTAGGTGGTTGTTGTATTTATACACAGACCACCAAACATCTGTTCGCGAATAAAGATTGGTACACCCAATACAGAAAGGGTGTGCGCCTCCTGGATCTCCATCAGTCGGGTTGGCGTTGGCGGGACTTTTGCGTAATTAGGAGCATGAAAAGCCCGACGACAGCGAAAGTCAGAGGTAGGGTCCACTAGATCGGGCCACTCTGACATAGGAGCCCTGAAATTTAGCATGGAGACAACTTGGTCGCTGACGCGCCATTCGTTCAGCACCTGAATCTGTTCTGCTTCCAGAGAAAAGATAAACACCCGGTCAACGCCAAAGCATTCCCCAGTGAGCCTGACAATTTCCTCCAAGATGTACTCTGGATTGAGGCTAGAATTCACTGACCGGCTAATCTGATTCAGCAATTGCTCCCGCTGAGACTGTTGTTGAACTTGGCTAAACAGTTGGGCTTGCTGAATCGCGATCGCTAATTGAATAGCCAGTTGATCGAGTGCCTGCGTTTCAAAACGCTGCCACTGACGCGATCCAGAACACTGATGGACTATTAGCAGTCCCCACAGCTGATCATCCTGGAAAATTGGCACCACCAACTCCGCCTTGACCTGAAGTTCAGTTATGAAATCAAAATACTTAGATGGAAAGCCAGCCTGATTAATATCATTTACCCTACGGATGCATCTTTGCTGGTATTGTGGCTGAATCTCACGCAACCAGGTTATATAGCTCTCCTTTGCTAAGTCCAACTTCCACTCGAGAGCTACTGATTCTGCAACGAGGCTGCCACGCTGGTAGTAATCGAGGCGATAGATCATAACGCGGTCGGCTTCGAGGAATTGTCTAACTTCCGCCACTGTCGTTGTCAGAATTTCATCTAGGTTGAGTGAACTCCGAATCCGCGAAGCAATAGCTCCCAACATGTGATCGCGCTCATTCTGCTGCCGTAGTTGGGTTTCAGCCCACTTACGCTCGGTGATGTCCCTAACAATGGTCTGGAACCCTATGCTCTTGCCCTGCTCATTCAGCAGGTTCGTAACAACGTTTTCGGTATAAACTGTCTGTCCATCCTTACGGCTCCAGGCCCACTCTAGCGCCAGCTCGGGAAACATGTCCTTAGTATGATATTCCTGCCAGAAGTTCTCAAATTGCTGATGGTAATCCGGGTGTACGATGCGTCTGAACAACCCCGGATCTGCCACAAACTCCTCCGGGCTAAAGCCGAAGATTTCTCGACAAGCCGGGTTGCCAAAGACAACTTTGTGATCCCAACTGATCATAAGGATGGCATCTTTGGATTGCTGAACCAGACTGCGGTATCGCTCCTCACTCTGGCGAAGTGCTTCTTGCGCCCGCTTGCGCTCAGTGATGTCTTTGAACACAACGACCGCACCGACTAACTCGCCTCGTTCTCGAATTGGGGTGCTGACATAATCAACTGGGAAACTAGTGCCGTCCTTTCGCCAAAACACTTCATTATCCACATGATGGACAACCCCATCTTTAAACGCTGCATAGATTGGACACTCATGTGCGGGGTAGTGACTTCCATCGGGTTTGGTGTGGTGCAGAATCGCATGCTGGGGCTTGCCAATAAGTTCCTCGACCTTCCACCCAGTCATTCTTGCCGCAGCTGGATTAGCGAATGTGGTATTGCCCTGTAAATCTACGCCATAAATCCCCTCACCCGCTGAGTTCAAAATCAGTTCATTTTGCCGCCTGAGCCGTTCAAACGTCGACTCTGCCTGCTTGCGCTCAGTGATATCACGGGAATTAACGACCAGACCCTTCACACTCGAATCACCTAGGAGATTATTACTGACAGACTCTAAACACACCCAAGAATGCTCTGCATGTTTAAAGCTATACTCTACGACAACCAGCACCCCCGGATGTTTAATCGCATTAGTAAAGGCAGCCTGTACAGTGTCAACATCTTCTGGGTAAATGTAATCAAATTTATTTTTGCCAATTAAATCTTCAGGTTGATAACCCAAGACGCGCGAAATTGAGGGGCTGACATAGCGTATGGTTCCATCAGGAGCGAGAACTGTGATGATGTCTGATGAGTTTTGGACAAGCGAACGGAAACGCTCTTCACTCTGACGCAGTGCCTCTGCGCTTTTGACGATTTCAGCACTGATGCGCTGGTCAATTACGGAATTCAAAAGCGTGAACCCCAGGATGAACAGCATCGCAATTCCAATCACCATCCATAACCAGGTGTTATCAACAGCGTGAATTTTGTCAGTGACCATATCATCCGTCGTGGTCGTAAACGCAGCGGCGGCCATACCGGTGTAGTGCATCCCCAAAATGCCAGCACTCATCACTAAGGCGCTGCCGACTTTGGCTAGGTATACCTGCCTGCCCCATGGCTTCGAGCGCCGTCGCAAAGCAATCCAAAGAGCGGTGATCGATGCGCCGATGGCTATGACAAAAGACACAGTAAACAGCATCGGATCGTACTGGATCGTCGCTTTTAGTCGCATCGCTGCCATCCCGATGTAGTGCATCGAGGCAATCGCAATTCCCATCAATACCCCACCTATTAGGAGTGGAAGTGTTCCTATTGTCTGAAGGCTGGATACAAACAGAGCTAGCCCAGAGGCTACAATCGCCACCAGCATCGACAGGAGGGTGATGGGGATGTCGTAGCTTAAGGGCAGATTAATCTGGAAGGCTAACATGGCAATAAAGTGCATCGACCAGATGGTAATCCCCATAGCGATCGCACCAATTACCAGCCAAAACTTACGAGTATACCCTTGGGCTACCATGGCCCGCCCAGCCAGTTCCAGCACCGTATAGGAGGCAAGTACCGCCAGGACAACTGAAAGTCCGACAAGGCTGAGGTCATGGGTGTGTGTCATAGCTTGGCCTGCAGCATTTATTACTTGAGTCTCAGCTATAGGTTGGTAGTTCTATCAAAGCTTTATAAAGAGATTCATGACAACCGTAAATATCTCGACTACCCACAGTGCTTGCCAAAGTAAATTCGGTAGTTTTACTGATAAAATATCGGGATTTACCTGATAAAATTTAGGAGATTGGTTATTTTTCCTGAATCCACGACTCATATCTGAATCAGGGTCCAGGTAACTATTTAAGTTATAACCGTACTAACAGGATTTTGACTGGCTAAAGAAACTAATTAACTTGACCACTATAGGTATAAGCACACATTCAGAACTAAGACTAAAAGTCCTGACTTGCTGTAAAAAAACGTAGAGAATGATTTTTAAAAGCTGACTGTATATTCAATCCAGTAATTTTACGTTGAAGGGTCAAATAAGGTTAAATTATCAGTGAGATGTCGTTTGGACACAAAGCAGTAAGTTTTCGCTTGGACTACTAGCAGAGCAAGCATTAACTTGAGTTCATGTATTAATCTGGCATACCAGCTAGGTACGGAACAGGGTAGAGCTAAAAAGAGGCAGAGGTCTAGAGGGCAGAGGGGAAAACCTCATAGAATAAGACAAGGCAACATGTTACCCATCTAGGCATTACTGTCCTTGCCATAACCGACACAAATATGTTAACCGTACACACATGGTGATCGTGCTTAATCCTGTCAACACTTCCTTAAGTTGGCAATATCGTGCAAAATACAAGTAGATAGAAGTGCTGAATCATGGTAGAACGTCCGATCAAAAAGTCTGAGCGTCAGGCTATTACTGAACCCAGTGATGTTGTAAAACAGGATCTGGAGACCGAACCCAGCCTGATTGAAGGTAGTCTTGACTCGATCACCCAATCCCCGGAGGAAAGGAACACAACTCGGCCATCCCCGAGAAAAGACAAAACAAAGGGAAAAGGCAAAGGCAATCAGCAAGAGGAGGATCGCTCAAGGTTGGGAAATCCTGCCCTGATGCGTGGTCCTAAGCCAACGAAGCCCAAGCCTCCAGTAATCAAAGAGACTCAGCCGGAAACCGCTGATGAGGATTCAGGCAATGAACCGGGTCAAGAGACGACTACTGAGAGCTAGAATTCTCCATCAGTAGGTGCCAACTCCCTACAATCAGCTAGTTTTCAGACTTGCAGAATTTCGACAGTTCCAACTTGACCGTCGATACGCACCCGCGCTCCCTCTGGCAACAGTGCTGTTGCATTATGGATATTCATAACTGCTGGAATGCTATACTCACGCGCCACGATCGCACCGTGAGAAAGCCGTCCCCCCACTTCTGCAATCAGCCCACCAGCCCGTGCCAATAGTGGTGCCCAGCCAGAGTCAGTGTAAGGCACCACCAAAATCGTGTCCCGGTCAATTTCTGGTACAGCCTGGAAATTCCGCAGCACCTTCACCCGTCCCTCTACTTGCCCAGGACTAGCACCAATTCCTTGCAACATCTGGTTAGAGGAGAGGGGCTGATGAGGCGATTGAGCGATGGGGCGATGGGGGGCATTACCGTAAACCAACGGTGGCACCGTGTCCAGAGCGCCATCTTGTTCAAGTTGCGATCGCCGCCTTTGTACCAGCTGCCCTAGCTGCAGCAACGGCGAGTCAGAACCTGCAACCAACTGCCGAACTTCATCAAACTCCAAAAAAAAGATATCGCCAGACTCCGACAGCAACCCCGACTGCAACCAAACTTTTTCCAGTGCCACAAAACACCAGCGCAATTGAGCCAACAGCTGACTATAAACCACCGTTACCCGCCCCTTAACATCAACCCTACCCTGCACCAACCCTCCATTTCTCCTCCCTCTGCGCTCTTGGCGTCTTGGCGGTTCGTTCAAACACCGAACAAACAGTTCCCGCACCTGCTGGGGGTCTTCCTTCCAAGTCGGAACCGCAATATCAGTTCCCACCTGACTAAGGTAACCGTAATCCTCAAGCAGCTGGTCAAATTGCTCCAGAATTTTCCGTCCCTCTGAACTTGCAGCCAGCTGCTCAAAAACTGAAAACTGAGATATTCCTTGAACCAGCTGGGGTAATAGCTGACGAGCATCTGCTGCTAGAGAGGCAATAGCCCTCAAAGAAGCGACCTCCGGCGTCTCGCTATGATCAATCTCCGTATCCTTCACCCGGAGTAGCGCCTGCCGCAGCGAAACACTCAACGGAGCCAAAATGCTATAGTACGTCGCCCGCTTCAGCAACTCCAAGATCAAGTCCACCCGTTCTAGCAGTGCCGCCGATTGTACATTTTGGCTAGGATAGTACTGGTGAATCCCTTTCAGGGATTGAAATGGGGCAAAATGCTGCTGGTAATCCCGTTCAAAGTCCTTTTGTAAACTCAGTTCCCGACCCAGCAACCGCAACAATCCTAGCAGATTCCGCAACGTCGAACGCAGAGGTGGCTTAGCTATCTTGCCGCCCATAGTTAAAAACTCTAGACTTTCGGGCGGTAGACCCATGCGAAGAAATATCTGCCCCAATAGCGAAGCATTGAAATAGGCGCGAGAGTAGTGCAGCGTTGCCGTTTCGTTGAAATTCAACCCACGGGCGCGATCGCCCAAAACCACAGTAAAAATCTCCCCCCAAACCCCGCAGGTCAAAGGTCTATTAATTGACCAAGTTAACGGACGAATCAGTCCCGGAATCACCTCCGCCGCAATCTTGCGCGTCCAGATGGGTAGTAGCGTAGTGATCGGGCGCGATTGCAGGAGCCACAACGTCTGACCGTCGTAGCTCCACTCAATATCCTGTGGAATACCGTGGTACTGGCTCTCCAAGTGTCGCGCACTGAAGGCGACTTGCCGGATTAATGCCGGTGGCACATCTCCTTCTCCCTCTACAGGCAATTCATGCTCCTCCGGTAGCACGCAGGGAGGTTTTCGTAACAGTGAAGATGCAATGAATTGTGTCTCTGCAACAGAAACACGATATTGCTCTGGCGTTACTTGCCCTGAAACAACTTGAGTGGCGTCTCCGGGCAACGCCTCAATCACGACAGCACAAGAATGCTGGTTGATCGGATCACGGCTGAAGGCAACTCCTGAAAATACGCCTCGGACTTGTTTTTGAATTAGCAGCGCCATTGCGTCTTCTGGCAGTCCACGTTCATGCCGGTACTGCACAGCAGCGCTGGCAAAGTAAGAAGCCCGACATCGAGCGATCGCTTGCTGCAACGCCTCGCGGCTAGTGACATTCAAAACGGTTTCGTACTGCCCAGCTGCCGAAGCTTGCTCCGAGTCTTCTCCCACCGCCGAGGAGCGCACAACCAAGGGCGCTTCATCTGACGGCTGGAGAAAATTAATTAAGGCTTCCGGGTCATCGCCAGGGGTAAGTATCCAGCCCATTGGTACAGGGTAGCCCCAGCGTTTCAGCCTAGATAAAGTGGCAGCCTTTTGACCGACTTTACTGGCATCTAGCTGTTCATCCAGAGAGACGATGGCTTTACGCCCTTGAAAAAAGCGAAACACAGGTTGAGAAGACCCAATTCCAGCTGAAGAAGGCAGATCCAGGTCATCAGGAATTTTTTGGTAAATCAAGCAGAGCAACAGAGCAAGAGCGATCGCTGCTCCAATTCGTGCTGAGTCTTGGGCGTGTAGCAGTGCCGTGATTAGGGGGAACAGAATCAAAACCCCGACACGTCCCATCTGTCTATTACGCACAATCGTAAAGCTGATGCCTCCAATTAAAAACACCAAGCCTGCCACACGCCAATCATGAACCACAAATCCCCAGACGACATTTGTGGTTCCGGCTCCTTTGCCCACCCAGTACCGACCGATGACTAGAGCAATCAGGGCAATCAATTCCCCAGCGGGGTAGTCTGGAAAGAAGGCACGAGCAATTAAGACTGCGGCAATTCCCTTAACAGCCTCTGACACCACAGCCAGAATCCCAGCTAGTTTGCCGCCGTGATAGAAGGCAGCTGAGACACTGATATTTCCAGTGCCAAGTTTTGCCAGCTGCTGCCCTGTAAGCGCGTAGGTGATCCAGGCAATCAGCGGCAGTCCTCCCAAGAGGGGGCAGACGATGAAAATGACAATAGCACCCCAGATTTGCAGCAACGTCATGATAAAGGAAGGATGAATTAATTTTGCCTTCATCCTTCATCATTCATCATTTCGATCAGTTCATAGCGTAAGCCACTTGAAGCGCCCAAAAAATGAGAGCGCCAATTGACCCCAAGATCAATACGGTCGAGATGGCAACTGCTTTAGGGCTATCCGCGCCCTTGAATTTCATAATTCCACGGTTTAGGTCTGACATGGCGTTGTGATCCTCTTCGTTTCCAGTAGTGGAGCATTCTGAATTCTACACGACACCCTACACTGTGGAGCTTGCGACTCTGACGTATAAACCCTAGATTGCTACGACAGAATTATTAAAGTGATGAAGCTCTAAGTCTTGCTGTTTCCAGGTTTGACCATCCAGAGCCATCTGCTCAATTGAACTTGCCAATCGCAGGGCTTTGAGTGCTTGTTCACCACCTACTGATGGTTTATTGCCACCCCGCACACAGTTGACAAAGTGTTCCAACTCTGCACAGAGTTTGTCAATGTTACTAGTGTGAACTTTTTCAATTAAACCATCTTGACGGTAAAGTACCTGACCATAGTCAGTTACACACTTAGCGGTTGTCTGACGGTGAATCAGGATTTCATTGTTGAGGAAATCAGCCTCTGTCAAGGAGTTCTTGCAATGGGCGGCAATGCGGCGGATTTTGCGGTGCGTGACTTTGCTTGCAGTTAGGGTGGCGACAATGCCATTGGCAAAGCCCAGCGTGGCGGTGACATAATCCAGATAGGGGCGATCAGGCGGGTTCCCCGTCCAGGCGCGACTGCCGCTAGCCGTCAAATTGACCACTGGAGCAGCGGCTAATTCTAAGAGCAGGTCAATATCGTGGATCATCAGATCCAGGACAACCGATACATCATTAGCCCGGTGGGAATAAGGACTCATGCGGTGGGCTTCTAGAGCCAGCAATTCTTCAGTTTTCAGCACTTTGCTGAGTTCCTGAAAGGCTGGGTTGAAACGCTCAATGTGACCCACTTGCAGGATAGATTGTGAGTCTGCTGCCGCATTTACCAGGGACTCCGCCTCAGTAATACTGGCAGCAATTGGCTTTTCAATCAAAACATGAATTCCTGCCTGGAGACAGGTCAGCCCGACGGCATGATGCTGGCGGGTAGGAACAGCAATGCATACGGCATCCACCAGAGGGAGGAGGTCGCGGTAATCTTCAAAAAAACGCACTCGGTATTTGCTGGCGGTGTCTATTCCCCGCTCTACATTAATATCTGCAACACCGACGAGTTCGACGTCTTTGAGTAAACTCAGTACGCGGGCGTGATGTTGTCCCATATGGCCCACCCCGATCACGCCCATGCGGATCGGTTGAGGCTGATTGCGCTGCAAATGAAAGTTCGGTTGTCCCACTGACATGCTATCTTGCACTCCTGTCTTCTCCTCCACCACCAAAATGTAGAGACGCGTGTAACTGCGTCTTTACTCAATTGCCAGCTCTAAACCGTCTCAAATCATCCAGATGGTACCATGGCGCTTATATTTATGAAGAATTTCAAAGTTTGTTCCAGGTTACTGTAATCTGTCTTGTTTTTGACACGGTCACTCCTGATTACATTGTGATTTTGCCTATGCCAGAGCAGACAGCGTCATGTGTCACTTTTTTGCCCGTCCATAGAGAAAGGGCTCTAGGGGCAAGGGAGCCTCTGCCCCTGGAGCCCCTCTGCCTTTACTTTGCTGAGCCAGGCTCTAAACGGTGAATCTGGATTTGATGCAGACGTGGCCCTTCAACCGACACAACGGTGAAATCGAGATTTTGATAGCGCAGGGTTGTGCCAGGAGGCGGAATTTTTTGCAGCTGGTACAGCAGGAAACCCCCCAGCGTCTGGTATTCATTCGTCAGGGGCAAGTTCAGCTGCAATAACTCGTTGAGGTCTTCTAAGTTCATCTGCGCCTGCACCAGAAATGTCTGCTCGGATAAAATCTGGAGCATCAATTCGTCGGTGCTTTCGGGCTCGCCGCTGTTGCCAATGATTTCGGCAATCAAATCCTGCATGGTGACGAGGCCAACTGTGCCGCCAAACTCATCCACCACCATCACCATTGCTTGAGTAGATCGCTGCATCATTGGCAATAGTTCACTCAAAGGTGTGTGTTCCGGTACAAATTGCGCCGGGCGAATCCAGGGGTGGATTTCAGTTTCTAAAGATAGCTTTTCCAGAACCAGAGGCTCCGCCAACTGTTTAAAGTGAACAATACCGCGAATGTCGTCTAAAGACTTGCCAATGACGGGATAGCGGGAGTAACCTGTGGCAGCCATTTCCTTGAGCAGTGCCCAGAACGTGGCCGTAATTGGAAGAGCGACAATGCTGGTGCGCTTAACCATGACTTCTGCCGCTGTCACGTCGCCAAACTCAAACACATTATTCAGCAGTTCTCGCTCCTCAGCCTCCAACCCCGTCGATTCGCGCTCAGTTGAAATAATCAGTTGCAACTCTTGAGAGGTTACTGGTGGTCGCCAGCCCTGACCTGTATACTGTATGCCCCCCAATCGCAATAGCCAGCGGGTAGATTGATTCAGAATCCAGATAAAGGGGTTGAAAAAACGCGCGATCGCTCTTACCGGTGGCCCCAAAAACCGCGCCAGTTGTTCTGAGTCAAGCAGGGCAATAGACTTGGGACATAGCTCTCCCAAAACAATTTGCAGATAGGCAATCAGGACAAAGGCGACGGGAATAGATAGGGAATGGGACAGCAGCTGGCTCATCCTTGGCGACAGAAACGGCCACGTTCGCATCCAGGACGACACCAAGACTCCCATGGTACTTTCCCCAATCCAGCCCAGCGCCAGACTAGAGAGGGTAATACCCAGCTGAGTTGTAGATAGCAGCCGATCAATACTTCGTTGCAGAGCTTGGACTGTTATCGCCTGGGCATCACCGGCCTCTACCAACTGGTGGATACGCGATCGCCGCACCGAAACCAAGGAAAACTCAGCCGTCACAAAAAAGGCATTGATCGCAATCAAAAGTAACACCGACAACAATCGCAGGAAAATGTCTGATCCTGTGAGTAAAGGGGAGGCACTCACCGCCAAGACATTTACAAGGTCGGCAACCATCAGCTCATAGGGTATGGATCTTAGATTTTAGATTATGGATTTATTTCATCTATCAGGTTTCTCAGGCTTAGGGTGCTTTCCCTTGGACTCAACCCACGCTCGGGCACTTGTCAGGATATCTTCTTCTTTCAACATCCCCACCGCTCCCGGCTGTAGCGACGTCGTCCCCTTACGCCCCTTACGCCCCTTCATCTTACTTGTAGGGTGAACATCCGGCTGAGTAACGCCTTTGAGCGCTGTATGCCCCACATTAAACGCCCATATTCCACTCATACAACCTAACCCTAGCATCAGGCTCAACAAAATTAAAGTGAAGACCACTGTTAAATTCAATTTCATAGTTGTATCTGATAAAGAGGTTATTGGACTAAAATGAAGTAAGTTCAACCAGGGTTGCCCGAGCGGATTAGGGAGCCGACTCATAATCGGTGGCGAAAGCCTAGGTAGGTTCAACTCCTACACCCTGGATTATCTAGAAGTAAAGCCAGATGCATACTCCGGCGTACAGGCAGTCTAAGAGAGTTTAATCAAGTGGCAGTGTCTCAATTAACGATTGTTGGGATTCAAAGCGGGAGACTCCAAAAGGGTGGTATTGTAAGGATTCGGTAAGTCTGGAGTGCGAATAATTGGACCGCTGGAACCTTGCTGCTTCAGGGTATCCTGGTACAAGGCGTCAACCAATTCGCCATCTCGCCTGATTTCATTTTCAGGGAAGGAGTTCCCGACCCCGAAAATCAAGTCAAATTGACGACCAATGGATTGATTGCGGAAAAAGTTGGGATCGTTTTTAAAAAAAGCTCGGTTAAATGTGTCAGCAGGCGTTTCATAATCGCTCGGTTTGGCGCTTGAGTCTGGTTCAGCTGTTACAGCAGAGGGAAAAACGGTAGCGGAGGCAACGAGAACCAATACACCGGTCAGGCTTATGAACCTTAGATTCATGGCTTTCATCTTCAATGTTGGGAGAAATCTTAAATTATGCTTGAGTCTAGAACCATTGTTAGCTTAATTTTTGATTATCCACAACTTTTGACATTTAGTAATGACTTATGAAACCCAATCCCAGCGGCGGTCAGATGTCTGGGCAGCTACTGCTGATTTAACCACGCTGCGCCAGCAGCTACTGGATTTATTTTGCCAATTGGCTTATCAAGAAGGCGACTTTGTTCTCTCTTCTGGGCAGCGCAGTTCTTACTACATCAACGGGAAGCAGGTGACACTCCATCCCGAAGGGGCTTTGGCAATTGGTCGCATTCTCTTATCCCATCTGAGCGCAGATACTCAGGCAGTGGCTGGGTTGACTTTAGGAGCCGATCCGATTGTGACAGCGGTGAGTGTAGTTTCTGCCTATGAGAATAAGCCGATACCAGGGCTGATTGTCCGTAAAGAATCTAAGGGTCATGGGACAAGGGCATATATTGAAGGCCCCAGTCTGCCAGTGGGTAGCTTAGTGGTGGTCTTAGAAGATGTTGTCACAACTGGGCAATCAGCAATGAGCGCAGTTGAGCGTCTCAAGCAGGCGGGTTACAACGTCAATCAAGTGATCGCACTGGTAGACCGGCAGCAGGGTGGCGATGAATTATATCAGTCAGCTGGGTTGAAGTTTCAGTCGGTGTTTTCGATTCAGGACATTCAAGAGCGCTACGCAGCGCTAGGGGCTAGAGGGGAGGGGGTGAGGGGGTGAGGGGGGAAAGAAGAATTAGTCTCCCCATCTCCCCATCTCCCCCTCTCCCCCTCTCCCCATCTCCCTAGGAAGTCACAGTTTCCTTGGCCAGGAACTTCTCTAGTTCTGTCAATGCATCCGCATCCACCTTGGTCTGCATTGGGCAGAATTTGGGGCCGCACATCGAGCAAAACTCTGCAGTTTTATAGATGTCAGCTGGCAAAGTTTCATCATGGTATTCCCTAGCGCGCTCTGGGTCAAGCGAGAGTTCAAACTGGCGGTTCCAGTCGAAGTTGTAACGGGCTTGGGAGAGTTCATCGTCGCGATCGCGTGCCCCAGGACGGTGCCGTGCAATATCTGCTGCATGAGCCGCAATCTTGTAGGCAATCAACCCATTCCTCACATCTTCCGCATCTGGCAGTCCCAGGTGTTCCTTAGGCGTCACGTAGCAGAGCATCGCCGTGCCGTACCAACCAGCCAGTGCTGCCCCAATCGCTGACGTGATATGGTCATAGCCGGGTGCAATGTCCGTTACCAGTGGCCCTAACACATAGAAGGGCGCTTCGGAACATTCTTCCATCTGCTTGCGGACATTGAACTCAATCTGATCCATCGGAACGTGTCCCGGTCCTTCCACCATCACCTGCACATCATGTTCCCAGGCACGGCGAGTTAGCTGCCCCAAGGTTTTCAGTTCAGCCAGTTGAGCTGCATCAGAGGCATCATGGGTGCAGCCAGGACGCAAGGAATCCCCCAAACTGAACGACACATCGTACTTTTTGAAAATCTCAATAATGTCCTTGAAGTGGGTGTGGAGGGGATTTTGCTTGTGGTGATGAAGCATCCACCGCGCCAGAATCCCGCCGCCGCGAGAGACAATCCCAGTGAGGCGGTTTTTCACTAAGGGCAAATGCTCAATCAGAATCCCCGCGTGAATGGTTTGATAGTCTACCCCCTGCTGGGCATGTTTCTCAATCACGTGGAGGAAGTCATCCGGTGTCAGCTTTTCAATCGTGCCGTGAACACTTTCTAGGGCTTGGTACACTGGCACGGTTCCAATTGGCACTGGTGAGGCGTTGATAATTGCCGTGCGAATCTCATCCAGGTTGCCGCCGCCAGTGGAGAGATCCATTACGGTATCGGCTCCATACTTCACCGCAAGAGTCAGCTTCGCGACTTCTTCATCAAGATGGGAAGAATTGGGGGAGGCTCCGATATTGGCGTTGACCTTACACTTAGAAGCAATGCCGATGCACATCGGCTCCAGGTTGGTGTGATTGATGTTCGCAGGGATAATCATCCGCCCCCGCGCCACTTCTTCTCGAATCAGCTCAGCTGGGAGATTTTCCCGCTGGGCGACGTAGTTCATTTCTTCGGTAATGACACCTTGACGGGCATAGTGCATTTGAGACACATTGCTCTGCCCACGACGCTTGGCGATCCATTCAGTCCGCATGTATTAATTTCCTCAATTAACAGCTTCCCTCCGCCGGTATTACCCGGTCTCAGGTGCTGAGGGTGTGATCTCAGCCTGGTTTCCCAGGCACCCCTAGCTTGTTTGAAATTGTATCACTTTGGTTTGGGCTGATTTCAATCCCTGATAGGGATTTTTACAGATTAATCGCCCCCACCGTATATACAGTACCACATTAGCACACGGAAGATGTATCTCACTAATCATGAAAATCGCTATAACAATTTATTATGAGATGGAGTAGATACCCGCAAGCGTTGCCTTTCCAAGTTGGAGAGCCTGAAGCTAGTAAGTCCTAAAATGAAGTGACAAAGTCAGTGTTCGAGCCAAAAAATCAGGAGACGTTGTTGTGAATACCGAAGGCAAAGATTCTAAACCGAGAATTGGATTCATCGGCATGGGAGGTATGGGTAGCCGTATGGCTCGCCGGTTGCTCGATGCCGACTACCCACTTACTGTCTACAACCGCACCAAGGAAAAGACGAAACCGCTAACGCAGCAGGGTGCCGCAGTCGCTGATACGCCGAGAGAGCTAGCCGCTAGCTGCCAAGTCGTCATATCCTGCGTCACCAACGATGCTGCGCTGGAGGCAGCGCTGCTTGACCAGGAAGGTGCCGTTGCTGGTGCCAAAGAGGGTACCATCTTTATTGATATGAGTACTGTCTCTCCCGAAACATCGCGCCGGATCTTCGAGGCGGCGAAAGCGCAAGGTGTGAGGATGATTGACGCTGCTGTGTCGGGGAGCACACCTCAAGTTGAAGAAGGGACTCTAGTCATCTTCGTCGGCGGTGAGCAGGACACATATCAGCAGTGTAAACCTATTTTAGATGTCCTGGGTAAAGAGTCCCTCTATATGGGGGACAGTGGTATGGGTACAACGATGAAGCTGGTTGTCAACGCCGTAATGGGTCTTGGTCTTCAGGCAGTAGCCGAGGCTCTTGCCCTGGGAGAAAAAGCAGGACTCCAGAAGGACAAGCTTCTCGACGTACTAGGAAAGACATCTGTTATATCGCCAGCCCATAAACTCAAGCTCGAGAATGCACGAAAGGGGGAGTATCCGGCGAACTTCCCCTTGGAACTGATGTACAAGGATTTTGAGTTGATTTTGAGCCATGCGGCGAAGCTATCTGTTCCCATGCCAGCCACAGCGGTAGCCCAGCAAATATGTGCTATCGAAAACTCCAAAGGAGCCCAAGAAGATTACTCAGCCACAATCAGGTTAATGCAAGAATTGGCTGGTTTGTTTTCACTTTAGCGAGTCAGCCCTACCTGCTAATGGTGGAAATGCTCGTCAAACACATAAAATGTACCCTAGCTCATGTTAAGTCCGACAAAGAGATCCATTTGTTTCAGCTATGAAGGAGTTTACCCCTGTCCAGTCTGTCGTTTGGGAAAGATCCAAGCCCTGCCCTTGATGGATGCTATGGCTTGTGACTTTTGTAGTCACATTTTCACAGCCAACTTAGAAAAACAGCAACTCAAGATGCCTTCCAGGCAACCTCCCCTGCTCTGGCGTTGGAATGGTAGTAATTGGACAGGAGCGCACCTGGAGGGGGTAGAGCTGGGCTGGGGTTATTGGCTAGCGGCAGTTGCGGTTATAGTCTTCCCGACTACCTTGGTTGGGCTGACGACCTACACTTTTCCCCCAACCCCTGGAACCCCATTTTCTTGGCTACCATATGTTTGGACTGGGTTAGCTTTTTTATCACATCTAGGAATTATCGGGTGGCTAGTTGTTGAGTTTTATCAATTCCCAGTTGGGGCGTACTTGAGAGTCATGCGGCAGCATATTGGTGACGTTCTCCCCCGTTATACCCGCAAGAGTTAATCGGGGGAATTTGAGATGAACTGCTTCAAAATCTCGCTTGGCTTACGGTTCCACGTATCGATGTGGTTTCTTCACTGATACAGCCCTGAGTACTGCATAATTTTCACAGGGATTCGGAACAACGTCGCGGCAAGTGCAGAAAAGCTAAACTTCAACTTAAGTGGTCGTGGTAGGTCCTGCCAGTCAACCGATACAAAGCCAAAGCCAGCGTAAAACATTGCTAGCTTGCTGCCAAGACATTCTAGATAGAGTGGCTGCGTAGCCGACTCAACTAAATGTTTAACTAAATACGTTCCCAAGCCCCGACTGCGCCAACCAGGGGCAACAACCACACTACCAAGTTCTTGCGCCCCAGGGAAGGAGCGCAACTGTCCACAAGCAACCATTCGCCCATCACATTCAATAATCCAGAACTGCTGACTGCGCAACTGGGTCGGATCGAGTTTTGCCGCTAGCACTAATTTCCGAATTGGCCATGTGTCCTGGGCACGAGCCGGGCGGAGAATACACCCTGGTGGCAACGAAAAAGAGCGGTTAGTCATCTACGTCCTAAAACTTGAGGCATCAGAAATTGTTCAACTCAACCTCAAAAGTTTGTCCTCCCACCGTTACTTTATCGCCTGACACTAATTTCCGGCCTCGTCGGGTTTCAAGCGTGCTGTTGACCAAAACATCACCCCCTTGAATCATCATCTTGGCTTGTCCACCAGTCGGGGCTATGCCTACCAACTTCAAAAACTGGTCGAGCTTAATTGTGTTGCTGGTTATAGTCATATTCACGTTACTGTTGAAGGGAAACTCCTCTAAACTCCAATTGTGGATATCTCTGTTCTAGTCAAAACCTTTGTTGCTGTCTTCGTCCTGGCGGATGCTTTAGGCAATGCACCGATCTTTTTGGTTCTGACCAAAGGCATGGAACCAGAACAAAGAAACAGTGTTGTGGATCGGGCCAGTATCGTTGCAACAGCGGTACTGCTGGGATTCGCCTTTGGGGGTCAATCGGTTCTGAATTACTTGGACATCAGCATCGGAGCCTTGCGAGTAGCTGGAGGACTGCTTCTGCTCTTAATTGCCTTACGCATGCTAGAAGGAGAAATGGACACGCCGGTCGTTGAGTCTTCGCGCGATGTGGCGATTACCCCACTGGCCTTGCCGCTGTTGGCTGGCCCAGGAACACTGACGACAGTGATGCTGTTGATGTCTGAATCTCCTAATGCTCATTTAAGTGTGGTGGTCGGAATTGTCGCTGCGATGATCGTGACATGGTTTATTGTGCGTCAGTCAGCTCGCATCGACCACTGGATCGGGGCCGAAGGGGCGGTGATCATCACTCAACTCCTGGGTTTTCTGCTGGCAGCACTGGCGGTGGAACTGGGTAGTGCTGGGATTCGTGAACTCTTTCTGATCTCATGAGTAGGTAGGAAAAAAATTCGTAATATCACCATATTTTGGCTTTTTTTAGCGATTTCTATTGTCCAATATTCTTTTCCTTAAAGTATTTCTTGTAAGGTTGCTTATGACTTCAAACAGACGTTTGTCGTTTTTTCTCAAGGTTTATTGAGGTTTACGAACAACTGTTGCAAATTCTTTACAAATAAGTAAAAATCAGCCAAATAAATAAGTACTTATACTCTTGGGCTTTTGTTGTAGGTTTGCTAGAAGGGTTAAAGGTCGGGTAATATAGCGGTTCCTATTCGCGTGAGGTACGCCAGAACCCTCGACTGGCAAACGTTATACCCCTCATGTGTGTACCTCATTCGATCAAGAAACGCTATAGTCGGTAATCTCTATATATAAATACATAAAGTAGGAAATGTTTATTGATAAGATAGTTCTATAGATAGATGTTTTGGAATGGTTAGAGATTAATTGCCCTGCAAGGTTACAGGGCAATCTTTTTGGCGTTACCAAGGAGTCGAGCCTGTGCTATCCACAATGGCCTACCCACGTCCACAGTTGCAGCGATCTAACTGGATTTGCCTCAACGGTTCGTGGAAATTTACTTTTGACGACGATGGGCGATTCATTCGACCCAGCGATATTTCTGAGTGGCCTCATACGATTGAAGTTCCGTTTGCTCCAGAATCCAGCCGCAGCGGTATCAGCGACACGGGCTTTCACCTGAACTGCTGGTACGAACGCGAATTTGACCTACCCATGAGTGAGGGTAGGGTACTGCTCCACTTTGGGGCGGTAGACTATCGCGCCCGTGTGTGGGTCAACGAACAATTCATGGTTGAGCATGAGGGCGGGCATACCCCTTTCACCATCGACATTACGCCCGTATTAAATGAAAACGGGCCACAGCGGATCACTGTCTGGGCTCAGGACAATCCCTACGATCTGGCCAAGCCGCGCGGGAAGCAGGATTGGCAGCTTGAGCCGCACAGCATCTGGTACCCACGCACTACCGGCATCTGGCAGACCGTCTGGGCTGAGTGTGTCGGTGGGACTTATATCGACCGCATCCGCTGGACACCGCACTTCGAGCGCTGGGAGATTGGCTTTGAGGCCTTTGTCACAGGTGAGCGGCACAATGGCATCGAATTGAAGGTGAAGCTAACAGTTGGCAACCAGCTACTGGTGAACGATTCCTACGAAGTGATCGACGGAGAGGTTCACCGACGTATAGGACTTTCCGACCCTGGTATCGACGACTACCGCAATCAATTGCTCTGGAGTCCCGAGAAGCCGACGCTGATCCATGCCGAGATTCAGCTGTGGTACAAGGACAAACTGCTCGATGAGGTTAAGTCATATACCGCGATGCGGACGGTGGGGGTTCAGCGCGACCGATTTATGCTCAACGGGCATCCCTACTATTTGCGGCTGGTTCTAGATCAGGGCTATTGGCCAGAAACTCTGATGACTGCGCCCTCAGATGAGGCGTTGCGGCTCGATGTTGAGCTGGCAAAAAGAATGGGGTTCAACGGGGTACGTAAGCACCAGAAGATCGAAGACCCCCGTTTCTTGTATTGGGCGGATGTACTCGGCCTGTTAGTTTGGGAGGAGATGCCAAGTGCCTATCGATTCACTCCCAAAGCAGTGGAACGAATCACTCGGGAGTGGACTGAGGTAATCAAGCGGGATTCCAGCCACCCGTGCATCGTAGTATGGGTACCGTTCAATGAATCCTGGGGAGTTCCTGATCTGACCGCGACGGAGGCCCATCGGAACTACGTCCAAGCGCTCTATCACTTAACCAAGACCCTAGATCCTACTCGCCCAGTAATTGGCAACGACGGTTGGGAAAGTACAACGACCGACATCATTGCTATCCATGACTATGACAACAACCCAGGGCAGTTGGCAGAGCGCTATGGGCCTGAAGTCAAGCTATCAGACCTGTTTGATCGCAAGCGTCCGGGAGGGCGTGTCCTCACGCTCGACGGCTATCCCCATCAGGGGCAGCCAGTCATGCTGAGCGAATTTGGCGGTATCGCCTACGCGATTCAGGACAAACCTGATGCCAACAAAGCCTGGGGATATGTACGGTGTTCGAATATCTCCGAGTTGCAAATAAGGTACGCCGCGCTGCTGAACTCGGTGAATAGAATAGAGATGTTCAGCGGATTTTGTTACACCCAGTTTACCGATACCTTCCAGGAAGCCAACGGCCTCCTGTATGCTGATCGCACGCCGAAGTTCTCGCTTGAGGCGATCGCAGCGGCAACCCAAGGTAGGGTTTTTGAGGAAAAAGATGTACGCCCAGCAGCTATTGAAGCCGGATGGCCGCAAGCTGACTTTATACAGCCGGTACCCAATTGTGGAGGAAATTTCTGCCCCTAGCCCCGGTAAGGAGCCAATTCAGGCAAATCCCCACCTGCGTTGGCATCCATTGCGGGGCGAATGGGTAGCTTACGCCAGCCACCGTCAGGGGCGCACCTTTATGCCGCCCCCTGAGTACAATCCACTAGCGCCCACCAAAGATCCCCAGTTTCCGACCGAAGTCCCCCAAGGGCGATATGACGTTGCCGTCTTCGACAACCGCTTTCCCTCGATGACTCTGGCTGCCCATGACGCGCCTGAATGCATCGTTGAGACTCTCCCGGCAAACGGTGCGTGTGAGGTGGTGGTATTTACCCAAGACCCCCACGCATCGCTGGGCGCCCTGGATCTCGATCACCTCGATTTGCTCTTGCAAGTGTGGGCGGATCGCACCCGGATACTGGGAGGGCATCCGCAGCTCCAGTATGTACTGCCGTTCGAGAACCGTGGTGTGGAGGTGGGAGTTACCTTGCACCATCCGCACGGCCAGATCTACGCCTATCCCTTTGTACCACCCGTCCCGGCCCGGATGTGGGAGCGCGAGCAGGCGTATTACCAATTACATCAGCAAGGTTTGCTGCAAGACCTGATTCAACGGGAGATCGAGGACAACCAGCGGATTATATATCAGGACGAACACGCGATCGCCTTCGTACCCATATGTGCGCGCTACCCTTATGAGGTCTGGATTGCACCGATCCAGTCAGTTGCCACGTTCATGGATCTCACCCCAAAACAGCGGGGAGGACTCGCCAGAGCGTTAAAAACCGTTACCCTCAAGTACGACGGATTGTGGAATCGCCCCTTTCCTTACTTGATGGCTTGGTTTCAGGCACCAACCGATGGTCAGACACATCCGGAATCACACCTGCATGCAGAGTTCTATCCGCCTTACCGTACCCGCGAACGGCTCAAGTACCTGGCGGGAACTGAACTGGCAGCGGGCATGTTTGCGAACGACGCCCTCCCAGAAGAGAAGGCCAAGGAACTACAGGCAGTAAGAGTGAATTTTTCATAACTTTTGTGAGAAATCTATGACAGTGAGCGGCATTCCTCCCCAGGCACTAGGCCGTGGTGATTCCTGCGACAAATTTAGTGAAACGAACGAAGAAGTTTCCTGCAAGCTGGGGTTGATCCGAAACGTCTTGAGCGAAACCGGAGCGAAGGGTGTGCTACTGGGCGGTACAGACTGGTTTGCCTGGGCAACTGCTGGGGCTTCTAACACGGTGTTACTCACCGCCGAAACTGGGGTAGCCCAAGTGCTGGTAACTGCCAAAGATGCTTGGGTATTGACCGATGAGATCGAAGCTCAACGTTTGCAGGATGAAGAACTTCCGGCAAACTTCAAGCTGCACGTCATCCCTTGGGCTGATGACGCAGAGCGCAAGTCGTTGCTACGCGAAGCAACCGATGGTGGACGAATTCTCTGTGACCGTGCTACCACCGAGCAAGACCCTTTGCCTCCGTCACTCCTAAATCAAAAGCGGGTGATGATGCCGAGTGAACTCGAGCGCTATCGCCATGTGGGGCGTTTAGCAAGCGTTGCCATGACCGAGGTACTCTCAGCCGCCCAGCCTACCTGGACAGAGTACCAGCTCGCCGGAGCGGGGGCGCAGGCGTTGTGGGCGAGGGGGCTGCATCCAGCTCTCACCCTGGTAGCTGGCGAGAGGCGTCTGCCGCTCTACCGTCATGCTACGCCCAGTGGGGAGCCGATAGGACGTGAAGCGATGATGGTATTTTGTGCGCGAGGATACGGTCTGTACGCGAACCTCACCCGATTTGTCTCATTTGGTCCGCTCAGGGCAGAGCATTCAGAATTACACCGCCATGTTCGTGAAGTTGAAGCTCAAGCCCTGAATTTGTGCCGCCCGGGTACGTCGCTCAACGCAGTTTATGACGCGATCGCTCAGGCATATCAACAACATGGGTATCCCCAGGCAATCCGTGAACATCACCAAGGGGGAACTACGGGCTATCTGGCGCGAGAGATTGTGGCAACTCCCGCCACTACCGACGCTCTGGCGGAAAATATGGCTATGGCATGGAACCCAAGTTTGGCTGGAGCCAAAATTGAAGATACCTTTGTAATTCTCAAGGATGAAGGGCTGGAAAACCTGACCTTTGATCCAAATTGGCCGAGTGTCGAGGTAGAAGGACGCTTCCGCCCTGTACCGTTAGAGCTTGTATGAAGGACTTCCAGCAAATATTTGGTGCAGCACCTGACAGCCTCGCTAGTGCTCCGGGGCGAGTGAATCTGCTAGGCGAACACACTGACTACAACGATGGATTCGTGCTGCCGACGGCTATTCCCCAACGCACCACGGTGCATCTGGGTTTTAGCCCAGATGGGCAGCACCACTTTTACTCTCAAGAACTCGACGAACTGGTGAGCATTTGGGACCATGATCACACCCCACAGGGGTTCGCGAGTTATATCTTCGGGTGTATCCGGCTTTTGGAGCAAGAAGGGCACACCATACCGCCCGTCAATTTGCATATTACCTCCTCGGTTCCGATAGGCTCAGGTCTGTCCAGCAGTGCCGCACTGGAAGTTGCCACCCTCCGAGGGCTGAGAGTATTGTTGAAGCTGCGGCTTGATGATGTACACATCGCCCAACTGGGACAGCAGGCCGAAATCCAGTATGCTGGCGTGAAATGTGGGATTATGGACCAAATGGCCTCGAGCCTAGCCGACACTGAACATATGTTGTTCCTCGACACCCGCACGCTTGAAAGTCGGGTGATGCCTTTCCCAACCGGAGCAGAAGTCCTGGCGATTGATAGCGGCGTTCCTCGCACTCTGGCAGAGAGCGGGTACAACCAACGTCGTGCTGAGTGCGAGGAGGCAGCGAGGCAACTAGGAGTTCAGGCTCTGCGAGATATCACTGATGCTCAGGTAGTAGAAGGATTACCCGAACCACTTCGGCGTCGCGCTCGTCACGTGATTACCGAGGACAATCGAGTGTTGGAGGTATTGCAGGGGGTGTCGGCACAGCGGTTTGGCGAATTGATGAACGCTTCCCACACCAGCCTGCGCGACGATTACGAAGTTTCCGTGCCAGCGCTGGATGCACTGGTGGCGATGCTGCAGGAAACTCCCGGAGTTTTCGGTGCCCGCCTTACTGGTGCCGGTTTCGGAGGAGCCTGCGTGGCTCTGGTTACTTCCGGTCAAGGCTTGGCGATCGCCCAGAACGTGGTTGAACGCTATGGGCGAACACACAATCCCGGAGGACGCATCCTAGTTCCGGAGGTAAGTCAACCCTTATAAGTTCGCTTTTCAATCACATGTCGGAAAAAATCGATTAAGCGATCAGCGTGGTAGTCGAACGTGAACTTCTGGCGTTGGCACCAGACATTGTCCCGTAGCTGGGTCATCCTTGCTTCGTCGTGTACCTGCTCCCCTAATTGTGCCATGTCTGTAAAGAACAAGCCGATGTCAAGCTGACGTGCGAGCGACTGCGTAGCGACAAGCGCGCCCTGATTGTCGTACTGCAATAGCGGCAGCCCTGCGGCGACCAGCGTTCCTATGCGGGCGGGGTAGTTCAGATCATCCCAGTACGCTCGGCGCAGGTCCCCCTCGTTCTCACTCTTAAGGAAATGCAGCCAGCCAGCATCGTATTGTGAAAACTCGCAAACCCACTGCTCAGGACCAACATGCGGGTGCAGGTGCATGTGGTCAGGGGCGATGCTTTGCCCCTCGTCAATCCATGATCGCCACCATGAGTGATGGATGTCGCCGTAGAAGTGGAGGTGAATGCCCTGCTGCGCCAGTTCGCCCAACATCGATGGGTAGAGGCCAATGGGCCGACCGGCAACGACGGTGTGGATCTGCCCGTCGGATTCTGAAAGCCTCCGCGAACGGACCGGGCTGAACCAGTCGCACTTTGGTAGGTCTCCATCCAGCACCAGCGACTGGCTGTGGCTGACGCAATCGGGTAAGACGGTGCCGAACCAATCGCGCTGCTCAGGGCTAGAATATATCTGCCCGTCGGAGCGGGTATGTAGGTCGACGAGTTCCGCCCAGAGGCCTTTCTCGAGGCACAGCCACGGCCCCTCCTTGAAGTGCCAGACGAACGGCACGCCTGGGTTGTCGATCAGCACTTGGTGCGCGAACGCTACCGCCTGCCAGTTTAGCAGGGCGTAAATCACATCGGGTTGCAGTCGCCGCACGGCCTCGCGCCAGTTGGAGCGTGGCAAGTCCTCGACGTGGCCAAACGGCAGTGGCCCGACTGTATTGAACCACCACGAGTCCTGTGTCCACAAGCCGTAGAGTTTGTGCCCCCGTTCTTCCAATGCGAGTACGCGCTCGGGGTTGTAAGCCAACTCGCCGACAAGCAATATCTTGAGCCCGTCCACAGCCATGGGCGTGTCCGGTCGCTCCCGGAACTGCCGGTAGTGTTCAACCTCGTCAGTGTAGTGACCCACAGAGGAGTGGAAGCGCAGCGGCTGTCCGACGTTATAGCGCGAGCGGTAGGGATTAATGCCGCCTCCCATGGGCTCTTGCACCACTTTGTGCCGTTGCAGTGGATGGTCGACCCACTCACACGACAGCAGACCAGTGCCGACGAAGTTGCCCCGGCGGCGATGCTTCGACCAGAACATTCGGTCTAGGTCGTCCGTGACCAGCTCGTCACGCTCGACCCAACGGTCATCGGTGAGGCGATGCATGACCTGCACGAGTTGCAGGGGATAGCCCTCAATCTGCCCCACTGATGACTGATTAAGGTGATGCCGTACACCTGAGTATGCCAGCACCGCGTCGGCGTTGCCTTTGAGGCAGCCGACCAGAGAGGCAAGGTGGTCGGGATAGTAGACGTCGTCGGAAGGTAGGTACGTAACGAGCATTGCCCGCGCACGCTCAAGCGCGTAATTCAGCGCTGCGCCCAAACCCCGGTTGCTGTCTAGGCGGTAATAGCGCATCCGGCTGTCAGCCAGGTAAGGTGCTATCACAATCGATGTTTCATCCGATGAGGCGTCGTCGACGATGACAATTTCCCAGTCACTCAGGGTCTGGGCGCACAGGCTTTCCAAGGCGCGGCGAATGAAGGATGCCTGATTAAACGTGGGCATGAGGACAGAGACATGCATGCAACTTTGGCTTATTTGTTTTGGAGAGGAGGTGGTGTGATGTGCGCGCGCGGTCTACTACAGTGGTAGGCAACTCCTGGTGGTAAACGAGTAAGCGGCGATCACACGTAGCTTAGTAATGTCGTACATTATGCAGGATGTTGTCAAGTTAATAGTCTGCTAGCTTAGTAGTGTCGCCAATAGGAGTAGTCCCGATGAAACTGCCAGATGGTCCACAGACTCCAGCCTTTCTACAGCTGAGCCAGTGGATTGCAAGCCCCTTGGAATTGCTGGAAACATCTGCCCAGCGCTATGGCGACACATTCACGCTGCGGCTGGGTCGCATTGAACCAATGGTGTTCCTTAGCAGCCCACAAGCAATTCAGGAGATTTTTACTGCTGCTCCAGAGCAGTTTGAAGTAGGTAGGGGAAATGATATTTTACGACCTTTGCTGGGGGATCAATCCCTGATCATGTTGGACGGCAATCGCCATCAGCGTCAGCGCCGTCTGTTGATACCCCCCTTTCATGGCGATCGGATGCGCGCCTACGGTCAGTTGATCAGTCATATCACCGAGCAAGTCATTAGCCAGTGGAAAATTGACGAACCCTTTTCAGTCCGTTCATCCATGCAAGAGATCTCCCTCCGGGTGATCTTACAAGCTGTGTTTGGTCTACATGAGGGACAGCGTTGTGAACAAATAAAACAACTCCTCTGTTCATTAATTGATGTTACTAGCTCTCCCTTGCGTTCTAGTTTGCTCTTTTTTCGCTCACTCCAACGAGATTTGGGAGCGTGGAGTCCGTGGGGACGCTTCCTGCGCCAAAAGCAGCAAATTGACCAACTTATTAAAGCCGAGATTCAAGAGCGCCGGGAGCAAGCAGGCTTATCACGTACAGATATCCTCAGCTTGCTGATGTCTGCACGTGATGAAAATGATCAGCCGATGACGGATGCGGAGTTAATAGATGAGTTGATGACACTCCTTTTCGCTGGTCATGAGACTACAGCTTCAGCCTTGACATGGGCATTGTACTGGATTCACTATCAAACAGAGGTACATGCTCGGCTGCGGTCAGAGCTAGATACGGTTGCTGACAATGCAGACTTGAGTGAAATTTCTCGACTGCCCTATCTGAATGCAGTCTGCCAAGAAACGCTTCGGATTTACCCAGTTGCGTTGATTACCTTCCCCCGAATTGTAAAATCGCCACTCCAACTGATGGGCTACCAGTTTGATCCCGGTACGATGTTGGCTGGCTGTATTTATCTGACCCACCATCGGGAAGATTTATATCCGGAATCTCAGAGGTTCAAGCCAGAGCGCTTTCTGGAACGGCAATTTTCCCAGTATGAGTACTTGCCCTTTGGTGGCGGCAATCGTCGCTGTATTGGGATGGCCTTTGCCCAGTTTGAAATGAAACTGGTAATAGCGACTGTTTTGTCACGCTTTGAAATGGCGATCGCGCAACGCTCACGCTACCCGAATGCAGATAAACGTCCAGTTCGACCAGTACGTCGCGGCGTAACTTTAGCACCCTCGGTTGGCAACTGGCTAGTTGCGACGGGTCAGCGTCAAAATGTAAATATCCCAGTTCTGCTCTAATCCAATGCATGCTAAAATAGGTAACATGTGTCAGACAACAAGGCAACCGACTACGCTGCTATCATCCGAGCGGCTACTGCATCATCTGACAACACAGGAGAAGTTGTAGGGGATAACCCACAGATTAGCCCCGAACTAATCAGTGCAATTCCAAACCTCACCTTTCGTGCCGTTGCTCATGAATTAGCTTTGAGCTTAAGAGCAATAGACATTACAGAGGGTAACTTAGGTGCACTTCATTCCTTACCAAATGACTTGCCACCCCCTTTACGCTCTGCTCTAAACCAAATTGGGATTACCAACCTTTACTCCCATCAGGTGGAAGCTCTTGAAGCCCTACGAGCCGGATTGGATGTCAGCATTGTCACCCCCACCGCTTCTGGGAAAACAATGTGCTACAACCTGGCTATCCTGGAGTCGTGCCTCAACCGACCCCAGACGACCGCGCTGTATATCTTTCCCTTGAAAGCACTAGCCCTCGACCAAATGCGTCAGCTGCGGCAACTGGTGGATGCTTGTCCAGCTGACTCCCCTCTCAAAGTGGGGCTGATGACAGGGGATACACCCTCATTGGAGCGGCAGCGGTTGTTTATCCCTAATCCTCCCAACATCCTGGCTGTTAGTCCCGACTTGTTGCATTACCATCTTTACAATGTGCGGCGGCGGGATCGGGGAGAACCATGGCGTGAGTTCCTGCTAAGGTTGCGCTGGGTGGTGATAGACGAAACTCACACCTATGTGGGTGCCTTCGGTGCTCACTTCGCCAATCTCATGCGACGCCTACGGGTTGCTGTTGATAGTGTTGGTGGCAACTCAGACCGAATTCAGTTCATATTTACAAGTGCCACCATTGGTAACCTGGATGAGATGGCGTTACGCTTTAGCGGAAGAACACAACAACCACAAAGGCTCCACTCAATTAAAAGTAGCGGTGCTAATACCGCCGGACGCACGTTGCTGAGCTTGACTCCTTCAAGTGCAGCTAATCCCGATGCTTGTAAGATTATCATCTCTTGGCTACAACACGGACTTAGCGGTATTGTCTTCTGCAACTCTAGAGCATCAGTTAAAAGTTTGATGGGTGTAATCCAGCGAGAAACCCAGCGCCAGGGAATAAGCTATTTGGCAAAGCAAGTCGCCATTTTTTACGGCTCCCTTACAGGTACTCGCCGCCAGGAGATTATTCAACAGCTACAACAGGGGCGAGTCAAAGTTATCCTGTCCACCTCAGCTTTGGAAGCTGGAATCGACTTACCTGAACTTGATTGTTGTTTGGTGCGCGGCTATCCAGGAAGTCTGATGTCGTTCTGGCAGAGAGTTGGACGAGCTGGGCGCTCCACTCACGGACTGGTGATTTTCCTGCCGGTGGCTCAAAATCCGCTGGATGCCTTCTACGGGCGCTACCCGGAACAACTGCTATCGGGAGAGGTGGAGAGCGCATCATTTAATCCAGATTACCCGACGATTTTAAGTAAGCATCTTGAATGCAGTTGCGTAGAGAGTGGCGTTTTCCTCAAAGAAGTGGACAGCAGATTTGGTCAAGCTGGTGGTCAGATTGCTGACGGGCTGTTACGACAAAACCAACTCTTTCTCAGTCGTGATAGCAAGCTTTGGGGGCAGGGGTATCCGCACAAAAACATTAACCTTAGAGGCAGCGCTCAAAATTCCATCGAGCTAATTGACAAGCATAGTGGTGAGGAATTTGAGAAGATGACCATGGCTCTTGCCCATCGGGAAGTCTTCCCCGGTGCCATCTATACTATCCAAGATGGCGAGGGTGACTTGATAGCTTATCGTTCAGAGAGCCTGGAACAAGAACAGGGAAAGGCGATACTGGCATATTTAGGCAAAGACACTGACCTATTCACCGAAGCCGAGGTTCAGCTCTCGATTGAGCCGGTGGAGACTCTAGCAGAACCAAAGATTATTCCGACGGGGGTGATAGAAGGGCGGTTGAGATTGACATTGGCTTGGGGAAAGATTAATACGGTCGTCACTGGCTACAAATTATTTAGCAGAGAATACGGGATAACCTGTACCAACGAACGGTGTCGGAACTATCGTTCGTCTCTCAAGGGTAAAACTTGCTCACTGTGTAAACGCCTTCTGCACTCATCTGAGATTACTAAAACCAAGGAGGAAATTGAGTTCCCCAAGCCTTATCAGACTCAGTACCAAGCGCCATATGTGCTGGTTGAGGTGAATCCACCTCTGCGAAAAGCACTAATGAGCCAAGTGGTTGAAATTAAGGAAAGCATCAAAGCCACTCAGGGGGGGAATATCCCGGACGAATTTAAGGATTTGTGGACTTGCGCCCCGGAGTTTATTGCGCTCCATAGTATGGAGCATCAAGTGATAAAAGCTGTGCCGCTTGTTGTTTTATCGTCAAGCCTTGACGTTGATTGCGTAGTAGATAACTTAGCAGGCAGGACGGTCGGCTACTTTTTTGATACCGTTGAAGGTGGCAATGGTGCAAGTGAAGCAATATTCCACCAACTGCCCAAATTTGCTGCCAAGGCTAAGGCACTGGCACTTTCGTGTAATTGTGAGTCGGGGTGCCCACGGTGTCTAACCCAACATGGCTGTCCCCATCAAAATACGGGACTCCATAAAGATACTGGCTTATTCTTACTAGATGCTATTAGTCAAGGAATTGCAGCAGAGATTTGAAGGTGAGTTGCAAAGGATACTCAGGGCAGACTGCGTTTCCGGTTTACTCGTTTCATCCAAGCTGTAAATTTTCCATTTCTAGGGAGAACTTTTAGCGACACAAGCACCCAATCTGGTTTGTAGGTCTACCCAGTGGACTCCTGCCAAGCTGGGTAGGACAACGTCAGCTCTGCCCACTCGCTCAGCAGATCCCAACCCTACAGTCCACATACCAGCGGACATAGCTGCCTCAATTCCCGCGGCGGCATCTTCTACGACAATACATTGAGCAGGTTCGAGTCCCAACTGATTAGCTGCGTATAGAAACAGGTCAGGTGCTGGTTTGGGGCACTGTACGCTGTATCCGTCTGCGATCGCATCCAGGAAATCAACAATACCCAATTTCTCCACAACCATTTGCGCATTTTTACTCGCTGAACCAATGGCGGTCTTAATGCCTGCTTGCCGCAGCTCCTTCAGCAACTCCAGCGCTCCTGGCAACAAGTCGGCTGGGGAGATGGTTTGAATCGATTCCACATAGTAGCGGTTCTTGCGATCCATCATCTCCTGGAGTTTTTCCTCAGGATATTGGCGATCGCCAACAATGCGCAGCAGGGATTCACGACGAGATACCCCCCGCAATGCTTCATTTGCCTGTCGATCAAAGGGCAACCCTTCTTCATCGGCAAGCCGTTGCCACGCCCGATAATGGAATTCTGCCGTATCAGTCAGCACGCCATCCAGGTCGAAAATAACGCCCCGGATTTGGGATGGAGGAATGGGAGTAAAATCAAACTCGTGCCAGTTGGCACGCCAATGCAGCCTAAACTTTAAGCGCGTCCAGCCAGGAGGTAGGTGTGGAGTTGCAACGGGGCCATTTTTTGTGAATTTGATTCCACCAAATCCAAAAACTACTGCTTGCCAGACGCCGCCAGCGGCAGCACCATGAATTCCATCCGCTGCATTACCTCGGGTATCCTCCAAATCCACCATTGCCGCCCGGAAAAAATGCTCATGAGCCTCTGCTGACTTGCCCAGATCGGCAGCTAAGATGGCATGAACCGCTGGACCAAGAGACGAACCATAGCTGATGTCGGTGCGGGGGGCGTAGTAGTCCCAGTTCTTCTGCAATGCCGTTTGGTTGTAGGGAAACTCCTGGAATTCCCGCATTAAATAGAGCAACATCAAGACATCTGGCTGTTTCAGCACTTGTCGTTTGTTGGCTCCATCAATACCTAGAATGGATTGCATCGATTGTGTGCGTGGTTCGTAATCTTTGAGATTGATGTCTTCTAGATTGAAAAATCCTTCAAACTGCTCGATCAGTCCTGTCAACGGGTCATTTGGGATCCAGAGGTTAGTAGCAATGTCTTGCCAGCGCGATCGCCGCCCTAAAGTCAGGTTGAGTTTCTGTTGCAGTTCAGCTGCTCGCGCGGGGAAATTACTGTTTAGCCAATCGTAAACAGCAATCGCCTTTTCTAGATGCCATTGCACCATCCGATTGGTGAAGGCATTGTTACTGACGCGCTCGTGATATTCATCCGCTCCAATTACTTCTCGAATTTCGTACCGTTCATACTTTGTGTTCCACTCGACGCGGCTCATCCAAAAAACAGCGGTATCGAGAATAATTTCAGCGCCCTGATCTCGCATCCATTTGTCGTCAGCGGTTGCTTGCCAGTAGGACCAGATGGCATAGGCAATATCTGCATTAATATGAATTTCGCGATCGCGGCACCAAATCCGTATATCTTCTGCATAGGGGTCATGAGGCAGTGCCCAACGGGGAGTCACCTCATCGCCTGTGTCTGCACTTTCCCAGGCATACATGGCTCCTTTATATCCATAATGAGCCGCTTTGCGTCGCGCTCCATTCAGTGTGTAGTAGCGGTACGCGAGTAAATTATGGGCGAGGGCCGGTTGGGTAAAGATAAAGAATGGCAGGATAAAGATTTCCGTATCCCAAAAAATATGACCGCGATAGCCAAAACCTGAGAGGGTTTTGGCTGGAACGCTGACTTTGTCATCCAGACGGGAAGCAGCGAGCAGGAGTTGAAAAAGGTTGTAGCGAACAGCGAGCTGCGCTCTGGTATCTCCCTCAATCACGATGTCGCTTTGCATCCATACTCCATTCCATGCTTGTTCGTGGGCGAGGCGCAGCACTTCATAGTCAGGGAGTTCAGCAAGTTTTGCTCGAGCTGACTGGGCAGGAGCCTCCACTTCTCGTGAAGTAAACACGGTAATGAGATTATCTACTGTGATTGTTTGTCCGATGGACGCCGAAAATTGCGCGTTTAAGGTCGGGTAGCTAGGAACACTTGTGACTTGCAACAATGCCTCAGCCCCAAGGAGCGTCATTCCCGATGCTATACCCAGTTCTATGCGAGAACTGCGGGTACGCATGTGCAACCAAACTCCCTGGTTAGTCTTCCCCTGGTCGATCCATTCCCAATGATTGAAGCCCTGATTTTCGGGATACCCGTTGATGCTTGCCTGAACTTCAACTAAACCATTAAAATTCACGGGAGTTACCTGACAGCGCAGCCCGAGTACGTGCTGATCTGCAAGGCTAGCAAAACGCTCGAATTGCAGGTCTACCACCTTTCCAGCAGGACTGCGCCAACGGACTGAGCGAGTGAGGATGCCACAACGCAGGTCAAGCCGCCGCTCATAACTGAGAATCTCGCCCCGATCTAAGCGAAAGCTAGAGCCATCAACCACTACCGCTAACGGCAGCCAGTCTGGGCAGTTGACTAGTTCCGTATATACGATTGGCACATCATCGTAGACTCCGTGAATCAGGGTTGCTGGCATCGCATGTGGGTAAGTAGTTAAACAGAATTGATTACAAAAATAAGTGGGAGAATAGATCCTGTAAAAAAATATGTAATTATAGCAACTTTAGATGATACTCATCCGCAAAATTAATCCTCTTTCTTTAAAATTACTGG